>Ga0182739_1000122_pt1 | contig 150752 bp, 132 predicted proteins | sample eDN5th30CBELigBY_FD_128873 | JGI IMG/M metagenome (GOLD analysis project Ga0182739, IMG submission 128873) | Enriched backyard soil microbial communities from Emeryville, California, USA - eDNA 5th pass 30_C BE-Lig BY (version 2) (version 2) | ecosystem: Environmental > Terrestrial > Soil >...
CGCCCGCGGCGGACCCGCGGCTCCGTAGGTGCACAAGTGCACCTACCGCTGCGCCCGCGGCGGAACCGCGGCCGAATCGCGGCCTCGTAGGTGCAAAAGTGCACCTACAGCGGCGCCTGCGGCGGAACCGCGGCCTCGTAGGTGCAAAAGTGCACCTACCGCAGCGCCCGCTGCCGAACCGCGGCCTCGTAGGTGCAAAAGTGCACCTACCGCAGCGCCCGCGGCGGAACCGCGGCCTCGTAGGTGCAGAAATGCACCTACCGCAGCGCTCGCGGCGGACCCGCGGCCTCGTAGGTGCAAAAGTGCACCTACAGCAGCGCCCGCTGCGGAACCGCGGCGCAGTAGGTGCACAAGTGCACCTACAGCAGCGCCCGCTGCCGAACCGCGGCGGGACCATGGCCCAGCCGCACCTACCGCAGCGTCGCGGTGCCGCCGTCGGCGAGGCGCTGGACGGCGGCGTCCAGCAGCGGCAGCTCGGTCAGCGCGCCGATGGCATCCTGTCGCTGCTCCGCCGCGCGAAGGAAGGATAGGATCGCCTCGCGGCGGCTGCCGTTCAAGAGAAGAGCTGTACCTTGCAGCAGCTCATAGTCCGTACGGTCTCTTGCAGACAGCGACAAGCTCTGCCCGAACCATTGGTAAGCCTGCGTCACGCATCCGGATTGCAGCAAGGAGTCGATCAGCAGACGCCGAGCGGCAGCATCCCTCCGAACAGCCTGCATATTCTCCAGCCCCTTATCTTCTTCCACACCCGAATCCATCACGCCCAAATCCCTCGAGCCCGAATCCTCCGCACCCGTTTCTCTCACGCCCGCCCCCTCCACGAACGCCCCCTCAGTTCTCCCGCCAACACGCCCGCCTGCACCAGCTGCACATCCCGCGTCCCTCAAGCCTGCCACGTCTCCCATCGAACCAGCATCCTTCGACTCCTCCAGCAGCCTCTTCAGTCGGTCTGCCGCCTCCCGATGATCGTCATTCAGCCGCAGCAGCATAACAGTGACGAGCGCATCTTCTCCTTGTGCAAGTCTTCGGCGAAGCTCCTCGGCGTTGGCGCGCTCAACAGAAGTAGATGCTGTAGCCTCATATGCCTGAACGGCCGCCTCAAGCTTGCCCTGCGAGGCGAGCAGGGCGGAGCGGAAACGGTAGAGGTTGACGAGCGCACGCTCGTCGCCCTGCAGCACCGCATGCTCGAATGCACTAAGCAGCTCGCGCTCAGCCTGCGCCGCGTCGCCGAGCAAATACAGATAGACCGATCGGTAGAACATCAACGTAGAATTCGTTCCTTCCACCGACAATCGCTCACGATAAGCGGCCTCGCGCCGCTGCCGCTGCAGCCTGCACAGCGGCAGTGGATCCGTGCCGTCCGCCGCCCACAGGCCAGCCTGGGCAGCGAACCAATCCGATGTTTCATCCGCGCCATCCCATACGAATACGTTGTCCCGGCGAAAGGACAGGTCCAAATAATAGGGCTCCGACAACGTCATCACGAAGGACGCCTCGCCGTTCAATCGACCGCGCCAGCTCGCTTCCAATTGATCCTCGTCCGCTGAGCCAGCCATCCACGCGCCAAGCAGTCGAGGACGCAGAGGCAGTGCAACTGCCGCCCAGCATGGATGCAGCACGAAGGCTGTTGTCTGGCTCCAATCGATGCGATGCAGCTCTTCGGTTGATACGGCTGTTACATTGGACGGCGCGCCTGCAAGCGACCGCTGCGGGTTGTTCGTCACCCAGCGGATCGGATGCTTAGCGGCAATCGGGGACAGATGAGTGGAGAACGGGGTGCTGCTCCATGGCGCATCGGGAAATACGACCGCAAAGGGGCGTTCCGATATCGACGATAATGGTTTCACGGCTGGCGCCTCCCTGATCTAGATAGTTGCATTGTATGGGCGAGTGCCGGGGATGGTGCGAATCGCGTCATCCGAATTGAAATGGGCATTACTGACAACAATACAGCTATTGAAAGCAGGAAAGCATGTAGAGCGAGGTGAGGCAGCATGAGCAAAGAGCATCAAATAAGCAATGCTGATAAAGATAACGATTCAAAAGGTACAAAAGAAAGGTTCACGCGCTCGGGTTTTATTTTGGCGGCAATCGGCAGCTCGGTTGGACTCGGCAACATGTGGAAGTTTCCTTACATAACGGGTCTGTACGGCGGGGCGGCCTTCTTTCTCCTGTTTACGATCTGCCTGCTGTTAATTGGTTTGCCCGTTCTTATGGCCGAGATGACGATCGGACGCGGAGGACGGGGGAGTCCGGCGACTTCACTCATTCGTCTCAGCGGTCAGCGGGTGTGGGGAACGTTCGGGGTGCTGTCGATTGCAGGAGCCTTCTTCATCATGTCGTTCTACGCAGTCGTTGCCGGATGGACGCTTCATTACGCTGTTATTTCATTCGGCGGCGCCATTCATGAAGGGGTTGACGTAGAGGCGACCTTCAGTCATTTCATTGGCGGCTTTCTTCCGGTCCTATGGCAGTTTGTCGTCATGATTGTAACCGGCTGGATCGTCATTCGAGGCGCATCGGGCATCGAAAAATTCAATAAGGTGCTCATCCCAGCACTCGTCCTCATCCTGCTCTTCTTAATGGTGCGGGTGCTCATGCTCGATGGGGCCGGGGCTGGCGTCGAGTTCTTCCTTCGTCCAGACTTCAGCAAATTGACGAATGAATCGGTGCTTGTGGCGCTTGGCCACGCCTTCTTCTCGTTGTCGCTTGGAATGGGGACGATGATGACGTACGGGGCTTATGTCGATCGAGAGCAGTCGCTCGGAACAGCAACGCTGGCGGTCGGCGGCGGTGATCTGCTGTATGCGCTGTTGGCAGGGCTCATTATTTTTCCGACGACATTCGCGTATGGCATCGAGCCAGGACAAGGACCGGGGCTTGCATTCGTGGCGCTGCCTGCTGCATTCTCGGCCATGCCGCTGGGCTGGCTGTTCGGAGGGCTATTCTTCACCTTGCTGGCCATCGCTGCGCTCACTTCTTGCGTTTCGCTGCTTGAGGTGCCGATTGCTTTTGCAATTGACCGTTGGGGCTGGGGGCGGAGCAAAGCGACTATCGTTACATCGGTGCTCTGTTTTCTCGTAGGCATTCCATCTGCGATTTCAATAGGCGGCGCTGTCAGCGGGCTTCATTGGGGGTCGCGTTCATTCTTCGACTGGACCGATTTTATCGCGTCCAATATCATTCTCCCGCTTGGTGGGTTCGTAGTAACAATCTTCGTCGGCTATGTCTGGAAAAATGCTGCCCAGCAAGCTGGCCTGACGGCAGGCTGGTTCATGCTGTGGCTGTTTATTCTCCGCTACATAGCGCCGATTCTGATTGTGCTCGTATTCCTCCACTCATCGGGCATTATTAAGTTCTAAGCAGACGAGCAAAGCCCGCTCTCCCATTTGGAGGCGGGCTTTGCTGTTACTTACACAATCATATCAAATCGCTTCGGGCTGCTTCTTGCTGCCCGAGAATTGGCTCTCGTACAGGTCAGCGTAGAAGCCGCGCTGCGCGAGCAGCTCTTCGTGCGAGCCTTGCTCGATGACAGCGCCTTGGTTCATGACAAGGATGCGGTCCGCATCGCGGATCGTCGAGAGACGGTGCGCGATAACGAAGCTTGTGCGGCCTTCCATCAGCGCGTTCATCGCCTGCTGAATGTGAACCTCCGTCCGCGTATCGACGCTGCTTGTCGCTTCGTCGAGGATAAGAATTTGCGGATCGGCCAGCACGGCGCGAGCGATAGTGAGCAGCTGCTTTTGTCCTTGCGACAGGTTGGAGGCTTCTTCGTTCAAAATCGTATCGTACCCGTCCGGCAGCGTCCGGATAAAGTGATCCGCATAAGCGGCTTTTGCTGCGCGCACGACATCCTCTTCCGTTGCGCCGATGCGGCCATAAGCGATGTTGTCGCGAATCGTGCCGTTGAACAGCCAAGTGTCCTGCAGCACCATGCCGAACTTGCTGCGCAGCTCGCCGCGCGGCATATCGACGATGTTCTTGCCGTCAATCGTAATCTGCCCATCATTCAGCTCGTAGAAGCGCATAAGCAGGTTGATGAGCGTTGTTTTGCCGGCGCCGGTTGGTCCGACGATTGCGATCGTCTGCCCTTGCTTCACGTCGATGCTCAGATCGGTCATGAGCAGCGCATCTTCCTTGTAGCCGAACTTCACATGCTGGAAATGTACTTCTCCTGCAGCGGCTTTATTGAGCGAAACAGCTTGATTCGGAGAAGCTGCAGGTGCATCCGGCACTTCCTCTTCCTCGTCCAGCAGCTCGAATACGCGCTCTGCGGAGGCGATCGTCGATTGAATAATGTTCGCGATCTGGGCCGTCTGGGTAATCGGCATCGTAAACTGGCGCGAGTAGGAGATGAAGGCCTGCACGTCGCCGACGGTAATCCGCTGATGCAGGACGAAAAGTCCGCCGGCGACGCTAACGAGCACGTAACCGATGTTACCGATGAAGCCCATGAGCGGCATGATGTTACCCGAGATAAATTGCGCGCGCCAGCCGGATTGGTATAAGCGTTCGTTCACTTCGTTGAACTTGCTCACAGCCGTTTCTTCACGCCCGAACGCTTTGACGATCGTATGGCCCGTGAACATTTCTTCAACATGACCGTTCAGCTCGCCGAGCGCTTTCTGCTGGCCGATGAAGTGCGCCTGCGACTTCGATGCGATCGTTTTGATAACCAAGAAGCTCAGTGGCAGTGTGATGATCGTAATTAGGGTGAGCAGCGGGCTGATCGTCAGCATCATGACGACTACGCCGATGAGCGTCACGATCGCAGTAATGAACTGCGTCAAGCTCTGTTGAAGCGTACCGCTGATGTTATCGACGTCATTGACCGCGCGGCTCAAAATTTCACCATGCGTTCTTCCGTCGAAGAATTTAAGCGGCAGCTTCGCCAGCTTCTTATTCACGTCCTCGCGTATGCCAAATACGGTGCGCTGCGCGACCCCAGCCATCACATACTGTTGAATATAGCTGAAAATTGTACTGATAACGTACAACACGGCCAGTGTAATAAGAATACGTCCAATGGCGTCATAGTCGATGGAGGCGTTAGGATCGCCATTGATGCGGCCCATTAGACCTTCGAACAGCTTGGTCGTCGCTTCACCCATAATCTTCGGCCCAAGAATAGAGAAGACGGTACTGAGCACCGCGGTAATGAGCACGATCAGCAGGGAGAACCGATGCGGGCGCAAATAGCCGACAAGACGGCGGAACGTGACTTTGAAGTTCTTCGCCTTCTGGCCTGCCATCATCATGCCTGCAGGACCGCCGCGCGGTCCGAAGCCCATAGGGCCAGGTCCCATGCCGCCCGGCGGCTGTTTGCCTCTGCCAGGTCCGCCACCGCCGCGTTCAGCCGAGTAAGCGGGTTCGGATCGGAATTGTCCAATGGTTCTCATGCGATCTCCTCCTCCGACAGCTGCGACATGACGATTTCACGATAAACCTCATTGTTGTCGAGCAGTTCCCTGTGCGTGCCGATACCTGCAATCTGACCTTCGTCGAGCACGATGATCTGATCAGCGTCCATTACGGTGCTGACCCGTTGTGCGACGATAATGACGGTTGACTCCGTCGTTTCTGGACGGAGCGCCGCACGCAGCTTGGCATCCGTCTTGAAGTCGAGCGCCGAGAAGCTGTCGTCGAACAAATAGATGAGCGGCTTGCGTACGAGCGCGCGCGCAATCGACAGCCGCTGCTTCTGACCGCCGGATACGTTCGTGCCGCCCTGCGAGATCACCGACTGATAGCCATCTGGCATCCGCTCGATGAACTCGGACGCTTGCGCGACGGCTGCCGCATGCCGAATTTCCTCATCGGTCGCTGCTTCTTGGCCGAAACGGATATTGTCCGCTACCGTACCCGTAAACAACATTGCCTTCTGCGGCACGAGCCCGATGATTTCGCGCAAGGACTCTTGCGTCATCTCTCTGACATCGACTCCACCGATGACTACGGAGCCTTCGCTGGCGTCATAGAAACGAGGAATTAAGTTCAGCATCGTAGATTTGCCTGATCCTGTACCGCCGATAATCGCTGTTACTTCGCCTGGGGACGCCTTGAACGAAATGTTCGTCAGCGCCGTCATCTCCGCGCCCGGATAACGGAACGATACATCGCGGAACTCTACCGTCCCTTTCGTTTGGCGTTCGCCGCCGGTCGCTGGTTTCGCAGGGTCTTCTATGTTCGGCTGCATATCGAATACTTCTTGGATGCGGGCAGCAGAGACGGATGCACGCGGAACCATGACGAACATCATGGAGGCGAACATGAGCGCAAACATGATCTGCCAAGCGTATTGAATGAACGCCATCAGATCGCCGACTTCCATGCCGCCATGGTCGATGCGGATGCCGCCGAACCAAATAATCGCAATACTCGCGAAGTTGATGATCAGCATCATGACTGGCATCATGGCTGCCATCATGCGATTAACTCGCATTGCGGTATCGGTTAGTTCGCTGTTTGCCGTCGTATAACGAGCCTGCTCATGGCTTGTGCGGTTGAAAGCTCGGATAACGCGGATACCCGTCAGATGCTCGCGGAGCACAAGATTGAGTCGGTCCAATCGTTTCTGCTGCAGACCAAATAGAGGAATTGTCCGCTTGGAGATGAATAGAATAACAAGCGCAATGATCGGCACGATCGCGATGATGACGAACGACAGCTTCACATCGCGCGATAGTGCCATAATGATGCCGCCGAAGCACATGAGCGGCGCCATCACGAGCACGCGCATCATCATCGTTAGCACCATTTGAACCTGTGTAATATCGTTCGTTGTACGCGTAATGAGAGAAGCGGTGCCGATTTTATCAAATTCGTTCATCGAGAACCGTTCGACATGCGCGAACAATCGGCTGCGAAGATCACGTCCGAAGCCGCCTGCTGCCTTGGCTGACAAGTAGCTGGCGCCGATGGAGCAGAGCGTACCGCCGAGCGCAACGAGCAGCATGAAGCCGCCTACCCGCCAAATATAAGGGGTATCGGCATACATAACGCCTTTGTCGACAATATCGGCTAGCAAGGTTGGCAAATATAAGTCGGAGAGCGTCTGCAGGAAGACGAATACGAGCACACACGTAACGGCAATCCGATATGGCTTCAAATAGCGCAAAAGCTTTAGCATGTGGAGAAACGTCACCTCTTTCGATAAGTAGGTGCAGGCGGATTATTGGTCCTGCAAAGGGGAAGAACAGGTATCTGCGTTCTCTGCGGCGTAGAAACGGAAAATCTCTTGCAGGGTTTCGACCAACTCGCGGCTTCGCTCCTCGCCAAGATGTGCAACAACTCTGCCGACCGTGCTTAGCATGATGGCGTGGTTGCGGCTCATCACGGCTTCTCCTTGTTCGGTCAGCCGAAGGCGAACGGCACGCCGATCGGATGGATCACGGTGCCGCTCAAGAAGGCCGCGTGCTTCGAGCACATTAACCATCTGGGTTACTGTCGGCATGGTTACATTCAAGGAGCGCGCCAGATCCGAGGCCTTCGGTCCTGCAGGCTCCTGCCGGGTAGCCTTGAAAATGTGAAAGAGGGTCACGACCTCGGTCTTCGTATGGCCATCGCTGGCTTTCAGCCCCGTCCAGTTCAACTGCTTCAGCTGACGAAAAGCAAGCATGAGCTCACGTGACAGCTGCTGATTATCATCCAAACGTATATCGCCTCCTTCGTTTTATATATTTTTATTAGCTAACCTAATTATATGCATCTTCGCGTGCTTCCGTCAATGTGGAAAGGTACCCCTTAATTTCTGCCCGACTATATAAAATGATAGAAAATTGTGTATTATAATAGGATAGGAATTTTCCGCAGGAAAGGTTGATCGCTATGGAAAATAAAACGGTATCCTCGAACTTCATACGTAACATCGTCGTGGAAGACCTGAATAAGGGCGCGGTTAAAGAGATCGTAACTCGTTTCCCGCCAGAGCCTAATGGTTATCTCCATATTGGCCATGCCAAGTCGATTTGCTTGAATTTCGAGCTCGCTGATGAATTCAAGGGACGCACGAATTTGCGGTTCGATGATACGAATCCGCTTAAAGAAGATACAGAGTATGTGGAATCGATCAAGCAGGACGTGCAATGGCTCGGCTTCGAGTGGGACGACCTTCGGTTCGCTTCTGATTATTTCGAGGAGCTGTACAATCGTGCGGTTGTGTTGATTAAGAAAGGGAAGGCGTATGTGTGCGACTTGACGGCGGAGCAAATGCGCGAGACGCGCGGCACGCTGACAGAGCCTGGTCAAGAGAGCCCGTATCGCAGCCGAAGCGTAGAAGAGAACCTTGATCTGTTCGCGCGGATGCGCGCTGGCGAGTTCAAGGACGGCGAACGCGTGCTGCGTGCGAAGATCGACATGGCTTCGCCTAACATCAGCCTTCGCGATCCTGTGCTGTACCGGATTGCACATGCGCACCATCATCGGACGGGCGACGCGTGGTGCATCTACCCGATGTACGACTACGCGCATCCGCTCAGCGATGCCATTGAAGGAATCACGCACTCCATCTGTACGCTGGAGTTCGAAGACCATCGTCCGCTGTATGATTGGGTCGTTGCGGAATGCGAAATGGAAGCGACGCCTCATCAATATGAGTTCGCCCGCTTGAACATTACGAATACGATTATGAGCAAAAGATACCTGAAGTCGCTCGTCGACAACGGGATTGTCGACGGCTGGGACGACCCGCGCATGCCGACGATCAGCGGCCTGCGCCGCCGCGGCTTTACGCCAGAATCGCTGCGAGCTTTCTGTCGTGAGATCGGTGTCGCTCGCGCGAACAGCCTGGTCGACGAGCGGATGCTGGAGCATTTTATCCGTGAGGATCTGAAGTTGAAGACGCTTCGTTCGATGGCTGTTGTCCGTCCGCTTAAGGTAGTAATAACGAACTATCCGGAAGGGCAAGTCGAGCAGCTCGAAGCGGAGAACAACTCCGAGAACGAAGAGCTGGGCTCGCGCATGATTCCGTTCTCCCGTGAAATCTACATCGAGCAGGACGATTTCATGGAAGTGCCGCCGCCGAAGTACCATCGTCTGTATCCGGGCAACGAGGTTCGTCTGAAGCATGCCTACTTCATCAAGTGCGAAGAAGTGATTAAGAACGAGGCGGGCGAAGTGATCGAGCTGCGCTGCACGTATGATCCGGAGACGAAGAGCGGCTCCGGCTTCACGGGCCGCAAGGTGAAAGGGACGATCCACTGGGTGGAAGCGTCGCAGGCGAAGGCTGCTGAATTCCGTCATTTCGAACCGCTGCTCATCGACGATGAAGCAAATGCGGACAAGCCGTTCCTCGAGCGGATCAACCCAGCGTCGCTGGAAGTTCTGCAAGGCTATGTGGAGCAAGGCATAGCAGAATCGAAGGGCGGAGACAAGTTCCAGTTCTTCCGCCACGGTTATTATAATGTGGACTCGAAGCTGTCCGGCGAGGACAAGCTGGTGTTCAACCGGATCGTATCGCTGAAGAGCTCGTTCGATCCTAGTAAGGGCTAGTGCTTAACTGGAATAATAAACCACGGTTCTCAAGGGCGATTGCCTGCGAGAGCTGTGGTTATTTTTTTATGCTATGAAATAATCAGGACAATAGATTCTAAGTACTTAGTACTATTTCTGAAAAAGTAAGGTGAAGTGAACATATAAACGATCAGATTAGAAGTTTATATGAAACTATCTCCTTCTGGAAATCTACCTGTATACAAATCGTATCATTATGTACTTTAGATAAACTTTAGGTTCTGAAAGTAATCAAATAAACATCCTCGGATATGGTATAGATCATTGTATACTAATCATAATGAATGGCGCATCAATACAAGAAAAATAAAGAATCAGAAAAATTGTTCGATATACAAGGAAGGTAATGAAAGTGCAATCATAATATACATTTATTTACAGATACAATATGTGACGAAGGTCTTCTTAGTATTGACTCTAGCACTTATAAAATGGTAAAGTTCTTGCTAGAATTGAGTAATTAACAATTACTTAAAAAAAAGCGTTCCGTATAGAAGGACGCATGAACGAGGTGAAGGTAGTGAGTATTAAGAGTAAGTTGGTCAAGTACACCGTCGCTGCCAGCGTGGTGGCTACTAGCTTTGCAGGCATTCCGCTTAGCGACAAAGGCTTGTTCGAGAAATTCGGTTCACCATCTGCTTATGCATCAACGTCTGGTTTCTTGAACAATGACGCTGTTGAATTGACGAATAAGCTGCATGCTGCACTGGTATCAACAGGTGGCGAAGCAGCCCTCAAAGCGGCACAAGACAAGCTTGCAGCTCTGTCCATCGGCAAGAAGAGAGCGATCGTTGCTCCTATCTCGAGCAAGATTGCTGCGAAGATCGACCTGACTTCGACGCAAGAAGATGTGCTGGAAGCTCTGTTAGCTGATCTTGCAGCGCTTCAATACGATTCCACGGGCTCGAACCTGGAGGCAATTCGTACGAACGATGACTACCGCAGCGTACTCTTTGTTATCGCAGCTAGTGCTGGTGTTCCAACTGCCACGTCGCTAGAAGATATCGTTGGATCTGTTTCTGATTACAACGATACGATCAAGAATAAAATTCTGAATATGTCGGCAACTGATCTTCTCGCACTTGGAACATCTGTTGCGAAGCAGAATGAATTCCTTGAAGCAATCGTTACGGAAGTGCTTGGTAAAGCTCCAGTAAGCACGTTCGCTACATATTATGGTATTAATTCTGACGATATTAACCAAGTTAGAAAGAATGTCCGTGATGCAATTGGCACAACTGAATACAACAACGCTGTGAAAGCGCTGGGTAAAGCTTATGTTGCTGCATTTGCTACGACTTCTTCCGGCGGTGGCGGCGGTTATGTTGGCGGTGTAATCAGCAGTAACTTCGGCTCGCAGCTTGATGAACTGAAATCCAAGCTTGCTGGTGCAACGGATGCTGAGCGTGCGGAGCTGGCTAAGAAAGCAGTTGAGCTTGCGACAGCAGAACTCGCGAAGCTGAACAGCTTCGATGCTTCCAAGTATGCGAAGTCTGTAGATGGCAAAACAACGGTTGAGCTTGGTTCGGAACTGCTCGATGCCCTCGAGAAATCCAAAGCAATCTTCGACAAGCTGAACGAATTCCTTGCAGCTGCTAAAACAGATGTGAAGGCTCCAGCTGTTAATTTCTCTCTCAATCTGGGCGATGTGAAAGATTCCGTCGTGCAAACTAAAGTATCAGAGGCAGCGATGAAAGCTTGGTTCGCTTCAGGCTACAGTGGTTTCAGCATCGTCATTAACGGTCTTGAGGTAACGTTCCCAGCTGCAGCTGAATATGCAGCAGAGCTTGACCTGACGGTCAATGTGTCTGACGTTGCTGGTGTGAAAGCGCTCGAAGGCTACAAAGCTCTATCGTCTGTATACGACTTCGACCTGAAACTGGGCGGCAAAGCTGTTTCTTCGTTTAGCCATCCTGTTAAGGTAGCGTTCCCGCTGAATAACTTGTCGGGCGTAGATAAAGAGTTAGTTTCCGTAGCGAAGCTTCTTCTTAACGGTAATCTTGAATTCAATGGCGGTCGTCTTGTAGGCGATAAAATCCATGAAAATCGTGCTAGTTTCTCTTCCTATGTTGCTCTTGAGAACAAAGTGAAATTCTCAGACACAACTTCGGTACAAGGATGGGCAGGCCGTCAAATCGAAGTGCTCGCAGCTAAAGGCGCGATCGAAGGCCGTGGAGCTGGTAAATTCGATCCTAAAGGTAACGTAACGCGTGCTGAATTCGCGAAAATGCTGATCCGTGCGTTCGACCTTGAGAGCGAAGGCAACGAAGTTACGTTTAAAGATGTTGATGCTAAAGCATGGTATGCTCCATACGTTGCTTCTGCAGCGAAACTGGGTATCATCAATGGCCGCACAACGACGACGTTTGCACCAAACGCAACGATCACGCGTGCTGAAATGGCAACGATGATTGCTCGTGCAGTGCAAAGTGTTCAAGGCACAGGTAAAGTGGCAGACGAAGATGCTGCACTGAAAGCATTCTCGGATGCTGACAAAATCAATGCAACACTCAAAGCAGGCGTTGCGTTCGCAGCTGACAATGGCCTCATTATCGGTAACAATGGCAAGTTCCTGCCGCAGAATAACGCAAGCCGTGCAGAAGCTGCTGTTATCATGTACCGTGCAATTAACCTGAAATAATTTAGTAGTTACAAGAGTTGAGATAAGTCTTCCTCTCACTGAAACGAGAGGAAGACTTTTTACGGAATATCTATATTTTTTGGATCGAATATCCATATATAAGTTCTCGTAATTGATAGCCTAATTTTATTAGTCGTGAATAGTCGTCTCGGACCTTGTTACTCGGCATGAGTAACGTTTGAGCTATATATAGAACGGAGTAGAAATGAGGGATTCAAATGAAGCGATGGAAGAAAGTTGTCATCTGGGTTCTATCGATCATAGTAGTATTGGGGATCGGAGGAGCGGTAGCCGCCAACTATGCAATCAACAAGTTTATGAACTCAATGGCCAATAGTCTGGAACAAGAACTTATTGATTCTGTTGCGAATTCTGAAAATAAAGATGAGCCTAGCGCTTCAACGGGTGGTTCGGAGACGAAGACGGACGGCGATGCAGGCAAGGTGAACGGCAGCGATGAAGGCGTTAATGAGGAAACGCCATCATCTGAAGGTACAGCTTCTGGATCGAACCATGTCGGTAAATCGACGGAGGACAAAGGGTCAGAGGCTGGCTCCGAGGATGACTACAAGCCGGAGGTCTCGGCCGGAGATATGCTGGAAATTAAAGAAAAAGTTACTGTTGGCGATAAAGTAGATGTGACTAAGATCGTTATGAGCTCTTTGAGCCTGTCTGATATGAAGAAACTGCAAAGTCTTGCCAGCGGCGGCATGACGATTGAGAAGAAACGGGAAGCTCGCAAGATTCTGCTGGAAAAAGTGTCCCCGGAAGATTACGACAAGCTCTCTCAAATCGCGAAGAAGTATGGCGCTAGCGAAGGTCGGTCTTACGAAGAGGCCAAGAAGTCGGAAGAGCGATTGCAGAAGAAGGACGAGCAGGCTCAGCAAGAGGGAACAGCAGAGTAACAGTGGCAAAGAGTCTGCTAGCCTCTAAAGTGTTGGCAGGCTCGTTCCTTATAAAGGTAATGCCTCCTGAACCTCTATCACCGGAGGCACTCGGTCACGCTGTGGGTCGGATGACCTTAGACGTTAAGCGTCGGTGGTGTGATGTGAGGCAGGGTTTAATGCCCACTTACGGATTGGAATAGCTTGTTGTTAAAACACGAGCTATACGAGATAGCAGGCACGGGTTAGGTTAACTCGAATAGCTCGGGTTTTAATTTGAAATGCAACGTGAAAGGATTTGGTCGTAGTGTATAAGGTGAAGAAGGCAATCATCCCGGCAGCTGGATTAGGAACGCGTTTTCTTCCTGCTACGAAAGCAATGCCAAAGGAAATGCTCCCGATTGTAGATAAGCCAACGATTCAATATATCGTTGAAGAAGCAATTGCTTCTGGAATCGAAGATATCATCATCGTGACTGGGAAAGGCAAACGTGCAATCGAGGATCACTTCGATAAGTCATTCGAGCTAGAGAACATTCTGCGAGAGAAGGGGAAGCTCGATCTGCTCGATGAAGTGGAGAAGTCATCGAAGGTTGAGATTCACTACATACGTCAGAAGGAAGCCAAAGGACTCGGTCATGCAGTTTGGTGTGCACGGAACTTTATCGGCAATGAACCGTTTGCGGTTCTGCTTGGCGATGATGTCGTAATGGCGGATAACCCATGCACGAAGCAGTTGATTGAACAGTACGAGGAAACAGGACGTTCAGTCATTGGCGTGAAATCGGTGGAGCCTAGCGAATGCCACCGCTATGGGATTGTTGATCCGTCGGATAAGCATGGTAAGCTGCGTCAGGTTAATCGCTTCGTAGAGAAACCGAAGCCTGGTACGGCGCCTTCTAATTTGGCGATTATGGGACGATATGTGCTGACTCCGGAGATCTTCGGATATCTTGATGAGCAGGAAGAAGGAATGAATGGCGAAATTCAACTGACGGATGCTATTCAGAAGTTGAACGAGTCGCAAGGTGTGCAAGCCTATGAATTTGATGGTCAGCGTTATGATGTTGGCGAGAAGATAGGATTCATTCTGACAAATGTCGAGTTTGGTTTATTTAATACCGAGCTTCGTGCGGAGCTGCTCCGAGAACTAGAAGCGATTGTAATGAGAGAAAAGATTAAGCAGTAACAATATCTCAGGGAAAGGTAGTGAACGAGAACAATGTCCAAGCGTGTGCTTATCATTTCGCAGAACTACTACCCTGAGATTGGCAGTGCTGCTAATCGAATCAAAAATATATACTTGGAATTGACTGAACGCGGACACAAAGTGACAGTGCTGACAACGGAGCCTAGCTATCCGAACAAGAATCTATATAAGGATGCGAAGTTCTGGCAGGATGGCGAACTTGAACGTGATGTCATTCGAATTCGTACGAGAACGCGAAGATACAGCAACAATATCTTTAAACGGCTGCAGCTGTATATGGAGATGACATATAAGTTTGTAAGGACGATTCACCGGCTCAAGGATGACTATGATTATATCATTGCGACGACGCCGGCGATTTTTGTCGGGCTTGCTGGACTATTGGCGAAGCGAAGACTGTCATGTCCTTTGGTACTTGATGTGCGGGATTTGTGGCCGGACTCCTTGCTTGGCGTTGGTGTGTTTACGTTCAAACCAGTCATTGCAATGGCTCGAGCTTTGGAGAATAAGCTGTACGCAGAGTCAGAACATATCATAATCAATAGCGAAGGCTTTAGGCCGCATATCAAACAACGTGGGATTCCTGAAAGCCGAATTAGCTTCATGCCGAACTCGTTAACGGAGTCGGAGCTATTCGGGACGGTGAAAGTGGCCTCGTCGGAAGAGGCCGTGACGATCATTTATACCGGCAACATTGGGTTGGCGCAGGATTTGGACCAACTTATCGAAATCGCACAGCGACTGAAGGACCGAAAGGATATTAAGTTCAAAATTATCGGATACGGTTATCGGAGCAAAGAGCTGCGGTCACGTATTGAAATGCTGGGCTTAACCAATGTGGAACTGTTGAAAGCAGAGAATCGTTCTGATGCTACAAGAGCGGTTCGGGAAGCCGATATTGCATTTGTGAGTCTCGTGCGCCAGCCTGTATTTGATACAGTGCTCCCTGGCAAAATCATAGATTACATGAGTATGGGTAAGCCTATCGTAGGATCCGTGTCCGGCTACGCGGCTGAAGTGTTGGAACAGTCAGAAGCAGGATTTGCTGCTCGCGACCGCAGTACGGATGATCTGCAATGCTATATTACACAGCTTGCATCTGACGTTACACTGCGAAGGACGATGGGAAGCAACGGTTATCAATATGCGTGCCGCCATTATCGCTGGAAAGACAATATTATGGTATTAGCAGACGTATTGGAGAAAGAATATGGCAAAGAAAATCGGCATGTTCGTCTGGAACCACTTTACAAATGATGCTCGTGTGCTGCGCGAGTGCAGTGCGCTTGCGCAGGATGGATACGAAGTAGATTTGATTTGTATCCACGATGCCAAGGATACGGCAATGCCTCGTCTGGAACAACGTCCGGAGGGCTTTCGCGTCATCCGAGTGTCAAATCAATTGAAGCTGCTGAATCGTATCACTGAAGCATGGAAGTATATACAACGTGGGATTGGGTATAACGCAGTTACAAAGCTGCTGACTATTCTTCTTGTATTGTTCGGTATATGGAAAGCTCCATTGGTCATAGTCCCGATTTTGCTTGTCCTGCTGCTGATCCTTCCGTCAAGACTGCGAAGTGCTTATTTGCTGGCAGCCATTATTTTTCGGATGGTAAAGGCAGGGATGGCAAGGTCATATGATATTTATCATTCCAATGATTTGAATACATTGCCGCAGGGTTATCTGTGTGCGAGAGTTTTCCGGAGACGGAAGCTCATTTATGATTCGCACGAAGTACAGACGAGCCGTACAGGCTACAATAATCCGATTTATGGCATTGCGGAGCGCTTCTTCGTCAAGCGAGTCGATGTGATGATTATGGAGAACCATACGAGGGCTGCGTATAGCAGAGACCGATATGGCTTCTATCCAGAGGTTGTACACAACTATCCAGTACCGATGAAGCCAGAGGAAAGTAATGCGGTTGATTTGCATGCTCTACTAGACATTCCGCATGAGGAGCCTATTCTTCTATACCAAGGCGGTATTCAGACAGGCCGAGGTCTGGATAAACTGGTTGAAGCAGTGCCGTTGTTTGAACGAGGGATTGTAGTCTTCATCGGAGACGGTAGAATCAAGACGCAGCTTCAGCAGCGCGTACAGGAGCTTGGACTCGAGCATCGCGTCAGATTCGTGCCGAAGGTGCCGGTAGAACAGCTGTTGCATTACACGAAGAATGCTTATCTGGGCTTTCAGATTTTGAATAATGTATGTTTCAATCATTACTCGGCCTCGTCAAACAAGTTGTTCGAATATATGATGAGCTCAGTTCCGGTAGTCGCGTGCAGCTTCCCAGAGATTCAGAAGGTTGTAGAGAATGAGGATATCGGTGTTTGTGTCGATTCTCATGATCCTCGTTCGATTGCAGAGGGAGTCAATTACATGCTGAACAACCCGGAGCATTACGCAAAGATGAGGGCTAACTGTTTAATTGCAAGAGACCATTACAATTGGGATAACGAGAAGCAAAGTCTGTTGAATCTATATCGACGAGTCAGCTAGAAGCCCGACATACGGGTGTGGAAGACGCACGCTGGAGTGATAGACAATGAAGAGCACTAATATTAGCGTTATCATCACGAGCTTCAATAAAGGTAATTATCTAGCTCAGTGCCTGGACTCTTTGCTAGTTTCGCCGAAAGGACTTCAGATCATTATAGTCGATGATGGATCGACCGATCATAGCTGTGACATTATTCGAGATTATGTTAAGAAGTACCCGAGTTTAACGTTTATTGAACAGTCTAATCATGGCGTTAGCCATGCCCGTAATCGTGGGCTAGAACTAGCGGCAGGCGAGTATGTTACATTTCTTGATGCAGATGATTATATGAACGCCGATGCTTTGGCTGAACTGTATAGGCTGGCACATAGCAAGGATGCCGATACGGCGATTGGTCATATTACTTGCTTTGATAATGAGCGACAATGGCCTTTATCCTACATGAACCGCATATTCAAAGCGAGTGCTGGGAGCATCGTTAGGCAAATTCATAAAAACCCTGAGCTGCATCTCACGCCCTCCGTATGTAATAAGCTGTTTCGGCGTTCATTCCTTACAAGACTAGGCATTCAATTCGATGAAGGCTTACAGGTCGGCGAGGATTTGCTATTCTCTCAGTGTTGCTTAATTGCTTCGAATAAAACAGTTGTTCGACCTTTGCCACTGTTGTATTACCGCACACAGGTGGAAGGGGTCAGCTTGTCCCGACAAGGGACTTTTCTTTATTTGGAACAACTAATTGAGCTGCAATATAAAATTAGTGCAATGTATCGTGAACTGCACCTTACAGACGAGGTTCATCACATTGAGGCTAGACAGCTTCGTTTTCTGATCGATACGCTGGTGAATACGGGTAAGTCCTTGTATGAGCAGGATTGTACACGGCTTATACGGTTAGTACAGCAATTTGTCAGTATACTCATTCTTCCTATCGATTCTGGTGAGTTGTCATTCAAGCAGAAGCTTTTGTTGGAAGTGGCAAGACGGCATGATGAATTGCATTTGGAACAACTGATAAGTCGAATTGTGCATGCAGTACCAGAAGGACCACAAGTAAAGCATAATGGCATGTACTATCATGGCTGGTTGAAATCATTTGAGCCCTATGCAGATTGTTTGAAGGCAGCGGTGCATGAGATTAGCTATCGACTCGAAGTGCTGGAGAAATCAGGGCGGGATTTTACAATAGGCGGTTATGCATTCATCCCATATCTTTCCTCAGATGATTGTCGGAAAACACTTGTATTTCGGAATGGGAATACAGAGATTGAATTCGACCTGGCAATGTCTTTGCGTACAGATGTGACCCATCAGTTCGCTCAGCATGGCGTGAATTACGATCAGGCTGGATTTGTGAATACAACGATTAATTTAACTCGGTTGCCATATGCTGGCGAATGGAAGGTCTTCTTACGAATAGCAGTTGGGAACGGGACGGTGGTGGAGCAGCCATTAGAACTCCGGTCTGTAGCTCTTCGCAATCGGCTGAAACCAACCGTAAGCAATAAGTATCTGTATGTTATGCGTTATAAAAAGCACCGTTATTTATCGGTTGTCATCAAACCTGCGTCTATTGCGGCGAGAGCTGGTGAGTCAGTCAGGGAGCTTTATGGCTATGCGAGATTTATTCTATATCTGGTCAAGTCGATGGACTTTCAAGCACTGCTCTGTATGCTGCTTTATATTCTATTCGGCTCGTTATTAAGGAAGAAGAATAGATGGTTAATCGGAGAGCGCCGAGATACAGCACAGGATAACTCGTATCATCTGTTCCGGTACTTGCGCACGAACAAACCGGGTTTGCCCGTTTATTATGTGATTGATCGAACCTCTCCTGATTACGATAGAGTTAGGCCCTATGGAAACATCGTTACGTTCGGTTCTATTCGGCATACCATGTACTTGCTAACGAGCTGCATGACGATTAATAGCTACATCGAGTCAGCCAACATGTATACAGGCTCTTATAAGAACATAAAGAAGCAGTTCCCGAGCTGGAAGGCGCAGCATAAAGTGTTCCTTCAACATGGAGTTATTGGTGTCAGTCGAGTGAATCATTCCCTTCATCGCAATCGGACAGACTATTCGTTATTCGTTGTTTCGTCGCCATTCGAGAAGCAGCATATCGTTGAAGAGTTCGGTTACACCGATCAAGAGGTCATTGTTACGGGGCTCCCTAGATGGGATCATCTCGAAGATACAAGCGCCGGTAACGAGATTCTGCTAATGCCGACATGGCGCAAATGGATAAAGTCAGAAGACCAGCTGTGGAAATCGAACTACTGGCAGACCTATCACGCTCTGTTGTCCAGTCCACGATTACATTCGTTGCTGGAGCAGCGCAATTGGAAGATAACATTCTATCCGCATTACAAAATTCAACAGCTGCTTGGCGGCCTTCCTGCCTATCACGAGCGAATTCAAGTGGTGCGGCAAGGAGAAGAAACGGTGCAGCAGCTGCTCAAGCGTCATCGTTTGCTAATAACGGATTATTCGACTGTCTCATTTGACTTTGCTTATATGAATAAGTCTGTGATGTTCTATCAATTTGATTATGACGAATTTTATTCGAGCCACTATAATGAGGGACCGATTGATCATAAGAATGACCTGTTCGGCAAGGTGCTGGAAACCGAAGAGCAACTATTGGACGAGTTGGAAGCATCGGGAATGAAAGCAGATCCCGTCAAGATGGCACAATCCAAACGTTATATGAACCGGGAACAGCAGCATACGGTGAAGATCGTCGAGGAGCTGCTTCGCTTATCAGACGGAGAACGAACATCTTAAGCGCATACGGGGAGAAGGGAGGGCAACGTCATGAGTAAAATATGCACGATTGGACTGGGCTATATCGGCTTACCGACATCGGCGATATTCGCTCAGTACGGCTCGGAGGTTGTCGGCGTAGACATATCTAGAGATATTGTTGAGCAGATCAACAATGGCAATCTACCTATTAAAGAGCCCGGATTGGAAGGGCTTGTGAAGGAAGTCGTATCTTCTGGAGCACTCAGAGCTTCAATAACTCCTGAAGAGGCAGACGTGTTCATTATTGCGGTTCCGACGCCTAACCTGAATGATCAGTACAATTCATGCGACATCAGTTACGTGTTGAAGGCAACGACACAAATTATCCCTTATCTTCGTCCAGGCAATGTTGTTATTATTGAGTCCACGATTGCACCGCGTACGATGGATGATTATATTAAACCGCTGATTGAGAAGGCGGGATTCAAGGTCGGCAAAGACTTGTTTCTTGTTCACTGTCCAGAGCGTGTGCTTCCAGGCAGAATTATGCACGAGCTTGTGCATAATAACCGCATTGTTGGCGGGATTACGCCTGCTTGTGCTGAAGCAGGGGAACGCGTATACTCCTTGTTCGTGAAAGGTGAGATCGTGCGCACCGATGCAAAGACAGCCGAGATGGCCAAGCTGATGGAGAATACGTATCGTGATGTTAATATCGCATTAGCCAATGAGTTGGCGAAGGTATGCCACGAGCTGAATATTAACGTGCTGGATGTAATCGAGATGTCGAACAAGCATCCACGTGTCAATCTGCATCAACCAGGTCCGGGCGTTGGCGGACACTGCTTGGCGGTTGATCCCTATTTCATTGTCGCAAAGGCGCCTGAGCTGTCGAGAATCATCCGGTTATCGCGGGAAACGAATGAATCGATGCCTGAATTCGTCGTTGACCGTGTGGCGGAGCTGCTGATTGGTGTAGAGAAGCCAGTTATTGCAGCACTCGGTATTACGTATAAAGCAGACGTGGACGATATTCGTGAGAGCCCAGCGCTTGATGTAATTACGCTGCTCATGAAGGCGGGATATGATGTTCGGATTCACGATCCGAATGTACACACACCGGTCTATCGGATGAGATCAATTGAAGAGGCAGCGAAGGGTGCGCATATGATGCTGTTATTAACCGACCATAAGCAATTTAAGTCGTATGATTTCGATCAGATCGCACAACTAATGGAGAAGCCGCTTCTGTTCGACACGCGTAACTGTATTCCTTCGGCTGATAACGGAGCGATGGAAATCATTAATTTTGGTAATATGTATGAACGAACGAAGAAGAAAGTGAACATGATTTCGGTATGAAAACAATGAGCTTAATCTTAAAAGAGCACTACGAGAACGCTTATCTGATTTTCAGGCTTTCTCTCTATGATTTGAAAACGGCCTATATATCCAATCGTCTTGGGCTCTTATGGCTCGTGTTGAACCCGATGCTGCAAATCGCAGTTTATTGGGTTGTATTCGGTCTTGGAATTCGAGGTGGGGCGCCAGTCGGAGATACCCCATTCGTGATATGGCTCATATGCGGGGTGCTCCCGTTCTTTTATATCTCGTCAGGCATCATACAAGGTGCAAGGTCAATACATTCGAAATTATCGGTTGTTTCCAAAATGAAGTTCCCGCTAAGTGTTCTTCCGACATCCGTCGTCATTACACAGCTTTACTCGCACATCGTGCTGGTAATGCTTCTGATTGTAATCGTTGCGACCGCACATGGATTAACATTCATAGGCATTGTCGGTTTGTTATATTACGTAGTTCTGCTGACGATTTTCTTAATTGCGCTAGCATTCTTAACATCGACGCTCACGACATTAGTTAGAGATTTTCAGCTGCTGGTACAGTCAGTGACCAGAATGCTGTTCTATTTGACACCGATCATGTGGACGATGAACGAACGGACACCAGATATATTGCGTGATCTGATGAGATGGAACCCGTTTCAATATTTTATCGAAGGCTATCGGGACAGCTTGCTGCTCGGTGATTTAAGTCAGATTGCTACGTCGAATTCACTGTATATCGCAGGCTTAATTATTCTGATGTTCATAGTGGGCGCTTGGGTACACATGAAATCGCGGTCAAGCTTTATGGATCAAATTTAACGTGTCACATTAACAAGATCATTTCGGAGCACATAGCACGGAATGATCTTTTCATTTCTTACAAGGTTGGAGACGGTAGAAAGGAGAACCGAGAATGCTCGATCGGAAGCTAACTGTCATCATAACGCTGCAAAGCGATCAGTATGAGGAATGTCTGTTGTCGCTGCATGAGCAGCAGTGGAACGTCGAGCAGATCGAGGTTCTTATTTTTACACACGCCTCTAGCAACTGCTCTATCATAGAGCAGTTGCTGCCTCCCTTTCATCATGTAAAATTCATCTCTTACCACAACACTAGAGACTATATTGCTCAATTCAATGAGCAGCTGCACAGTTGCGGAAGTGACTATATTGCTATATTTGACGATAGGGTCTCACTGGAGCCGAATGCATGGGTTGACCTCTTGCGGGTTGCAGATGCTTATCAATCCGATGTAGTAATGGGCATCCGATATGAATGGGATGAATATGCACAAGAGTATCGGAAGCCTCCGCTGTTTCTATATGAGAAGCTGAAGAAGTATTACTACAACTCGAGTCTTAATACCGAGCCGGCTCTTGCTCAACTTATTGGGTTAACTGGAAATGCAATCATTCGCACAGCTGCACTGCATAACAATCAAATCGAGCTGACATTGCTTGATGGTGAGGCAAGCATGCGGGAGCTGCAACGAAGATTGTTTATGCAATCTAGTCGGATTACCTACTTACCTAGGCATGTTGTGAATGCGAAGCCGCAGCGATTATCGATAGATAATCTGCCGCGTCAGCTGTTGCGCATGAATAACGTAGCGAATCGGGTAGAACCGACCTCTGCAAAGGCTTATTATGAGGTCGCTGCCGTATTAGATTGTATTGAACTGTTGGAATCATCGATTTTTGTTCGATTACCGAAATGGCAGCAGACAGCCGTTTTAGAGGAAATTGCGTATGCTATTGACTCGTATCAGCTCGGATTCATTACAGCGGTACTACCAGCGTACAAACCAATGCTCGTCATGCTGCAAAAGGGAGATTTATCGGGGACGATAGAGCATATCGCAATGGCAGTAAGGCTGAAACAGTCGCGGGCCAGAGCAAAGTTATATAGCCGTCAGTACAATCAGTTGAAGCGCAATGTCAGAGGAGCCGTACTAAGACTGTACAAGCTGGCTCATAACACGAAGCAGCTGCTTAAGGGCAGTTGGCCGAAGCGTGCACAGGAGGAGCGGCAGCGCCGAGGACTTCAGGATTGGAGCAGCCAATCTGAATTAACCGAATATCGAAATGATGAGAATCTGCTTCGCATTCAGAAGCAAGTAACCGAATATAGCAAACGAATTAGACGGTATGAAACGTACATTAATCAATATGAACCATTGATTGAACGTAAAAATTATCGTCGTCTGATGAACATATACGGTACAATTCATCAAGGCTGGTTAAGCATCAAGGAGAAGAGCATCAACCATGCTATTTCTTTAATGGCCAAGGCAGTCCACATGAAACATGGCCAAGAAATTTGGCTAATCGGGGAGCGCCCGGTGCAGGCAGAAGATAACGGCTACCAGTTCTTCAAATATTGCCGTGAGACCTATCCTAATAGGAAAGCTTACTATGTCATTGATCGACAATCGCCACATCTGCAGCAGGTCCGACAGCTGGGCAATGTCATCTACCACTCCTCGTGGAAGCACATGGTGTACATGCTGGCAGCCAGCAAATATATTAGTGCTTGGACGACTAGAGAAAGTCTGATGCCCTCATGGAAAGGCTTCTACCAGATGTTCGGCTCTATTGTAGATAGTAAGACGAGCATTTGCTTGCAGCATGGCATGATTATTCATAACATCTCGCCTTATTTGCATAAGGAGCTGTACGGACTGAACTATATTTTTTGCTGCTCGCAGCGGGAGAAGCAAATTATAAAGAACACGCTTGGCTACCGTGATGAAGAGATATTCGTTACCGGGTTGTCCCGTTTCGATCAGCTGCAGAAGGACACACAAGCTAAGCGACAAATTCTCGTGATGCCGACATGGCGGCGTTATTTGGCCAAGCAGGACCAACAGTTTTTCGTTCAGAGCGACTTCTATCGCATGTACGACCGACTGCTGAACAATCCGAGATTGTTTACACTTCTTAAGAGGCACGACTACGAGCTTGTGTTCTATATGCATCATAATTTTCAAACCTTCAGTCGGTTGTTTCACAGCAGTAACAATCGAATCCAGATTCTGACCTATCAGGATGTGAGGATTGCGGATCTGCTTAAGTCTAGTGAACTGCTTGTGACCGATTACTCATCGGTAGCGACCGACTTCTTGTATATGAAGAAGCCTGTACTATTCTACCAATTTGATCCATACCATAATCACCACTCCGAGGTAGAGGAAATCCGCTACCGTGATATCGGTGATGTCGTTGATGATGACCAAGCATTGATCAATCGAATTGAAGACATGCTCAGCGGCAGCATTGACGTTGATCGTCTGGAGCATCGCCGCAGACGAGTGTTCGATCAGATTGACGATCAGAATAGCAATCGCATTTATAAACAGATTTGTAATTTATAAATACTCGCTTGTGAAGGGAACGTAATTACACAATGTCTGACATACAATTATTTCACTATAAAATAGCCGAAAACCGGCTCTACGTTACGATTGAGAGCCAAGAAGAGTTCGAGTATAACTTTAAACTTCAGCAGGAGGATACGAAGGAATCACAGATTGTTCGAGCACAGTTTGTTCAACAGGGTGGTCGAACGGTAGCCTCCTTCTCGTTGTCTGAAGTAGAATTTACCTCCCCACAAGGAAGACTCGAATTGTCCCTTATTGGTAAGTACGGTGTCGTGAAACGCCTTGTCATGGAGAACCTCCCTCTCAAGGATAACTACAGTTCAACCAGCTTCCGGGTTGATGAGGTGAAAAGTGCGGTCCCATATATCTCACCTAAGGGTGCTCTGACCCTGCACTATGGTAATATTGTCGAAATTCTAGCCCCTTATGTTACGACATTCGATTCGAAAGTAACGGCACAGCAATTGGCATTTCAGGGTACGGAGCTGTCACTAATCATCCCAGCGGCTGCTGTACATGTTCTAGATCAATTGTACATTACACTTGTAGACCGCAAAGGAAAAGAAGCAACGATCGTTGCTCATTCAATTGTTCGCGCTGATGCAGACCATATTCATCTGCTGGTGCAATTAGATCAAGCTTGGGTACTGGATCACCGCTACGATCTATACATCCAAGAGGTATCTGGCAATAAGCTAAGACGTACCCGTGTGGGCATCATTGATCTGGAAGTTAAGAAAGGTGAAAATAAGTACTTTGATTCCATATTAATTCACTCGGGTTTGAAGCTGCTTCCTTATATCACGACGAATGGCGAGCTGTCCTTCTTTGCAGGCGACGCAGTGAGTGTGGAGAAAGCGCGTGGGGTATCAATTGTTCGTCACACGTTTCACTATAACGAATTGGCGATTGAGCTAGATAATAGGCTGAGACTACAGCTAAGAGATATTCCTGCGATTGTAGAGCAAGAAAGTATAAAGACATCCTTCTTGCTCAAGCTCGATAATAAGGAAGTCTATCGGGAATTAAGCAGTGAAGCTGTTATTATCGATAAAGATGGTTCGCTGTCGCTGCGATTGGATCGTATTTTTGCTGATCCAGAAAGTTTTGACCAGAATGAAAGATGGCTGCTCGTACTTCAGCTTCATCTACCTGGCAGGGCTGCCCTGGTTGCAGATACAGAGGAGGCTCTAGAGGAAGTAAGCGCAGCATCCGAAGATACAGAGTCAACTTGGATGATGGATGGAACAGATGACGAGAGTATCATTATTTGCAACTTCGTCAAGCACGCCAACTGGCGACAGGAGGCGTTCAAGCGATATCGCCGTCCGATGGTGACGGCAAGCGGCATATCGGTAATTCCTTACGAATCCGAGCATAATGTGCTGACGTTCCTTCTGGGTGATGATGAAAGCTATAACAATCAGATCTACACCAAAATATCTACTCTGGTAGACATTGAGAACTTGGAAGTCAGATCAGCGGATATTCGGTTCCAGGTGGTGGATCAAAGCTTGTTGAATGGTTCGACCCGATTCTTGTTCCGAGATCGGAAGTCTAAGGATGAGTGGACTATTCCTTATACCGTTCTTACGGATCGTACAATACTGTTGGATATATCGGAGTTCGTTAAACTCTATTCGGATATTGAGTCGAGATGGGATACGTATATTCAGACACAATATGCCGATGTCAACGAGGAGGGTAAGCTCGGCTTATACAGTGAACGAGTAAGAGAGCCTTACAAAAGATATTTCCCTCCGTTTACGAAGATGGGGGCAGCCTCGGAGAATGACGATAAGTCGAATGAGGCCGATCAGAACGATGATACAGAAGCGGCGGTTAATGTAACGGCAGCTTATCTGACGGTCAAGAACGAGCTGTCTATCGTCATACGACCAGCATTGGCTCTGTTCAACGAGAAGCTGAAGACGGGAATCGCGATAACAAAGTTCAGTATGGTGAATGGTGAAGTCTCGCTGGAAGTGCGGCTTGAGGTTAAGGAATGCAATGCCTATCGTGTTGATCGCTTGCTATTCAAGCTTCGAAATAAAGCATCCGTTATCGAACATGACATTCGTTCTACGGAGACTAAGGTAGGCGAGAACGTATCTCTTATTACGGCTAAGTTTCATCTTAAAGACTTTACGTATATCCCGTTCTATTGGGATCTGTTCGCGGTTCTTAACCTGGAAGGAGAAGAGGTCCTTGTTAAACTGAAAAACCTTCCGAGGGAGACGGCAGATCAGATCTCTACGGACATTCTCGGCTATGAGTACCAAATCGACGATCGGTTTATGATTTATCCATATGTAACAGGCGATCGTGCACTTTCCTTCTGTTTCCGGGAGCGTGCATCTTATGAAACACGTTACTATAAAGTGATGGAGAAGGCTGCGTATGTAGTCTATCGTCTATTCCGTAGACAGTTGGATAAACGGAATATCTGGCTCGGCTATGAGAAGAATGCGAGCACGGCGCAGGATAATGGCTACTACTTCTTTGATTATTGTATGACGAATAAAAAACATGACCATTTCTATTACGTCATTAAAGAGGGTACGGCGGATTACAACGACTTACAGCAACATAGAAGCAGAGTTCTGAAATTTATGAGCTTCAAATACATGGTTTACATGTACGCTGCCAAACTGCTCGTGTCGTCAGAGTCTAAAGGCCACAGCTATGATATCCGCATCCAGAAGGGGAAACTCAAGCAGGCGCTCGATAAGAAAAAATTTGTGTTCCTTCAGCACGGCGTAACGGCATTGAAGCGGGTAGACTATGTATTCAAAAAGACGAAGAATAGTGCGGTAGATTTGTTCGTCGTAACGTCCGATTATGAGAAGAAGATTGTCCGTGATTATTTTGGCTATGATGACAAGGAAATCATTGTGACAGGCTTCTGCCGTTGGGACGCGCTTCGTAACAAGGCGACGGCTGACTATAAAGAGATCTTCATTATGCCAACGTGGCGCTCGTGGATGGATGGCATACTTGAGGATGCTTTTGTTCAAACGGATTACTATCAGAACTATGTGGCATTCCTCCAATCGGAAAGGTTGAAGCATCTGTTATCCGAGCATGGCATTAAAGCGCACTTCCTGCTTCACCCGAAATTTATCGAGCATATCGATAAGTTTAAAGAGGAAGGAAGTCCGATTAACATTCTCCAATTCGGAGATGTAAAGGTTAATGAGATGTTGATGCGTTCATCGCTGCTTATTACGGACTATTCCAGCGTAGCGTGGGAAATGTATTATCAACAGAAACCGACGTTATTCTTCCAATTCGACGCTGACAAGTATCAAAAATACCAAGGCAGTTATCTGGATATGGATAATGAGCTGTTCGGCGATCGGGCATTTACAGTGGATGAGCTGTTATCGCAAATCGAGTATTATATAGAGCGGGATTTCCGTGAAGATGATAAATATGCGCAAATGCGTAGCAAGTATTTTAAGTATGTAGATACAAACAACTCGGAGCGGACGTTCGATGAAATTCAACGAAATGCGGCAAGGCTCTTCCCGAATGCTAAGAAAGTGGACGCACAAAAAGGCAGACAATCACTATATGAGAAGCTTCGGAAGAGCACTCTAGCGAAAAAACTGTGGCGGCGTGCTACTCAGAACACGGTAACGAAACGTGTTGTTGTTAAGCTGCGCAATGTCGTTAGGGGTAAATAAATACTGCATCTTAGAAAGGAGCTAATCTATGAGTGGGTATAAGCTAGTATTTGCATACAGAGAGAACAATTGTTTAGTCCTTGGTGTAAAATCGGATTATGCTTCGAGCAAGGGTATCGAATTGCAGATTAGAGCGGTGGACCAAGAGAGATTCATTGTTAAGGGGTATTTGAGTTATTATACTTTGGTGCCGGAAGCCTTTTTTAATGATACTTTAGTTTTTCGAATGGAATTTGAGGATCTCGTAAAAAATATTAAAGCAATTAATAGAAATCAATTGCTCGAGTTCACCATTAAAAATGAAAAAAAATACTCTGTTCTTTTAGCGGCTGAAACGATTTCTAATATGCTGAATACGGAGATAGAGATAAACCCAATATCCAGTATTAAGTATAGAAAAAACGCAAAGAATTCCTTTGAGCTTTGGCTCTCTACAAAGAGTATTTCACAAAAAGCTGATGATGTAAAAATTGAAAATGGAAAAATCTCAGTAAGGTTAAAAGGTAGTCAAGAGGGCAAAACAAGTGTGATCTTAAAAAGAAGGGCATTCAAAAATATTACTAAATATACCGCTGATATTGAACTAGTAAAATCAGAAGGGCAGTACTACTCGATTGATCTCGAGAAGATACTGTCGTTACGAGTAGATGAACAAACAAACTTTGATTTTATTCTTCAAACTAATAATGGACAGATTTTGATTGACGATTTCTTGAAGCTAGAGTGCAGTTTTACAAAAGAAATAGTAAAATTCGGCTCATCGCAATTGGAATTTTATGCAACAAAAAACGGAAGTTTGGCTGTGTCGGTAAAGGAAGTGTTTTTAGAAAAGGGAATATCCGCACAGTATGAGGCAGGCGGTGATTTGACTCTAGAGTTTAATGAGAGGATAGAGCGTCTTGGAATCTTTAGAGAGATGTCGCTAGCTAACGGAGCTTCCGCAACAACAGAACTAATACTAGTAGTGGAAATTCCGGTTAGATCAAGCCAATTAGTACTTGATCTTGGTAAGTTAATTGAGCCAAATCGTTCTAATACTGATCATAAGTACTCGTTAATTGGTTTGGACGATGAAAATAACAAGTACCGATTAACTTCAGCAAATGAGGTAAAGTTTGATTTGTCAGAACCATTGAATCTGTCATTCAAAAGTAACTCCACTGGTACTGAATTTGTTAATAAACAAAATCAACGAAGCATTATTAATTTAAGTATTCTAGGAAGTTGTTTTAGTAGATCTGCATTCAATAGCGTAGATAATTTCTTCAATAAAGACTATAAAGGGTACTATAGTGTGAACTACACGTGCTTTTGGTTCTCAGCTTTAAGTTCAATGAGTAATAAAATAAAGTATAAGAAGGAGGATTACTCTAACTCTCCTGCTAAAATAGTTGAGAATGACCGCAATCTAAGAAGGGAATATGAAAAAACTTTATTCCATGATTTAAGTAATGCCAAAACGGATTATTTAATAATAGACTTCTTTGTGGATGCGGTTCACGGTGTACGAAAATTCGAGAGGAATCAGTACCTCGCGAGAAATATTGATTTGAACTCTACGCCACATTTTAGAAATAACATCTTGCTAGAAACAGAGCATTTTAATTATAAGAATCAGAGCTATTTTACAGAATGGAAAGATAGTATTGATTTGTTCCTGGATAAGGTGAAAGAAATCGTGCCACATTCAAACATCATTCTCAATTTAGGTGGCTTGACGAAAGAATATCTCGATAATAAAAACATGATCAAAAGCTTTGTGAATGATAAGAATTTTGATGAAAGAATGATCGATAATCACAACTTAATGTGGAAAAGAATGAACAATTACTTTAGAGCAAAATGCCCTGAAGCTAAGGTGGTAGATATGAGTAGGTTTAATTTCTATGGATTGCTGGAATATCCAGGTGCTGCACCTGGTCCACACCATTACGAATCAAACTACTATAAGGCGTTTGTTGGAGAGGTTTCTAAGGTTATTATGAAAGATAAGATACTCTGTTGAGTATTTCCTAAAAGGTGAAGTGCAATTATGAGCTATAAAGTAAGGTTTGAAGGTGTCTCTAAAAAGTTCAAGCTCTATAACAAAACCTCGGATAAGCTATTAGACTTATTTGCACTACGGCGCAATAAGGATGTCCATACCGCACTCAAGGATATTTCTTTGGAGATCGAAGAAGGGTCTATCGTTGGTATAGTCGGATTAAATGGATCGGGAAAGAGTACACTTTCCAATCTTATTGCCGGGGTAACCATGCCTACAGAGGGTAAGGTAGAGGTGAAAGGGTCCGCTGCATTGATTGCTATCTCGTCCGGACTAAATAATCAGTTAACGGGTCTCGAGAACATTGAGTTAAAGGGCTTAATGATGGGCTTATCTAAGGACAAGATCAAGGAGATTACTCCTGGGATCATTGAGTTTGCGGAGTTAGGTAAGTTTATTCATCAGCCGATAAAGGTATATTCAAGTGGTATGAAAGCACGATTAGGCTTTGCGATATCGATTCATATTGACCCAGACGTATTGGTAATTGATGAGGCATTGTCGGTGGGTGATCAGACTTTTACAGACAAGTGTATGGCAAAGGTATATGAATTTAAGGAACGAGGTAAGACAATCTTCTTTATAAGCCATTCACTTAAGCAAATTCGAGACTTCTGTAATAAGGTTCTATGGCTGCATGAAGGCAGTGTTCGTCAGTATGGTGATGTACAGGAAGTAGTTCGCTCCTACTTCCTCTTCCTCAAAGCCTACAACGCCATGTCAGCTGAAGAGCGTCGTAAGAACCGGGAAGCCCACTGGGGCTGACCGGTTCAGCTATTAGTCTTTATCTATACAGTAAAACTGTAATCAAGAAAGGGAGAACCACAATATGAAACGCAATATGAAAACGATGCTGCTCGTCCTTGCCTTAATGCTGATGATTATTCCAGCTGCGAGCGCAGTAGCAGCTGCTCCAAGTTCAACAACGAAGCCTGTAAGTGTAAAGTCAGTTGGCTACGAGCTGATCTTTGATGGGAAGACGCTGGTGCTGCCGAATGGCCAGTATTTGTTCATTCAGAATGGGGTGTCGTATGTGCCGATCCGGTTCGTATCGTACGCTCTCCAGAAGACAGTGGCATGGGATTCTAAGACAGCAACAGTCAAAGTGTCCGACCCTACGGCGAAAGAGCTGACAGCATTAAAAGAATATCTCACGAACGCAACAGCATCTTCTGGTACAGCAGCAGCAAAGGGAAATGTGGCACTGTCCATCAAAGCTGTGGCTGCATCGTTCGTATTCAATGGCAAGACGGTCAAGCTGCCCGCGAACCAATCGGCGTTCATGTTGAACAACAGCTTGTACGTGCCTGTTCGCTTCATGAGCGAGAGCACAGGATCCGTGATTGGTTGGGATTCGAAGACTCACCGTATTTCGGGTCAATCCGAGGCGTATCGTAATGAGCAGAGCAATAGCAGCGGAAGCAGCAATGAAAATACAGGCAGCAACGAAGGAACGGGTACGGGAACAAGCCAACAAGGTGGGACACCTGGTGGTGCGCCTGGTAGTGGAGCAGGTACAGCGACAGTGTCACTGCAGTCGATTAAGGACGAAGCGGATTCCAAAATCAATTCACTGTACGAGACAGCCAAAACGAAGCTTATGGGTCTAGCGGTTGAATATCTCTTGACGGATGACAAGGCACAGAAGGATGCTTTATATAACCAAGGACAAGCTTATGTAACGCAAGTAACGAGTCAATTCAACACAATTCTGGCTGAGACAAGAGCGAAGCTAGTTGCGAACGGCTATAGTGCGGAAGCTGATGCGATTATTGCTGCTTATCAAGCACGATTCGACGCGGAAATTAAGAGCGGCATGGAGCAAGCCAACTCGATGAAGAAGTAGTACCAAAGATGAAGAATCCGGAGCATAGGGGATTGTCCCTATGCTCCGGATTCTTTTTTTTTGCCTAGAGTTTAATAGGTGAATGATGGATGAATTGTGTATAATTGACGCCCTAATTTGGGGAGTGATAGAATAGGCATATATGTTTCATCATATTTTGACAGCATTCGATTCTATATAGGTATTAATGATTATAAGCAACCACCTCTATAGACTTAGTTGATAGACACTGCCAGACTGGTACCCATTTGCGATACAACTATTAGGGAGTGAACTAGTAACATGAGATTACTACTCCTGTCGGGAGGGTCCGGCAAGCGACTGTGGCCATTATCTAATGATTCACGCTCCAAACAATTTCTCAAAATCCTTCGTAATGACGAAGGTGAACTCGAATCAATGGTTCAACGTGTTTGGGGACAGCTGCAGAGGAGTGGTTTAGCTGGTTTGACCAGCATTGCGACAAGTAGGGGTCAAATCGATATTCTGTACAGTCAGATCGGTGCAGAACCATCTTATATTCTTGAACCGGATAGAAGGGATACCTTCCCAGCAATTGCTTTATCGGCAGTCTATTTCTATCAGGTGCTGGGTGCATCGCTTGATGAGACGATGTGTGTGCTGCCAGTTGATCCATACGTAGAAGAGTCGTTCTTCCATAATATTCAAAAACTTGATGAAGTTATTCAGAGAGGTGAGGCGGAGTTAGCATTAATCGGTGTTGCTCCGACGCATCCTTCTGAGAAGTATGGCTATATTATTCCGCAGTCAGAACGAATGGCTTCAGAAAGGTCCTTCCGCAAGGTAGAGCGATTCATCGAGAAGCCCCGAGAGGAGCTGGCTGCACAACTGATTACCGATGGTGCCTTGTGGAACTGCGGTGTATTTGCGTTTCGTTTGGGTTATCTGCTGTCTATTGTCGAACTTCTCGGCATGCCGCTAGATTTCGAGACTTTAACGAAGCAGTACGCCAAACTGCCCAAAGGCAGCTTTGACTATGAGGTCGTGGAGAAGGCAGATCGTATTGCTGCAATTCCATATAAAGGTTACTGGAAAGACATCGGAACCTGGAACACGCTGACGGAAGAGATGAAGTCGAACGTTACCGGACGAGCCGTCGTCAGCGAAGGTACGAACAATACCCATGTTATTAATGAATTAGACATACCGATAACGGTGCTTGGTGCATCGAATATCGTTGTTGCGGCTAGTCCCGATGGGATTCTTGTTGCCGAGAAGAGCGTCAGCCACCAAGTGAAGGACTGGATCTCGCAGTGGAGCGATCAGCCGATGTATGTCGAGAGGCGTTGGGGCTGCTACAAAATTCTCGACCATAAACACGATGAGGATGGACAAGAGGTTCTGACGAAGATGGTTATTCTGTATCGGGGCAGCCATTTGAGCTACCACGTTCATTACAAACGAAGTGAACATTGGGTTATTGTCTCGGGCAGAGGCCGAGTAGTCATCGACGGTGTCCTTCGAGATGTGACAGTAGGTGAGTCTGTCCAAATATCGGCAGGAACGATGCATTCGATCTATGCCATTGAACAGATGGAGTTTATTGAGGTGCAGCTTGGCAGCGAGATCTACGAGGAAGACGTGAAGCGCACCGCATTCGATTGGGATTCTATCGTATCCATATCGGCCTCGCAATAGGGAAACAGCTCGACCAACGATTGCCGACGAGTACATTAGTCCATGACAGAAAGTGAGGGGTGAGCCGTGCCGGATGAACTTGATCTGCTTGACTATGTGGCAATCATTCGTCGCAGATTGTGGTTGATTATACTTCTAATGCTGATCGGCGGATTCGCGGCTTTCAGTTATGGTCACTTCATGCAGACGCCAGTTTATGAGGCTTCAGCTAAGCTGATTATGACGCGTACAGGCGAGGGGGATCTAGCAGCACCGCCGGATTCGAAGGTTATCGAGGGCAATATTCTGCTCATGGAAACGTTCAAGGAAGTTATTCGTACGCCTCTTGTGCTGCACAAGGCACTATCGAAATACCCGGAAATTGGAACCGACGCTGCGCAGTTGGGCAGTCAGTTGAAGGTAAGTTCAGGTCTCAATTCGCAGGTTCTGACGGTGCAGGTTCGTGCTGACTCATACCTAAAGGCCACACAACTTACGAATGCCGTATCGGAAGCGTTTGTCGAGGAGGCGGCCCGGATCTACCACGCCCGTAATATAGAAATATTGTATACGGCGGATGCGTCCGCCCCCTCTAAGGCTCTTAATATGAGTATGAACAAAATGATTGTGTTCGCGCTAGTCCTTGCTGCAATCGCTGGCTGTGGACTAAGCTTGCTGCTTGAATATTTGGACAGGACGCTGCGGCAAGAGCGTGATATTGCCCGTGTGCTGGGGTTGCCTACAATCGCTGAGCTGCCGCTGTTGATGAAGAATCATTCCCGAGGAAGAGCGAATCGCAAATTAAAAATAGTGGGGGAGAATCCGCATGTCCCGGTTGAGAAATAAGCTGGCAATGCTCAGCGGGAGAGATACCGTGCTGTCCGAGCAATATCGAGCTCTTCGTGTCCAACTCGAGCAGGGTGACAAAGACGAGAAGCAGATTGTAGCAGTTATTACCCCGAGCGTAGGCAATGGCGCGGAGGAGGTTGCCGCTAATCTGGCAATAGCTTCAGCGCAGGCGGGAAAACGGACGCTGCTGCTTGACGGTGATATGCGCGCCCCAATGATTCATCAGGTGTTCGGATTATCGAATGCTGTTGGCTTTAGCGACGTGTTGGAAGGCCGTAGCAAGCTGGAGTCTGCTGTGCAGCGGGATGTTCATCCGAACCTTGCTGTGCTGACAGCGGGCTTACGTACTACTGTTCCTGGTGATCTAATCGGCTCCTATCCGTTGGCAGATTTGCTCGCGCAATGGCGGACAACCTATGATGCTGTATGGTTGAATACACCACCAATGCTTAGCTCGGCGGATGCGCTGCTGCTGGCCAGCGAGTGCGATAGGTCATTACTCGTCATTCGTGAAGGGGTTGTCACCGAGGCGGATGCCGCACAGCTGAAACGGATTATCGACAACGCAGACATTCCTGTTATCGGAACGATTCTGACCCATCATCGCCGCAGGAAGTGGCTATCATTCGGCTGAGAACACTTGAATCAGACGGCTGATTGCCCACTCCATCTCCTCAGCGGAAATGATGAGTGGGGGAGCTAGCCGAATGGTGTGCTCATGTGTTTCTTTGCATAGAAGGCCAAGCTTCATCAGCCTCTCGCAGTAAGCTCTCGCAGGTACGGTTAATTCAATGCCGACGAATAAGCCAAGCCCCCGGACCTCTCTAATATGCGGATGCTGAATTTGTCGGGCCGCTTCCAGCAGTCTTGTGCCAAGCTCGCGGGAGCGTTCCGCATGCTTCTCTTCGATCGTGACTGCGATGGCTTCGGATGCAACGGCACAAGCCAGCGGGTTGCCCCCGAAGGTTGAACCGTGCGAGCCTGGATCGAATACGTCCATAACAGAGCGGTCCGCAGCGATAGCGGACACCGGGAGTATCCCACCGCCTAATGCTTTGCCTAATACATAGATATCAGGAATTACCCCTTCGTGGTCACATGCAAACCGTGCACCGGTCCGGCCGAAGCCGGTCTGAATTTCATCGGCAATCAGCAGAATGCCGTGAGCTCGGCATAGGGCGGCGGCAGATGTCAGATATCCAGGGGTTGGCAGTATGATGCCGGCCTCCCCTTGAATAGGCTCCACGAGTAATGCAGCTGTGAGAGGTGTAATCGCTTGTTCGAGTGATGTCAGATCGTCGTATGGGATCATACGTACGCCCGGCAAGAAAGGCCCGAAGCCTTCACGATAGGCATCCGTGGAAGAGAAGGATGTAACCGCTAGTGTTCTACCGTGAAAATTATTCGTGCAGACGATAATTTCGGCCTGGTTGTCCGGGATACCCCGATTCCGGTATCCCCAACGGCGCGCAGCTTTTATAGCAGTCTCTACCGCCTCGGCACCGCTGTTCATAGGAAGCACAGCTTCTTTGCCCGTATATGCGGTCAGGCGAGAACAGAATTCGATATAAGGCTCATTGTAGAAAGCCCGCGAAGTAAGCGCCACTTTCATCGACTGATCGAGCAGTGCCTGAACCAGACGGGGGTGCCGATGACCGGCATTGAGCGCAGAATAAGCGCTTAGCATGTCTAGGTACTGATTTCCTTCTGCATCTGTCACCCATACGCCATGGGCTTCAGTTATGACGATCGGCAAAGGGTTGTAATTGTTGGCTTCAAGTGGCCGAACGATAGCTAACTTGTGTTCGTTGGCATTAGGCGAATAGGCCATAGACGATGTGCCTCCTTTACAGCTTCGGAATATGGGTCATAGCGATTCAGCCTCGTTAATGGATATGCTGGATGAGGCGAGAGATATGTTTGATGAAGGGTCAACAATTAGACCGCTTCTATTAATAGAGTAGTTTAATTCTTTTGTTCTACAATATTCCGGATAAATAAAAGAGCAGCACTATTGGCGCTTTTGTTATCCAATTCGGGAGGAAGATAGGCTCCATGCCGCCAGCGGGTCAAACAGAGATCGAGCTTGCCCCTGTGATAGGGGAACGGGTCCAGTCCGTAGAAGTGCAATCGGATCTCGAATTGCTAGATTCCGAGAAGCAAGTATCCAATGAGAGGGCCAAACGGATATTCGATATCGCAGCAGCAGCATTTGGCTTGCTGCTCCTACTGCCGCTTTTCATCGTTGTTGCCATATGTATCAAGTTAGAGGACCCGAAGGGTCCGGTATTGTTCAACCAGACGCGCGTTGGCCGTGGCGGGCGGACGTTCCGTATGTACAAATTCCGCTCAATGGTAACAGATGCGGAGAAGCGGTTGAATGATCTATTGGCAAGCAATGAAATTCAAGGTGCGATGTTCAAAATGAAGAGTGACCCGCGAATTACAAGAGTTGGCGGTTTTATCCGCAAGACGAGCATCGACGAGCTTCCTCAACTCGTTAACGTTCTTACTGGCAGCATGAGTCTAGTTGGTCCTCGTCCTCCCTTACCACGCGAGGTCGAGGCCTATACGGATTACCAAATGCGCCGTCTTACTGTCACGCCGGGCTGTACTGGACTATGGCAGGTGAGCGGTCGCAATGATCTCAGCTTTGAGCAAATGGTTGAGTTGGATCTGTCCTACATTCGCACCCGCACCATTTGGCTCGATATCAAGATTCTATTTCGTACCGTCAAGATTGTCTTCATCCCGAACAGCGCTTATTAAGATCATATGAACACATACAGGCAGGAACAGGAGCGATGTTCCATGAGGATTCTGCATATAGGAGAGTACGTGAATGGCGGCATCGGCACGTATTGGAGTGAGGTCGTCGGCTACCAATCGCGCAAGCATGATGTGCATGTCTTGATGAGCAGACATAACAGCCAGTGCAGCTTGCCGCTCGAGGAGCATCGAATTCACTATTACGAGTATAAACGCCATCTAAGAGCCTTCCCGCGGGCAATGAGGCAAATCGCTGCGGTGATCGATCAGATACAACCGGATATCATCCATCTACACAGCACCTTCGCTGGATTGCTGACGCGAGCCGAACTTTTTTTTCGCAAGGATTACAGCTTCAAGGTAATCTACTGTGCGCATGGATGGTCCTTCATTATGGATGTGCCGAAGTACAAGAAGCGGGTTTACGCATGGATTGAGCGTATACTGGCCTCTCGAACGGATCTTATTATTAATATCTCCAATTATGAAATGAAGCAGGCCTTGCAATACGGGTTGCCTGCCGATCGCAGTACGATGGTATATAACGGCGTAGCAGAGAGGTCGAGAGCAGAAGCGGCCCCTGTTACAGGTCTACAGTCTGATAAGATTAATCTGCTGTTCATTGGTCGTTTTGATTATGCTAAAGGATTGGACATCCTAGTCGAGTTGTTCCGAACCTATGAGCTCCAGCATGTCACATTGTATACGATTGGCGGCAGTGTGCTTGGTGATCAGCGAATTGACCTGCCGGAGGGAATTGTGCATCTTGGCTGGATCGACAACGATCGGATTGATGGCTATTATACGATGTGCGATGCCGTTATTATGCCTTCTCGCTGGGAAGGCTTCGGGTTAGTTGCGGTTGAGGCGATGCGCAATGGGAAGGCTGTCATCTGCAGCAATCGCGCCGCACTGCCTGAGCTGGTACAGCATGAAGTGAATGGATACCTGTTCGAAATTGAACAGCCTGAGCAGCTCTTATCCATCATACAGTCGCTGGATCGCAGCGAGCTGGAACGGCTGGGCGAGCAAGGGAGGCGTATCTATCAGGAGCGGTTTACGTCCACTCGGATGAACCTTAACTTGGAGATGGCTTACGAGCGGCTGTTCGAGGAGGACAGTCTTGATCATACCTCTGATGTTGCATGGGAAGTCTCGCCATGACCGCTGGGTATAAGCTATTGCACCAAGTAGGAGACCGTGATCAGAGGAGTGCTTTTCTGTGCTGGGCCTATCTGAGCTTTCTGCTGCTGCTGACTGTGTATCAAGATTTTCCGCTCAAGAATATAATCGGAGAAATCGGTCGAACACCCATCATCATGATGATGCCCGTGTTTCTAATGGATGAGCTTCACCAGTTGTTAAGCACACGGAAGGTCAGACTGGATACGACCATGCAGAAAGCGCTGCTGCTGTTCGTGCTCTATCTGTTCTTTGTAAGTATCGTGTATGTGTACGTCCAGTTCCTACAGTCGAACTTTACGTTCGGCAGCGAGAATATTCTCGTCAAAGCAATCAAAGGAATGGTCTACTTTGTCCTCATCCTCCTGTATGTGCGCCACATGCACAAGATGTTGACGCTGGCGGTTCGAATGGGTGTGATTTATAAGGCTTTCGCAGCCGTATTCGCGTTTATTCTGCTCTACATGTTAGCGGAGCTTGCGACGATTCCGCATGCGTTCTCTTTCCTGCATGCTAACAGCGGTCCGTATTGGCGAGTAAGGCTGTTGACATCGGAGAGCAGTACGACGGGGACGATTATTATCGTATTCAGCACGATCCTGTTGTACCTGTCGCAGGGGATTGCAAATAAGAAGCGATATATGTCCAGTGCGCTTGTGATTGCCGGTGTTATTTTGTACGTGGCGGTAACTTCTTCTAAAGGCTTTCTGATCGTGCTTTTCCTAACGGTTCTCATTATGATGCTGCGCCTGCTCGATGTGAGGCGGGCGAGCAACATTATTCTGCTTGTCATTATTGGTACGGCGGGTGTAATCGGGTTCAAGGCGCTATCGGGCGATGTCGTCAGCTCCCTTCAGAACGATATGGCATACTATACTTCGTTATATACGCGGCTTGGGACCATACTTGTGGCGATTGTGACAATGATGAATCATCCGTTCGGCGTTGGTACAGGGGCGTATGTCATTTATTTCAATGTTTATATGGAGACAGCGATCGATTGGATGCGGGGGATGTTCTATACGCTGCTTCATTACAATGACATTAACACTTCTGAGCTTGCGACGTATGCGGAATCGGATAAAAACCTCGGTGTCAAATCGGGACTGTTTCAATGGCTAATGGAAGGCGGAGTGGGAGCAATCGTGTTCTTCACCCTACTACTCCGTTGGGCATACCGCTGCATCCGGGGTAATCTCGTACTGCTTGCAGCCTATCTATTTCTTTGTTTATCTTTTCTATTCATTTCAATCGACATCAAATATGAAGTCTGGTTGTTCTTTACATTCCTAGGCGTTCTCCCAGAACGGAAGAGCGCTGGTGAGCGAGAGAGGGAACGAGTTGAAAATTCTGATCGTGTGCAGTGACTTCCCATATCCGGCGAATCATGGCGGAAGAGTGGATACATGGGGCAGAATTAAGGCGCTGCATGCGCTGGGGGTGCACCTTGATCTTGTTGTATGCGGCAATCCGCAGCAACCGACCCCCGAGGAATTAGATATGGTCCGGCAATATGCCGACCGAATTGCGTTCGCAGAAGCGAAGGGGAGGCTGCCGCAGCTGCTCCGCTGGCTGCCTTATCAAGTGGAGAAGCGAGAGACCCTTCGAACCGTTCATCTCGGGCGAGAGGATTATAATTTCATCTTGCTTGAAGGTGACGCGATGTATGCCATTGTCGATAATCCGGCTGTTATGCGGATGAAGGCGAAGCTTGTGCTGAGGGTACACAACGATGAAGTCACTTACTTCCAGGCATTGGCTCGCAGTACGGGCAAATGGATGCACAAGGTGTACTACTACTTGGAGAGCTTGAAATTCAAATGGCTCCAAGGCCGTATTCTGAAGCGGATCGACACTTATATGTTCATCTCCAGCAAGGAGCATGAGAAATTCGCTGCCTTGCATCCGGAGAAGAGGAGTCTGTTCCTGCCGCCACCGGTGCAGCTGGAACAGATGGCAGCCTATCGGCCAGAAACGCGGAAGGTTGTCTTTATTGGCTCCCTATTCATGCCGAACAATCGTGAGGCCATCGAGTGGTACCTTCATCATATTCATCCTCGAATGCTCCATCATGAAGAATATCGGTTCGTCATTGCTGGCAACAGCCGAGGCCAAAGGCTGACATGGCTGGACAAGTTCGATCTGGATCGTGTCGAAGTGTACGATACGCCGGAGAGCTTGGACGATATTTATGATTCAGGTTGTCTGTTCGTGAACCCGATGCGCAATGGCGCGGGTGTGAAGTTGAAGACGATCGAGGCGATCCAGTATGGGCTGCCGGTTCTCTCTACCTCAATCGGCTGTGAGGGAACCGGACTTCAGGACGGCGTACACATCTTAATAGCAGATGAGCCGCAGCTATTTTATGAGAAATTGAGCGGGCTATACGAGAATCCGGCCATGCGTAAACGGCTGTTAGCGGAATCCCAGCAGTTTATTCGTGCGCAGTACGATCATCAGGGACTTCTGCGTGATTTCCTAGTGTCGGATACGAATGCCATTTAAGAACAAGGAGACGTATAGCGTGAAGACAGAAGCCGTTCCGATCCTGTTCGTCACCCATTCCAGCAAGAAGGGTGGCGCTGAACAGAGTCTGATCCATCTGATCAATCATCTTGATCCAGAGCAGTATCAGATCCACCTCTTGAGCCCGCAGGACACTACATATTTGCACGAAATTCGAGTTCCGTTCACACATGTGCCGATCGCGCTGGAGAGCATTCGGACACAGCTTGGCTGGCGTTATCTATCGAGTGTTTGGCGCATGATGAGGCTTGTGCATAAGAAATGCATTAAGATCGTGCATGCGAATGGCTGGCGTGCACCTTGGTTCACGGCACCACTCCGATTCGTTACGTCAGCCCGCTTGATTTGGCATCATCGTGATCATACCCATTTGAAAATGTTCAATCGGGTGCTGCCTCGTTTCTTTCACCGTGTAATTTGCATATCACAATTCGTAGCCGAGGCGCTTGAGGGTGCGCGAACGATCGTCATCTACAACGGGATCGATGAACGAACGGCCGTCGCGAAAACTCGGCCGTTCATGGCCGATGGTATGCTCTGCGTTGGAATGATCGGGCGAATAGTGGAGTGGAAGCGGTATGAGCTTGTTATTGAGGCGCTCGCGCGTCTGCGTGACAGAGGCATTCGCAACTGCAAGTTGTGGATTGTAGGAAATGCCGATATTGATGGTTCGGAGCAGTATTACAACAGTCTCAAAGAACAGGCTAAGAGGGAAGAGCTTGAGGAACAAGTTGTATTCTATGGCTATACGGATCGACCGGTCGAGCTGATGAGCGATTTTGACGTGACGGTCAACTTCTCGAAAGATGAACCGTTCGGACGGGTCATTATCGAATCGCTGCTCGCGCAGACCCCGGTGATTGTGTCGGGCTCCGGAGGAGCGCCAGAAATTATTCAGCTTACGGACGGCGGCATCGTTGTTGAGGATGGAGATGTAGAGCGACTGGCCGATGCGCTCGAACACCTTATGAAGCATCCGGATGAGTATGAGCGTTTGCTGCAGCAGGGCTTTCAGCGTGTTCGTGAGCAATTCAACATGAACGAGATCGCCGGGCAGGTAAGTAAGCTGTACGAAGACCTGCTAAGCAAGGAGGGGCATGCCCATGCTCGGCAAGTTTAATGTGAGAAACGTGCTGGCCGTGCTGCGTGGAGCAACTATCTTGCGAATGAAGGCGGACAAGGTAGGAAAGTGGAGTCGTCTGCATGGCAGGGTGAGTATTAAGAATAGCGGCACGCTGCGTATTGGTCGCAACGTATCGATGACTTCCAGGCCGATGCCATCCCAAGTTGTCGTCAATGAAGGTGCGGTACTGGAGATTGGCGATAACGTATTTATGAACTGTGGCCTTGATATCGGCTGTACGGCCCGCATCTCCATTGGCGACAACACGATCATTGGGCCGCTTGTTAATATTATCGATTGCAATTATCATCCGGTCGATGCTAGTAAGCCCACTACAAGTCAAGCGATCACGATCGAGGAGAATGTGTGGATTGGCCGGGGCGTTACAATCCTGCCGGGCATTACAATCGGGCGTGGCTCGGTTGTTGCGGCCGGAAGTGTCGTAACGAAGAGCATCCCAGAGCGTGTACTTGCAGGCGGAGTGCCTGCGGCAATTATACGCGAGCTGGACATTCCCCCTGATTGGATTCGACGTAACCAGTGAAGCAACTGGATTCTAACTGAAGACGGGTAGATACGATGATTAAACACGGACTGCTTTACTTGTTGGCAAAGCTGCTGACGGGCACTGTCGGCTTTCTCTCGATCTTCATCTATACGAGACTGCTCTACCCGGATGAGTATGGCCGCTATGCCATGATCCTTATCTATGTGAGTGTTGGAAGCGCGGTGCTCTATCAATGGTTTCGGCTTGGATTGATCCGCTATGTGCCCAAATGTCGCACAGGGCTGGAGCAGTATCGCACGCTGCTGCGTACGGTAGGCATTTGTTATGCGGCAGTATTCCTGCTTTCAGCCTTAATCGGACTTGCGTTGCTCTGTGCAGGAATCCCCTTCGCTGAACTGAGCGCAGCCATGCTGCTGTTGTGGACAATGGCATGGTTTGAGCTGTCGCAGGCACTTCAGCGGTCGAACCTGCAGCCTGTGCGGTTCGGTATCATGGGTGGGGTCAAATCGCTCCTCAGTCTGAGCATTAGTATATTGTTCATCAAGGCCGGCTGGGGGGAGATCGGTCTTCTGCTTGGTATTGCAGTCGGCAACGCGGCTGCGAATGTGTTGTTTCTAAAGGAATGGAAGCCCGCTCTTTATGGCCGCTATGATCGCGCATTGGCGATGCAGCTGCTCCGTTACGGGCTTCCTCTAATCATTAGTGGCAGCATGACCTACATCATGCAGTCGATTGATCGGGTTATGATCGGTTGGCTCAAAGGGGATATGGATGCGGGCATCTATGCTGTAGGGTATGATTTTGCGTTTCAGACGGTTGGGATGCTCATGATGGTCGTCAATTTAAGCGCGCTCCCGCACGTTATTCGCAAGCTAGAGCAGGAAGGAGCAGGTGAGGCTCGCGAGCAGATGAATAACAATCTTAGGCTGCTCTTGCTCGTTTCGGTCCCGGTCGTTATCGGCATATCCACGATTTCATTCAATCTATCACACGTTATATTTGGAGCACAGTATGCCGCTGCCTTGCACACTATCCTTCCGTTCATCGCAATGATGATGTTTATACAGGGGATTAAGCTGTATTACACGGATCTGTCCTATCAGCTGGGTGGGACAACCTACTGGCAGGTCGTACCCGTTGCAGTTGGCATTGCATCTAACCTAGTCCTACATTCTATATTCATTCCAATGTATGGATTAATGGGAGCTGCCGTAAGCTCCCTCGTGTCCTGTGCATTGTCGCTCGCATCTAATTTATTCTTCACCCAGCGTGTGTTCCGACTGCCTTATTCCTATCAGTCTATTAGCAGAATTGTATTGGCTGGCTTGATTATGGGTGTGCTGCTGATGCCGCTTGTATCCCTGCACGGCATACTCGGCCTTATTGTACAGATCAGTGCAGGTGCAATGATTTATGCTGGAGCACTTATTGCAATGAATGAGTTTGGATTACGGACGAAGGTGCGCAGTAAGCTGCGATTACGAGCCTGATCATTATAGTGGAGGCTTGTAAACCGGTTTTGTTGATGGAAGGAGAGGCATGAGCCATGAAGCTTACCGTTGTTGGGACAGGATACGTAGGACTTGTATCAGGTGTATGCTTTGCTGAGCTGGGTCATGAGGTGACCGGTGTAGATAAGCTGTCGGATAAGATTGATACATTGAACAAAGGCGAGGTCCCGATCTACGAGCCAGACCTGCACTCCCTCATGGTCCGCAATCAGGAGCGGGGGCGGCTGCGGTTCACGACGGACTTGAGGCAGGCGGTCCAAGGGGCAGACGTTGTTATCATCGCAGTCGGCACACCATCGCTCCCGAATGGAGAGGCGAACTTATCTTATATCCAGTCTGCTGCCGAGGAGATTGGACAGGCCTTGGAGCGGTACACGGTTATTGTGACCAAAAGTACGGTGCCTGTCGGGACGAATGCCCGGGTAGCGGGGTGGGTCCGTGAACATACGGATGTTCCATTCGATGTTGCGTCAGTGCCGGAGTTTCTTCGTGAGGGCTCTGCCGTTAAGGATACGATGAATCCGGACCGCATTGTAATCGGCACCAATAGCACAGCGGCGGCCGAGCTGCTCGATCAGCTGCATCGGCCGTTGACTGGAAAGATCATACATACGGACATCAACAGCGCGGAGATGATCAAGTACGCCTCGAATGCATTCCTTGCAACCAAAATATCGTTTATCAATGAGATTGCGAACATTTGCGAGAAGGTAGGAGCGAATGTGGAGGAGGTTGCCATTGGGATGGGGCTTGATCAGCGGATCGGCTCTTCCTTCCTTAAGGCGGGCATCGGTTATGGTGGATCCTGCTTTCCTAAGGATACGCAGGCATTGATCCAAATTGCCGGTAATGTGGAGTATGATTTCAAGCTTCTACAATCGGTCGTCGAAGTGAACCGTCTTCAGAGGCGCAATGTCATCGATAAGCTGCATGCCTCGCTAGGGGGCCTGCGGGGAAGGACAATCGGAATATGGGGGTTGTCCTTTAAGCCGGGAACCGATGATGTGAGGGACGCGCCTGCCTTTGAAATCATTCAATGGCTCTTGCAGGAAGGGGCGTTGGTTCGTGTCTACGACCCGATTGCGCAGAATAACTTCCGTAGAACGTTCTCACAGTTGGATGTCGTGGCCGTACGATGGTGCGATGATCAATGGGAAGCAGCCGATGACTGCGATGCACTCTGCTTATTGACGGAGTGGGAAACGTTCGTTCAGGCTGACCTTTCTCGTATGGAGAGCATCATGCGCGGGAAAGTTCTTGTTGACGGACGCAATGCTTATCGGATCGAGGATGTAGCAGCGACGCAGCTGCAATATTACTCTGTAGGCCGTGCTGTCCAAGGTCAGTTGAATGTGATAGCAGCACAGTAATCCATCTCCAGCACTCATATTAGCAAGTTACGGCCGCCCGTTCTAGTTGTTCATAGGACAACAGGGCGGTCGTTTTATTTATGTTGAATGCGTATATGATGCATCTGCCCTGCACCTTGCCGAGAAGCCGTGTTCATCCCGTCTGCCGAGCATACAGTAGCAATAAGAGGTATGCTCCCAATTATTCGTTATGTCCAGCAGCGAAGAGATAGCAAGCAGAAGGGAAGAACATATGAAGCGGGCACTCATTACAGGCATCACGGGGCAGGATGGTTCTTATTTGGCGGAGCTGCTGCTCGAGAAGGGCTATGAGGTTTATGGGCTGAGGCGTAGAACGAGCACGCCGAATTACGAGAATGTGGCAGCGATCCAAGATCGGATCCGATGGGTGTCGGGTGATCTGACGGATCTGGCATCACTCATTGAAGCGGTACGCGTATCTGACCCCGATGAGGTGTACAATCTGGCAGCGCAGTCGTTCGTCGCGGCGTCGTGGCCGCAGCCGATTGCGACCGGGCAGATTACGGCGCTGGCCGTTACGAAAATGCTCGAGGCGGTACGTATTGTGAAGCCGACGGCACGGTTCTACCAAGCATCCAGCAGCGAAATGTTCGGGAAAGTCGTCGAAACGCCGCAGAAGGAAACGACCCCTTTTTATCCGCGGAGTCCTTATGGGGTAGCCAAGGTGTACGGGCATTGGATTACAGTCAACTATCGGGAAAGCTTCAATATGTACGCATGCTCAGGTATTCTGTTCAACCATGAATCGCCACGTCGAGGGCTGGAATTCGTGACGCGCAAAGTAACGAATGCCGCCGCACGTATTAAGCTGGGGCTGGATCGAGAGCTGCGAATGGGCAATCTGGATGCCCTTCGGGATTGGGGTTATGCGGGCGATTATGTACAGGCGATGTGGCTGATGCTGCAGCAGAGTGAACCTGACGATTATGTGATTGCAACGGGAGAGACGCATTCGGTCCGAGAGCTGCTGGAAGTGGCGTTCGGCTATGTTGGCCTGGATTACCGGCAGTATGTCGTCATTGATCCGGCATTTGTACGTCCCGCTGAAGTGGATTTGCTGCTGGGTGACAGCTCGAAAGCAAGCAGTAAGCTTGGATGGAAGCGGGAAGTGGATTTCAAGCAGTTAGTCGAGATGATGGTAGATCATGATTTGGAGCGGAATCGGAAGTAGAGAGTGGAGTGTCGTAGAGCGGCGAACGTTACATTTTGATCAAAAGGTCGATGACCGTCGTGCCGTACCAGTTCATACCGATCAACATTGCGGCGGCATCGGCAACAAGAACAGTTGGGATAATGACGGCGAGTGCCTGCGCATTGCGATTCATGACGCGGATGCCGATGGCATGCGACAGGATGAGCAATGAAGCGTAGACGGCGATAACCGAGACGGACATGACGGATAGTGAACCCGTCATCATAACGGGGGCGCACAAATAAACGATGACAGGCATAAGAATCGAAGAGAGCACCAATTGCGGCAGCGCAGCCATTGCATGGTGCAGAGTGATTAACATGACAGAGGCCTCCTATTAATTAGAGAATAGAATATATAAGGGTGTGTATGCTCGTGACGCTTCGTTTTAGGTCTTATGATACATATTGTATCATAAATGATTGTCGTTTCAATCCCAAAATGATCGATTTTCCATATATCAACCGTCATAAACGCCTATATTTCTTTACGTTCGCAAACATATGCTGTAGAAGGACGACGACAGGCCGGCGCACGGTGTGTGCTTCTTCGAGGTGTCCGGCTTCGACAATAGGAATCAGGCGGTGAACGGTATATTGAATATTCGACCAACAGGGCTGTCTGGAGCGAAGCTGATCGAACCGACGGTATACGGCGATCATCGCGGCTTCTTCATGGAGAGCTATCAGGAGAAGCTGTGGAATGAGCGCGGCTTAGTCTATCGCTTCGTGCAGGACAATCATTCCTTGTCACGCGAGGCGGGCGTGCTGCGTGGACTTCACTATCAGCTGAATCCGCAGGCGCAGACGAAGCTGGTGCGGGTGACAAAAGGTGCGGTCTACGACGTCATTGTTGATATTCGGCGCGGCTCTCCGACCTACGGCAAGTGGGAGGGGTTTATTTTATCGGCGGATAACCATAGGCAGCTGCTCGTGCCGCGCGGCTTCGCGCATGGCTTCTGTACACTGGTTCCGGACTGCGAGGTACAATATAAGGTGGATCAGTATTACTCGCAGGCGCATGACCGAGGCATTGCGTGGAATGACCCCGCGCTGGCTATTGATTGGCCGACGAACACGCCGGTATTATCGGACAAAGACGGCCGGCACCCGCTGCTGGCCGATGCGGACAACAATTTTGAATACGAAGGATGAACGGAAATGTTGGTGCTCGTAACCGGCGGAGCCGGGTTTATCGGAAGCAATTATATTCATTATACGCTTGGCCATTATGAGGATGTGTCGATCATTAACGTCGATGCGCTCACCTATGCGGGCAATCTGCACAACCTGCAGGCTGTCGATCGGTCTGAGCGGTATCGGTTCGTGCGGGCTGACATAACGGACCGTGCGGCGCTTGAGCCGTTGTTCGCGGAAGGTCTGGACGCCGTTGTGCATTTTGCTGCGGAATCGCATGTTGATCGGAGCATCGCGCAGCCGGATCTATTCGTTCGGACGAACGTGCTGGGCACACAGACGCTGTTGGAGCTTGCAAGGCAGTATGGTGTCGGCAAATTCGTACATGTATCGACCGATGAGGTGTATGGCACGCTCGGGGAGGAGGGTCTGTTCACGGAGACGACGCCGCTAGAGCCGAACAGCCCTTATTCCGCCAGTAAGGCTGGCTCGGACCTTCTGGTGCGTGCATACCACGAGACTTACGGGCTGCCCGTCAACATTACACGCTGCTCGAACAATTACGGGCCGTATCAATTCCCGGAGAAGCTTATCCCGCTTATGCTGCAGCAGGCGATGGATGATCAACCGCTGCCGGTGTATGGCGACGGGCTGAATATTCGCGATTGGCTATATGTCGAGGACCATTGCAGTGCGATCGACCTGGTGCTGCGCAAGGGCAGGAATGGCGAGGTGTACAACATCGGCGGACGTAATGAGCGGACGAATCTGCAGGTCGTGCGCACGATACTGACGGAGCTGGGCAAGCCGGAGTCACTGATTACGTATGTCGAGGATCGGCTTGGACATGATCGCAGATACGCAATCGATGCGGACAAAATCCGTAACGAGCTCGGCTGGACGCCGAAGCACGACTACGAGAGCGGCATTCGGGAGACGATTCGGTGGTACCAAGCGAATAAGCAGTGGCTGGACGACGTTCGCAGCGGGAGCTACCGAGCTTACTATGACACGCGATATGGCGGCGGCGCCGATAACGGGGATAAGCGATGACGAATAGCGAACCGTACCCACTCATGGGAAAAATAACACCTATGCGCATTGTCGTCACGGGGGCGAATGGCCAGCTTGGCCGCGAGCTTATGCTGCGAAGCGACCCGAGCTATGAGCTTATCGGCTTCGGCCGCGCCGAGCTGGATATAACCGACCTGACCCAGTGCCGGACTGTGCTGGAGCAGGTAAAGCCGGATGCGGTCATCCATTGCGCGGCCTATACTGCTGTTGACCGCGCGGAGACGGATGCCGACAGCGCCTACCAGGTCAACGCTGCCGGCTCTCGCAACATCGCCATTGCGGCGCGTGAAGCAGGGGCGAAGCTGATCTTCGTCAGCACGGATTACGTGTTTGACGGCAGCTCAGCAGCGCCCTACAACGAATACGACAGGACGAACCCGCTGACCGTCTACGGCAAGTCGAAGCTGGCAGGCGAGCAGCTCGTACAGACGCTGCATGACAGGTATTTTATCGTGCGGACTGCTTGGGTGTACGGCGCGCACGGGGCGAATTTCGTACGAACGATGCTGCGGCTTGGCGAAGCGGGAGGTACTGTGAGGGTCGTCAGCGACCAAGTCGGCTCGCCGACTTATACGGCGGACCTAGCACAGATGCTGCTGACGCTCGCTGAGACGGAAGCTTATGGCATCTATCACGCCACGAATAGCGGCAGCTGCTCGTGGTACGAATTCGCCTCCGCGATCTTCGAGGAAGGCGGGCTGCCTGCGAGGGTCGAGCCGTGTACGACCGCGGAATTTCCGCGCCCCGCGCCGCGCCCCGCGTATTCGGTGCTCGACCACAGCGCGATCCGCGCGAATGGTCTCCCGGCGATGCGGCACTGGCGCGAGGCGCTGCGGGAATTTATGCAGCAGCAACAGCACAAAGAAAAAGGTTGAGCCAGTTAGTGGCCCAACCTTTTTCTTTTATCTCGAATGATGAATTTCACTGTAAACTAATCTGCTACTCATAGATCTCGAACAAATCCGCTGAATCCAGCCAATCTCCGAAATCGGCCAATTCCCAAGGGGAGTCCTCATAGAATGAAGCGTTAGAGCTTGCGCCGAAGGACTCTCCTTCATTCGTTGTATACCGCAGTTGATGTTTATTCATATTGAATCAGCTTCCTTTCGTAATGAGATTGGTGGAACATGGTTATTAACGCTATTTGTTCATTAAGAGGATGCGATTGCGCCTTGGTCTGCGCGTGCTTTGCCGCCAGTGCCGATCCAAGTACGCTTCCAGCTGCCTTGGACGATCAGAATCGTGAATACGCAGAGCAGCGAGATGCCGCAAATAATCAGGAAGCCAGTCGAGTAAGAGCCGGTTGCCTGCTTGATGTTGCCAAGAATCTTCGGCAGGAAGTAGCCGCCCAGACCGCCTGCTGCGCCAACGATACCGGTAATGAGGCCGATCTCGTCGCGGAAGCGTTGTGGAACCAGCTGGAACACCGCGCCGTTACCCATTCCGAGCGCCATCATCATAATGAACAGCAGGACGATGATAAGGCCGATCGGCGGCAGGGTGGAGATGAAAGCAAGCATAATAGCGACGATGCCGTACAAGACGAGCAGCATATTGATGCCGCCGAGACGGTCGGACAGCCAGCCGCCAACCGGGCGGAAGAAGCTGCCGGCGATTACGCACAGCGTAGCGAAGTCTGCTGCACGAACTGCACTAAGCTCATACTGGGTATTGAAGAAAATGGTTAAGTAGTTCGCCATACCGACGAAGCCGCCGAACGTAACGCCGTACAGCAGACAGAACAACCAAGTATCACGAAGCTTCAGTACTTTCGCATAGTCAGCCAGCTTCTTCGGTGCAGGTTGATTAGGGCTATCTTTAGCGAACAACGAGAAGATGATGAACACGATAGCGATCGGGATAATTGCCAGACCAAACACGACATGCCACGAATCATAATGCGTTGCGATCCGGTTAGCGAACAGCGTGGAGAATACAGTACCGCTGTTGCCGGCACCGGCGATACCCATTGCCAGACCTTGATACTGCGGCGGATACCAGCGGCTTGCGAGCGGAAGTGCCGCTGCGAACGATGCGCCGGCAAAGCCGAGCAGCAGGGCGACGATATACAAGGAATCAAGCGAATTGACGAATTGCCAGCCTAATACGAGTGGAATGAACGTAATGATCATACCGAGCTGACCAGTCCGCTTCGGTCCGATATAGTCGGTTAGGAAGCCGAATACGAGCCGGAGGATGGAGCCGCCGAGTACAGGAAGTGCAACGAGATTTGCTTTCTGTGCTGCATCCATCGGGTAATCATTCATAATGATAACTGCGAGCGGTCCGAGCATGCTCCAGATCATGAAACTGACGTCAAAGTAAGCAAAAGCGCTAAACAACGAAGGGGTGTGCCCGCTTTTTAAGAAACCTTTTCCTGCCATTGAACAATTCTCCTCTCCTAGTGACCATGCTTTCTCTCTTTTCTTTCTGTTTGATACTCTCTCTCCGTCTGTGTCTCTGTCTCTCTCTTGAACCGTTCGTTCTCTCCAAACTCCTACTAACACACTTGCCAGATGGCTTCACTGCCATATAAAAATGGGACCAAATCGCTACTCCTCCATTCAGAAGAGTTTCAATTTGGCCCCATTGCCTACGGCGGATACATCATTGTACCGACCGGTATCGATTCACTGCATTGTGAACGTAATTGGATTATATACGCCATGTCATTTAGATGTCAATATACCTTACATAAAGAATTTCGCCGAATGAATATGACCTAATAAAGCCCGTAACTTCGCATAATAACGGCTATCAGCCGTGTATAAGTTGGTACACTTTCACGATCGATGCTGCGACATCTCCCATCCGTTTCCGTTCATTCATGGCCTGTTTGCGCAGAAAATCGTAGGCTTCGCTTTCACTTATGCCACGAATCTCACATAGAACTGCCTTAGCCTGGTCAATCCACTTGCGCTCTTCAATACGCTGCATGAGCTGCTCGCGTTCTTCGCTCCAACGCTTGCGCTGCTGATATACGCGGGATCCCCACAGAAGCGCATGCTTCAGCTCTGTCGTGGTCATGGAAGGGAATATAACGCCATCTAATGCGAAGCCCCAATCCATCTGAGCCGGCAGCTTCTGTTCCGTGCAATGCCACAACAGCGGGACGCGCCGCATCGCGGTAAGCGCTGCTTGCCAGTGATGCAGTTGTGAGAACGAAATATCCATAATGACACCATCAACGACTGCTATTAGGCTGCATGCTTCCTGCTCAGAGCGTGCGCGATGGACCGTTCGGCTGCAATCCTTCAGCCGATCTCTTAATCCATTCTTATCGTCATCTTCAATGAGCAGGATCGTTTTCATATCGATGACTCATCCCTCCGATTTCAGACAATTCAATTGTTATAAAATATAACATAGAGACGGAGAGCTGTCGACGGTTAAAAGGTTTAAATATTGATCAAAATAGCCTTTTTGATATTTTGTGTTAGGTTAGTTGACATCGACTCGAAAGATCGGTATACTGAAGCCATTAAGTCCAATAGAAGTCGGCACAACGGCGTGCCGCAAGCGATGGCAATGGAGCCTATCTCACTCACTAGACGTGCATATTCTGCACAGTCTGTGGGAGGGATAGGCTTTTTATGTCTCTCAGGAGACGGCGGCTGCCATGTACGAGCGAATAGAAAGAGATGGGCTTCGACAGGAGGAGAGACGATGAAAAAACTAGTGATGATCGGCAACGGCATGGCTGGCGTATCGTTTGTAGAGCAGCTGCTTAAGCTGAACCCGAACCGGTATGACATTACGATTATTGGATCTGAGCCACATCCGAACTACAACCGGATTATGTTGTCCTCGGTATTGGCCGGTGAAGCGACGATGGAAGATATCGTTCTGAACAGCTGGGAATGGTATCGCGAGAACAACATTAAGCTGCATGCCGGACAAACGGTAACGGCAGTGAATACGGAAGCGCGGACAGTAACGACGGATGCCGGACTTCAATTGGAATATGATGAGCTGGTATTCGCGACGGGCTCGCTGCCATTCATGCTTCCGCTTCCAGGCGCAGATAAGGAAGGGGTTATCGCCTTCCGTGACATTAAGGATTGCAATACGATGCTCTCCGCATCGAAGCAATATAAGAAAGCAGTCGTTATCGGCGGCGGTCTGCTAGGCCTCGAGGCTGCCCGCGGTCTGGTCAATCTGAACATGGAGGTTCACGTTGTTCATATTCACCACTATTTAATGGAACGTCAGCTCGATGAGACGGCGGCGAAGCTGCTGCAAGCAGAGCTGGAGCGCCAAGGGATGAAGTTCCTGCTCTCGAAAAACTCCGATACGATTATCGGTGGCGACCGCGTTGAAGGGCTCACCTTCAAAGACGGCACATCTGTAGAAGCTGATCTGGTCGTTATGGCGGTTGGTATTAAAGCCAACTCGATGCTTGCGAAGGATGCAGGCATTGAGGTTAATCGCGGTATCGTCGTAGATGATTATATGCAGACGAATATTCCGAATGTGTATGCGGTTGGTGAGTGCGCTGAGCACCGCGGCATCGTATACGGACTCGTCGCTCCGCTCTATGAGCAAGGCGCTGTGTTGGCGAAGAAGCTCGCGGGTATTGAAGGAGAAGGCTATCAAGGCTCGGTACTGTCGACGAAGCTGAAGATCTCCGGCGTTAATGTATTCTCCGCAGGGGATTTCTCCGACGGCCCGGATACGAGAGCGCTTCGTGTACAGGATGATCTGGACGGTATATATAAGAAGGTTGTCTTCAAGGACGGCAAGATTGCAGGTGCCGTACTGTTCGGCGATACGGCGGATGGCTCCAAGCTGTTCTCCTATATGCGCAAAGGCGAGAACTTCGCAGGCCGCGAGAAGGAAGTATTGTTCGGCGCGGGCGGCGGAGGAAATGCAAGCGGACCGGAAGACCTCGTGAAAGCGATGAGCGGGGACGAAATCGTCTGCGGCTGTAACGGTGTAACGAAGGACACGATTGTTGAAGCGATTACGGAGAAAGGCTGCGTAAGTGTAGGCGAGATCAAAGCGTGCACGAAAGCGTCGGGATCCTGCGGCGGCTGTAAACCGCTCGTCGAGGCGATTCTGCTCGCGACGGTTGGTGCGGATAATGTCTCGACTGCGAAGGAAGGCATCTGCAGCTGTACGACACATTCGCGTGATGAAGTTGTCCAAGCCATTCGCAGTATGCGGCTGACGAATTCCCGTGAAGTCATGGCGGTTCTCGAGTGGAAAAATCCAGAGGGCTGCTCCAAATGCCGCCCTGCGCTCAACTACTACCTGGGTATGGTATGGCCAGCGCAGCATGAGGATGAGCTGGAATCGCGCTTCGTCAACGAACGGAACCACGCGAACATCCAGAAGGACGGCACGTACTCTGTTGTGCCTCGTATCTATGGCGGCGTAACGACGCCGGAAGATCTCAAGCGTATCGCTGAGGTAGCGGAGAAATACGAAGTGCCGCTTGTGAAGATTACAGGTGGTCAGCGGATTGACTTGCTGGGCGTGAAGAAAGAGGATCTGCCGAAGATGTGGAAGGACCTCGACATGCCATCCGGCTATGCTTACGGCAAGACGCTGCGTACCGTTAAGACATGCGTAGGCAAGACGTTCTGCCGCTTCGGTACACAAGATTCCATCCAGATGGGTATCGATATGGAGAAGAAATTCGAGCGTTTGAATACGCCGCATAAAGTGAAGCTGGCCGTCTCAGGCTGCCCGCGGAACTGCGCGGAATCGACGATCAAGGACCTTGGCGTTATCGCAATCGACGGCGGCTGGGAAATCTACGTCGGCGGCAACGGCGGTACGAAGGTTCGCGCAGCAGAGCTGCTCGTCAAAGTGAAGACGGAAGAAGAAGTGCTGGAATGGACGGGCGCTTATCTGCAGTACTACCGTGAAGATGCAACGTACCTGGAGCGCACAAGCGAGTGGGCTGCACGCGTTGGTCTGGATGCGATCAAGAAAGCGCTGGAGAAGAAAGAAGACCGCGATGCGCTCAACTCTCGCATTGACCATACGCTGAGCCTGACGCAGGATCCATGGAAACAAATTATCGAGAATGATGAGCTGCGCAGCGCTTTCGACGCCCTTACAGCACCTGTTCATGCAGAAGCTGCGGCTGCGACGATGGCGAAGGCAGATCAGCCGATCAAATAAATGGTCTGGTTCGGTTTAGAGAGAGATTCGAGAGGAGAGAGCGGTATGGAGCAATATGTAATCGGACATATTTCGGAATTTCCAGAGCTTCGGGGTAAAGTGTTTCGGATGGGAGAGCTGGAGCTTGCGCTGTTCAAACTGAGCGATGGCACGGTGAAGGCGGTCGAGAACAGCTGCCCGCACAAGCAGGGGAAGCTGTCTGAAGGGTTGGTTTGCGATGGTCATGTCTACTGTCCGCTGCATGACTGGAAGATCAACCTGACGAACGGTATTGTACAGGATCCGGATGAAGGCTGTGTCCGTACGTTCGAGGTCAGCGTAGACGGAAGCGGTAATGTGCTGCTCCATCTCGACAATTCAAAGTCTAAGGTGTCTTAATCAGTAGGAAATGTATATCGGAAGCATAGGCTAATTCCGCATGAAAGGGGCTGAGAAGCATGCGGCTGGAAGGAAAGACAATTGCGGTGACAGGGCCGCGCAAAGCGGACGAAATGGCGCGCATGATCAGCAAATTCGGCGGAACGGCTGTTATACGTCCCGCACAAGGGACGGTGTTTCTCGACGACTCGCAGTTCGCTGAGCAGCTGCAATCGCTGATCGAGAACCCGGTTGACTGGCTCGTCTTAACGACTGGCGTCGGGACAGAGGCGCTTCTCGCAACGGCCGAGAAGCTCGGCCAGCTCGACCGTTTTATCGAGACGCTTCGCGGCGTACGTATCGCGGCGCGCGGCTACAAGACCGCCAATGTACTGCGTAAGGTAGGACTGACGGCTGAGGTGCGCGACGAAGATGGGACGACAGCGGGACTGCTGCAGCTGCTTAATGCCTACGATCTGACAGGCAAGCGGGTTGGGCTGCAGCTGTATGGTGATCCAGCGCCCAAGCTAAATGCGGTGCTCGAGGCGAGGGGCGCAATATGCGAGGAAATTTTGCCTTACCGTCACATCCTGCCGGATGACGGTGCGATTCAGCAGCTGATTGGCGAGGTTATTGCAGACGAGGTGGACGCGGTCGCGTTCACCAGTACCGTTCAGGTGCGCTGTCTGATGGGTGAAGCGACAGCCGCTGGAGTACGCGATCAAGTGCTGCGTGCATTCGAGGGTCATGTGCTTGCGGTTGCAGTCGGCAAAGTAACAGCTGAGGCACTGCGCGAGGAAGGGATAACGCGCGTGCTGTTCCCTGAAGAGGAGCGGATGGGCAGTATGGTTGTTGCGCTGTCACGCTATTATGATGCCGCTGTTCTGGCCTCGAGAGTGACCGATGCGATATCACGGGAGCGGGTTGGCCGCGAACGGCTCGACGAAGCTTCCCCGAATGCCGCTGTGAAACGGCTGCGTGCAACTGCTAAGGATTCCGCAGCATCTGAATCAGCACCGCGGGGCAGCGGAGGGATTCTGTCCTCTGCCGTTGCCCTCATGGGGCTGTCGAAGCTAACAGACACAGCGGTATTCAGCGGGCTGACAGCCGATCAAGCAGCTGCTGTTGAGGAAGCTAACGTTTCCGGCGAATGCTCGAAGGGACCGACCACCACTCCATAATTTCATATAAACGACAAGAAGCCTGCGGTGTTCGCAATTTGCGAATGCCGCAGGCTTCTTCGTGCTAGTTGGCCAAGCTATCGCTGTCGATGCTTCCGTCGGTATCGAAGCTGCTTTTCTCCCCCGTCCATAGTCCCTGCTGCATCCCAGCCTTGGAAGGCGGGTAGCCCTTAATGGAGCGGTAAACGTTGCTGAAGTAGCTGATATCGTTATACCCGCAGCGCTGGGCTGCATCAGAGACGGAGAAGCCGCCGCCCGACAGCATGCTCTCGGCGTTGTTGACTCGAATGAAATTGATGAAATGCCGAATGCTGTAGCCGGTGCTGTTCTTGAACAGCTTGCCCAGATAGACAGGATGAAGATTGACGACCTTCGATAACGTCAGCATATCGAGCGGATCCGCGAAGTTGTCGAGAATATACTCCTTGACGCGGTCGACTCGACAGTCGGCGCTGGTAGCAGGCGAGCTCTGGAACGTAATCGACAGCAGCCGATGGAGAATGAGCATGAAGATGCCTCTGGCGGGCAGCCTGTACCCAGGCTGCATGCCGCTCCATAACCGATTGAACTCCAAGATGTAGTTCAAGATATCGTTCGTCATTCGGTTCTTGGTCACCGTCTCGAACGGAAAGTGAAGCTCGTTCGAAGGCTCAGGCAGCAGGAAGTTGAACGTATACGAATGCATCGGCTCGTCCATGAACGTGTGAGCTTCTCTGACACTTCCTGATTGAATGAACAGCATATCCCCCGCTTCCACTGTAATTTCCTCGTCATCGACATAATAAGCAGCCTTGCCGCCCACGACGAATGTAAGATCATAGAAATCGATTTTCTTGCGGATAATCTCCCAATCCGGGAAGCATCGTCGATCCACGAATAGGAATACTTCGGGATTAATCGACTCGAACCGGCTGAACTCCATCGCAACTATCAACTCCAGAATCTTTAGAATAGCTGCCTATCTATTCAATAGAGGGGCTGCGAAACTCATCATAACATGCTCGTAATGCCATTCAAGAGCATGCCATAAAGATGTTTAATAATTACAAGCGAATCTTGTTTTCCTCTATGTAAAAGGGCCGCGCCATTATATAGAATACTAATCAGCAGCAGGAAATGACAGCGTATACATAACTGAAACTTGCTTCTATTTATTCCGAATCGAATATTAAATTATTTAACATTTCGGCGCGGTCTGCGCACTGGATTTCTTTAATTATTCGATCACAATGCTTCCGAATGTACGCGCGTACATTTCTTGGAGTCGTTCATTATCAGCAGAAAGCGGTGGGTGTATGTCTAGTGTCAAACAGGTTGCGCTGAAGCCGTCCCTTGCGGCGCACGTTCGCAAGGAATGGAAGCTGTACTCCTTTCTCCTTATTCCGATAGCCTACTTCATTATTTTCAAGTACTTGCCTATGTTGGGAAATGTAATTGCGTTCCGCAAATATCGGGGCGGCCCGAACATATTCGGCACCGAGTGGGTGGGTCTGCGTTACTTCCAGATGTTCATGAAGGATCCGGCCTTCTGGCGAGCGTTCTACAACAACATTTTTCTCAGCGTTACGTACCTGATCTTCCGTTTCCCGATTACGTTGATATTCGCTCTGCTGCTCAATGAGCTGCGAAACATGAGAGTGAAGAAGCTCGTTCAGACCGTCTCTTATCTGCCGCACTTTATATCGATGGTCATCGTGGCAGGGATGATCAAGGAGATCGTCTCGCTGAACGGACCGATTAATACGCTGCTGAGTCACCTTGGGATGGAGAAGATCCAATTCATCATGCTGCCCGAATGGTTCCCGACGATCTACATCACGTCCGGCATATGGCAGGGGCTGGGCTGGGGAACGATTCTATATCTCGCCGCAATGACGGGTATCAATACAGAGCTGTATGAAGCGGCCAGCATAGATGGCGCTAGCCGATTCCGAAAGGCATGGCATGTGACAATCCCAGGCATTCTGCCTACCATTATGACCCTTCTGGTTCTCGATATCGGCGGCATCATGGGCTCGAACTTCGAGAAAGTGCTGCTTCTCTATAATCCGCTTACGTACGAGACGGCAGACGTTATTTCGACCTACGTGTACCGGATGGGTATCGGCGGCAAGGAAGGCATCGGCGGCAACTTCAGCTTTGCTACCGCGGTTGGCTTGTTCGATGGCGTAATTGGTTTGATTCTGGTGAGCTTGGCGAACTTCGTTTCTAAGAAGACAACCAAGACAAGCTTGTGGTAGAAGGGAGTATCCTGCATGAAGCTTTCAGCCTCTTATCGTACATTTCAAGGGTTTAACGCGCTGGTCATGCTGTTTGTAGTCGTCTTTACGCTCTACCCTTTCGTTTATTTGGTCGCGCAGTCCTTCAGCTCGGAGGCTGCGATTTACGCAGGGAAGGTCACTCTATTCCCAGTCGACTTCACAGCGAATACGTATAAGCTCATTTTGCAGAAGCCAGAGTTTTATAAATACTACAGCAACACGCTTATCTATGCTGTGCTGGGCACTCTTATTTCGGTTTCTTTAACGGCGATGCTGGCCTATCCGTTGTCCAAGGATAAGCTTCGCCTGAACAAGTTCTTCATCCCGTTCGTCCTGTTCACGATGTACTTCGGAGGCGGATTGATTCCGAACTATGTGCTCGTTGCGCAAATGATGCACATGCGGGATACGATCTGGGCGATCATTATTCCCGGCGCGATCAGCGCATTCAACGTCATATTGGTGAAGACGTTCTTCGCCGGGCTGCCGAATGAAGTCGATGAAGCAGCAAGGGTAGACGGACTCGGCACGTATGGTATTTTCGCAAGAATTACGCTGCCGCTCTCCAAGCCGATTCTAGCGACAATGGTGCTGTTCAGCATGGTCGCAATCTGGAACGATTGGTTCCAAGCCTCGCTCTATTTGCAGTCGAAGGACAATTGGCCGGTTGCCTTATACTTGCGGCAAATCGTCGATAGCGCCATCGGCACGAACGAATTCAGCTCATCCGATTCGGCTGCTACACAGATCGCTGCAACGATCAAATCGACAGCCATGATTTTAACCTCACTGCCGATTATTTGTATCTACCCGTTCGTTCAAAAATATTTCGTACAAGGTATGCTGATCGGCTCCGTCAAGGGGTAACACACGAACTAGCATTCAGCGATGGTTTCACAGAAAAGACCGCAGCTAGCTGCAGTCATTTCTACAATTTATACAAAATGATGATGGGTCGAGGAGGCGTAGTATGAACAAGTTTATGAAGGCAACAGGCGTTGTGCTTGCGGCATCGATGGCTATCGGTCTCGCAGCATGCGGCAGCGACAGTGACAAGAGCACAAACGGGGAGTCTACTACAAAAGAGAAAACAAACACGACAGAAACAGCTGGCAGCACAGAAACGAAAGCAGACGCACTTGGTTACACCTTCGGCGAAGATCAGACCTTCCATTCTGACGAGCCGGTAACCTACTCCATTATGTTCAGCGATAACGAAGGCTATCCGTACAAGAAAGATTGGAGACTGTGGAGCGCCATTCAGGAGAAAACGAACGTTTCCTTCGATCTGACGGTCACGGCGAGAACCGAATACGAGAATCAGAAGACGCTTCTCGTGAACAGCGGCGACGCACCGTTCATCATTCCGAAGACGTATGATGAAAGCCCATTCGTTGCCGGCGGACAGATCGTTCCGATCAGCGACTATGTCCAGTACATGCCGAACTACCAGAAGCAGGTGAAGGAATGGGGCATGGAGGAAGATCTGAAGGCGAAGCTGAAGGATGACGGCAAATATTACGTGCTTCCGGGTCTATGGGAAGTAGCCGGCGGCGGCTACTCGTACATCATCCGTAAAGACGTCTTCGAGAAGGCTGGCGTGGATGTCAAAGCCAACGAAGGCAGCTGGACGTATGAAGATTTCTACGATGCGATGAAGAAGGTTAAAGATTTCACGGGCGCTAAATATGTGATGTCGGACCGCTTCAAGGGCGAATCGACGCTCAATATTGCGGCTGTGGAGTATGGCGTAACAGGCGGCTGGGGATTGTCCAACGGCTTGGTATTCGACCATGACCAGAAGAAGTTCAATTTTGCTGACACGACGGAAGATTTCAAGAGCTATGTAACGTACTTCAACAAGCTGTATAAAGAAGGCATTCTGGATCCAGAATCGTTCACGCAGGAAGATGATGCAGCACTTGCGAAGTTCTACAAAGGCGACACGTTCGTTATTAACGGCAACTATCAGAACTTGGCGGATATGATGACGAAGATGCAAGTCGCTGACGCGGAGCTGTACATGATCGTGCAGCCAGGCGGCCCTAAAGGGCAGCTGCAAATCGAAGCATCCCGTCTGGAGAACGGCGTCATGATCAGTCAGAATGCGCTCAAGAAGCTGGGTGAAGAGAAGTTCATCCAGATGCTGCGTTTCGTTGACTGGCTCTGGTATTCCGATGAAGGTCACACGCTGACCCTGTGGGGCGTAGAAGGCGAGACGTATTCCAAGGATGCAGAAGGCAATATCAAGCTCAATCCGGACATTACGTTTAACGGTCTGAACCCAACGGCAGAGAAGAAGCTGAATGTCGACTATGGCTTCGGCGGCGGCGTATTCGCTTACGGCGGCTCGGCTAAGCTGAAGCTGTCGAAGATGTCCGAAGGCGAGAAGGATTACAATGATCGCATTCTGAAGCTGCGCGAACCGCGCAAGGTTGCTCCGCCAATCATGGGCTCCGCTGACGATAGCGAAGAGATGAACCTCATCTCCAAGCCGCTGATGGATTTCGTGAAGACGATGACGCTGAAGTTCATCACAGGCCAATCGGATATCGGAACAGAGTGGGACTCTTACGTGAAGCAGGCAGAAGCGAACGGCAGCACACGTTATACGGATATGGCGAACGAGATCTTCGAGAAAACGAAGAGCAAGCTTGGCTATTAATTCGTAATTCGCAATTGTCTAGTACGCTTGGCTTAATCCGTTAACCCGCTCATAAACACTGGATATGGATAGACCCATTAGGATCGCGCTGCGAAGCGCGAATGCCTGATGGGTCTCTTCTTGTGTGTGCGACAAAATGCTTCTAGATGCGTTGTCTGATTTCCATCGTGCCGCATGACCAGCGATACAACTGCCCCCATATAACCTTTCAGCTGCCTCATTGCATTCTGTACAGCGGATTCGCCTACGTCGGCGCTCTTCGCCACATTTCGTTGTAAATCGTACAGCAGAAAATTTCTTAATTAGCCCAAAACAACCCATTCGAGCACTCCTCGGCCTGTTTCAGTTGTACAAATTACAATCTGGCACGGCGGAATACCGAGGCATATGCTGGTCCGTTGTACAGAGTGCAATGGAAACAACAGCCCCTTCAATGTCTCTCCTCTCGAAGTGATGTTAGCTCAACCTCGTCCAACCAACCCCACTCGCCTCTTGACCTCCTCATCCTCCTTGGGTACAATGATCCTCAGCATTACCTAACTAACGTTCGTTAGGTACAATCGAAACGAGGTTCCGATTCTATGAACGATACCGCATACCGCATTCAACAAACAGCGCTAAAGCTGTTCACCGACTATGGGTTTGAAGGCACGTCGCTGTCCGACATTGCGAAGGAAGTCGGCATTAAGACACCGTCCATCTATGCACACTATTCATCGAAGGAGCAGCTGTTCCTCCGTCTTGTCGAGGATGTCATTGCCGAAGAACGAGAGAAGTGGATCGCGCATACAGACAAGGTGCAGACAGGGCCGCTGAATGCAAAGCAGCAGCTGCGAATGCTGTTCGATTTCTATACTGATTTTGCAGGGATGTCGATCGGCCAGGCGTTTCTGAAACGGGTCATGCTTGCACCGCCGCGCGGGCTGGAGGAGCGGCTTCGCCAGTATATATTGCAATACGAAGAGAGGACCACGGATGATCTTCATAAGCTGCTGCGAGCTGTATCCGACGAGGCGGGAGCTCCGCCAGTGGATCTGAACCGGCAAGTAGCCGTTATCTATGCATTGATTGATGGCTTGCTCGTGGAGTTTCAACTATACGATGCGAAGACGCATCGGGAACGAGTCGAGGCTGTGTGGGAGTGGCTGTGGAACGGCATCATGAGAGGGGAATAATACAATGGCTTGGATATATCTGATAGCGGGAGGCTTTCTGGAGATCGCATGGGCATTTGGTCTGCAGGAATCGCATGGCTTCACACGGCCTGTGCCGAGCGTACTGACGGTCGCGGCGCTCATCGCAAGCTTCGCCTTGTTCGCAAGAGCGATGCGAGTGATCGAGATCGGTACGGCATATGCCATCTTCACAGGCATTGGTACGGCAGGTACGGCGATCGTCGGCATCCTATTTCTTGACGAACCGGCGGATGTCGGCAAGCTTGTCTTTATTACGATTCTAATGTGCGGAATTATAGGCTTGAAGGTGATCTCGGGCGAGAAGAAGCCGGCTGATCAACCATCAGGCGATGGTGGTTCTGTAAGTACGGGGCTTAGCGGTAATGACGGGACTGTGTCGTCCGAGCGTCAGGAGGTGCAGTAGCGTTGGCTTGGTTATTTCTATTGTTATCAGGGCTTGGCGAGGTAAGCGGGGTTACATTTACGAAGCTGTCCGACGGCTTCCGGAAGTGGAAGGGCACAGTCGGCGCAGTCATCTCCGGTATTGTAAGCTTCTACTGCTTGTCGCAGGCGCTGCGGGATATTCCGATCAGCACCGCCTACGGCATTTGGACGGGGATTGGCTCGGCGGGCAGCGTGCTGCTTGGCATGTTTGTATTCGGCGAGTCGAAGGACTGGCGCAAGCTGCTGTTTATCGGCATGATCATCGTCGGTGTCATTGGGCTCAAAATAAGCGGAGCAGCTGCTTAGCTGCAGCATGCTCGGCAGGTACAGCAGAACTTCATAAAGTCATTCATCTCAATAGGAGACATCTGCAGCGATGAGCCGCTTGATACGCGGGCTTCGGCGGATGTCTCTTTTTAATGGTCGGAACAGATTGACATACCATGAAATGTATAATATTATCATTATCAATAATGATAATAAAAAATGAAGCAGAAGGGAGCGCAAAGCATGGGACAGTCCAAAGCGGATTTAATTCTACATCCGATCCGAATGCGTATTATCCAAGCGCTGCTGCCTGAGAGCAAACATACGACCCAGCAGCTTGCAGAGCGAATGAGCGATATCCCGCAGGCGACATTGTATCGGCATCTGAACACGCTGCTGAAGGCTGGCCTTATTCATGTTGTTGAGGAACGCCGCAATCGTGGAACGGTCGAGAAAGTGTATGCACTCTCGCAGAATGCAGCGGAGCTTACGCCCGCTGATGTGACGGAATCGTCGTCAACACAGCATATGGAGCTGTTCGTGAGGTTCGTTGCGTCGCTGCTGAGTGAGTTCGGAGCTTATGTCGGCCAAGAGCGGTACAACATGGTAGAGGACGGCGTGTCATTCCGGAAGATTGAGCTGAGGTTGACGGACGAAGAGTATCGGACACTGCTTAAGGAACAGCGGGCAATTGCACAGCGATATGTGGACAATGAGCCAACAGGAGATCGAAGGCGGCGCATGATTTCGACGATTGTTGTTCCAGAGGCGAAGGCAGTGCAAATAAATGAAGGAGATGGAGAGGATGAACACGGTGGTTGAGCAGAATCAGCTAGATGTGCAATTATCGAAAGCAACGAAGCGGGCGATCAAATTCATTCCCTTATATATCGCAGTACCCGTCCTATTCGGCGTCGGTTTCTTATTGTCAGGCTTTGCGATCGATTGGAAGGCGTTTGGACTTGGAGCGCTCGGATGGGTCATTGCTCTATTCCTGAGAGGACCGATTAGTGCGGCTGTGATGCGCATGCCGCAGGAACGTGTGAAGGCGATCATGATCGCGTGCTCCGGTATTCTCGAAGAAATTACACGCGTAGTCCTGCTGGCGCTTACGTCGTTCGGCTCGACGTGGGCGCTCTCAGTCGGTCAAGGCTGGGCGGCCGTCGAGGTGCTGTACGTCATCGTCCAAATAATCGCGATCTCATCCTTAGCTGGCAGAACAGATGATAAAGCGATGCAGGCCAAGCAGATGCTGGAATCGACCGGCAATTTGCAAGCAAGTCCGTTATGGGGCATTCTGGAGAGAGTCTGGGCTTCTGCGTTCCACATTGGCTGTACGTTAATCGCTGCCAGCTTCCCTTGGATGGTCATCGTCCTTGTACCGCTTCACAGCGGCGTGAACTGGGCAGGCGTTTCGCTTGCAGCCAAGTCGATTCGGATGTCGAGTATGGCTATTGCGATTATAGGCATCGCGGTTCTTGTTGCAGGCCTTGCGTTGATGTAGGGACCAGATCAGTAGAACATATACCATTACACAAAAAAAGAGCGGTCACCGTTACGGCGACCGCTCGAAGCAGGCGGGTGGGACACTTATCGGATCAGATGCCAAACATTCGGCAGGCAGTTCGGGGGAATCGATGCTGCTTTACGTCTTGGATTGAAACGATTCTGCAAGTCCTCGTGCTCGTTCTTCATCCTGCTTGCGAACTTGCAGGGTGCGAACCTTGTCATCACCGGTAAGCCTGGATTTGATGCCCTGTGACTTCAAGTACGCATACAAGCGGTCAACGAGGTCAATGCGTGTGTCGCTTTCGGTCTGAAGAATCGTCCATCGAGACCGAGATAAGGCGACCAGGACGATGATAATAGCCAGAACGATTACAACTAGCGCACTCCACAGCCATACCATGGAAAAGCACCACCTTCGGACAATAGTAGGATGACGTTCTGGTTCATTCTATTCGGTGAAATGGGCTCACATGACATGTAATTGCCGCACAGTTTCCTTCGTAAACTTGAAAGGCTGTAAGGGGTTCGAGTATATTCATGGAAGGAATTTGTTATATGTACGTGTTCAACTAGTACGGTTTTCATTGGCGGCAAGGGAGGCGTGCGAACAATGATCCAAATCGGACTTGCGGGCTGGGGCGATCATGATAAGCTGTATGCGTCGCCTGGCGCGGCGAAGAACAAGCTGGCCGTCTATAGCAGCTTATTCCCTGCCGTTGAGGTGGATAGTACCTTTTACGCCGTTCAACCGGAACGAACGCTCTCGAAGTGGACAAGTGAGACGCCAGCTCATTTTCAGTTTGTCGTCAAAGCCTATCAAGGCATGACTGGTCATACGCGCGGCCGCATTCCTTTTGCTAGTGAAGGTGCGATGTTTAAGGCATTTCGCGACTCGCTGCAGCCGATGATGGAGGCGAACAAGCTAGCCGCGGCGCTGTTCCAATACCCGCCATGGTTTGATTGCACGCGAGACCATGTAAGAGTGATCCGAGAGGCAATAGCGCGGATGGCCGGCATCCCGTGCATGCTCGAGTTCCGGCATCGGAGCTGGTTCGAGCCGGATATGCAGGAGCGGACGCTTGCTTATATGAGGCGGGACAACTGGATTCACAGCGTCTGCGACGAGCCGCAGGTCGGGGCAGGCTGTGTCCCGATCGTTGAGGCTGCGACTGATGAGAAGCTGACGCTCGTTCGATTTCATGGCAGGCATGCCGAGGGCTGGTTGTCCGGCAGCGCGCCGAACTGGCGCGATGTCCGCTACCTCTATCGGTACAGTGAAGCCGAGCTTGCCGAGTGGGCAGAACGTCTCCTCCGATTGGAGCGGCTCTCGGAGCGGGTAATCGTTATTTTTAATAACAACTCAGGTGGGGATGCGGCCGATAATGCCCGTCAGCTGATGGCGATGCTCGGACAACCCGTCCCGCCGCTGCCGAAGCCGGAAGAGCCGGACGCGGAGCAGCTTAGCCTGTTCTAGTGGTCAGCATTGCGCTTGATGCGCAGCTGATTCGTATATAACGGGCGCTTGGGAAGCACCATATAGGTTGCCGCCGGCTTGACAGCATTAACTGTAACGGATATTATTACAGTATGAAGCGGGGTGGCAACCAGTAAATGAACAGCGAATTTACGATAGCCGTACACAGTCTGGTTTATTTGGCTTATTTGCCTGATGGTATGGCCTCAAGCGAGATGCTGGCCGATAATGTCGGTACGCATTCCGCACGGATCCGCAAGGTCATGAGTATTCTGCGCAAGTCCGGATACGTTGCGACGCGCGAAGGCGCGGGCGGCGGCTATCGACTTACGGCGGAGCCTGACAAGGTAACGCTTGGCGATATCTATCGCGTCATGGCGCTAGGGTCGCTCATGCCGAGCTGGTGCTCAGGCAACCCAGACATGGATTGCGTCGTCGGCTCGAACATGAAGGAAGTGATGTTCGGCATTTTCTGCACGGCAGAGAAGCATCTTGAAGCTCATTTCAATGCCATTACGATTCGTGATGTGCTTGGACAGATTCGGGAATGCAGCGACTGCTGATGAGGACGGGAAGACGGCATAGCTGGCGGCTAAGCCGAAGGTTAGTGGTATGACGGGTAACCCCCATTCCATACAAGATAATCAGGAGAGGAATGATACAATATGGCAATCGCATTGACGAAAGACAACTTCACGCAAAGCATCCAAAGCGGCGTGTCCCTCGTAGATTTCTGGGCGCCATGGTGCGGCCCTTGCAAAATGCAGCTTCCTATCGTTGAGGAGCTCGCGACGGAGCTTGAAGGTCAAGCTACGATCGGCAAAATCAACGTTGACGAGCAGCCTGAGCTGGCTTCCCAGTTCGGCGTCATGAGCATCCCTACGCTGATCCTGTTCAAGGACGGCCAGCCAATCGACAAGCTCGTTGGTCTGCAATCGAAGGATTCGCTCAAAACGAGAATTACGAACAACCTGTAAGGTTAACGGTTAACGTAACTCGAACAGCTTCAGCAAGAGCCTTCATTTTGCTCGCAAGAGCAGAGTGGAGGTTTTTTTGTATGAAAAATGCGTCGTATCCAGCAACTATTTCCACTCATACTGCGTTGAAATAATCAGATTGACAGGTTAAGCGGTTATTTCCAGCAGTACCGATCATACGGGAGGGGAAATGTTAATGTCTACGAGATCCAACAAGAAGAAGCGGGCGATGCGCTCGCATAAGCTCGTTGCGCTGGCAGCGGCTGCAGCGCTGACGCTGTCGCTGCCTGCAAGCGCATTCGCTGCGACGAATGCCGCAGCTACAGGCTCAACGCCGACTGCAAGCGCGGATACAGCAGGCGCTGCTTCAGCATCGGATGGGATACCAACGGCGGATCCGGTCAATGTCAAGCTGGATGCGGCGATTACGAAGTCACAAGCGGCAGCGCTCGCTCAGAAATATGTGAGCATTCCAACAACCTATAAGCTGCAGAGCGCGAGCCTGTCTTCGTCGTTCCGCACAAGCGGGCTTTACAGCGTGTGGAGTCTGAGCTATACGTATCAAGTGAAGGAGCGTACGCTCGGCAATATTAATGTGACGATCGATGCGGACAATGGCGAATTGATCGGCTATAACAGCTACACGGATACGACGAATGTGAAGCCTGTATATCCGCCAAAGGTTGACCGTGATCAGGCAGCCCAGGTTGCACAATCGTTCATCGCGAAGGTGGCATCCGCTTACAAGGACCAGATTGAGCTCAACGCCTATGTTGGTGTGGATGAGAAGCCGCCGTTGTCAGGTCAGGTTGTTCATACGATCCGTTTCGACCGAATCGTGAACGGCATTCCATTCGTCGAGAACTACATCGATATGCAGGTGGATGGCGAAGGGCATGTGCTCAGCTTCAACCGCTATTGGGACAACTCCATCAAATTCGACAAAGCTGCCCCTGCCCTCACAAGCGACGAAGCAGCGGTGAAGCTGCAGCAAGCGCTGAAGCCGACATTAGCGTATATCGCTCCTTATCAAATGAAGCCGCGCAAGCCGATGCTCGTTTATAATGCAGGAGCTGTTGCCATATCGGCTATTACAGGCGAGACGGTTGGCTCGCAGAGTGAGTCTGGCAAGGAGACGCAGATCAGTGCGAAGCCGCTTGGCAATAAGCCGTCGACGGTCGACTCGTTGACGAAAGAGCAGGCGGCCGCTAAGGTCGACGCCGCATTCGGCATACCGAAGGATGCGAAGCTCACGAGCTCCCAATACGGCGAGTATGTGGACGATTCAACGGGCAATAACAGGTCCTATTGGACGCTGTCTTATTCGGTTGGGGATGAGGATGAGAAGCGCGGCGGCAGCTCGATCTATGCGCAGGTCGATGCGCAGACGGGCGAGGTTCGCGGTTACTCGGCATACAAGTCCTCCAATGAGGGGACGGGTGTTACGTATGCGGCAGCAAGGACGAAAGCAATCGAAGTATTGGGCAAGCAGCTGGGCTGGCTGGCTGACCAGTATTATTTGATCGAATACGATACGTCTAATTACGAAGATAAGAAGCCGGAACAAATCGGCAGCTACTACTTCAATGCGATCCGCAAAGTCAATGGCGTGCCTGTCGATATGGAATCGGTTCAAGTATCGATCAGCGCATATGATGGCTTGGTAGAGAGCTACTGGTCCAACACTTCGGGCCTGGAGTATCCATCTGCAGCACCATCCGTTATTGGCGATGCGAAGGCTGCCGACGCGTGGATGGACTACTATCGCGTACAGCTGACGTATCAGTCCGATTACAACTACTACTGGGATGGACAGCCGATTCCGATAGAGAAATACAAGGTACTGGTAGCAGCCGGGGAGATTAGGCCGGGTGAAGTGAAGTCGCAGGGCGAAGCGAAGCTGGTGTATCAGCTCGTACCGCGCTTTAATCTCGATCAGAGTGTAACGCTCGACGCGATTACGGGCCATTGGATCAACACGGATGATGGTGCGAACGCAACGCTGGAGCGCCAGCTGGCAAGCGATATTGAAGGTCACTGGGCACAGCGCGAGCTGGAGCTGATGGTTGCTTACAAAGCGCTTGATCTGCAGGATGGCAAAGTAAATCCGAGCGCTGTTATTACGCGCGGCGAGATGATCAAGATGCTTGTACTGGCGATGAACCAAGGGACGCCGATTTATTATGCTTCTGACATGAAGTCAGATGCAGCAGCTTCATTCAGCGATGTTGGAGCGAATTCCAACTACTTCGCTTATGTGGAGACGGCTGTCCAGCAGCAATTGATTGATGTTGGCGATGGCACATTCAATCCAGAGGGCAAAGTGGATCGGGAGGAAATGGCGGAGCTGATCGTGCGTGCGCTTGGCTACAATCCGCTTGCTGAATATGACAATCTGTTCAATATTAGATTCTCGGATGCAGCGAAGGTTGAGCAGAAAGGGCAGGCGGCAATCGCTGTCGGTCTTGGCATCATGACGCTGCAGAACGGCAAGTTCCTGCCAGAGCGTCAGGTGACCCGAGCAGAAGCGGCGACGGCATTCTTCCGCTTCCTGCAGGTAAAGGCGGACATGAAGGAAGCGCCGCTGCGCGATAAGTAAGGCGAAGCGAATCTAGAGTGGAAGCAGGCTTGCCTGGCTAAAAACAATCCCCGCTTGCGGCATTGTGCTGCAGCGGGGATTTTGTGTGAATAGAAGACTTTTGCTGAGATGAAACGTATTGTGCCGACATTGCGCCGACACGACATCGTGGTGGTGCAGTCGTTATTAATCGGACTTTTTCTTTTTGCCGGAGAAGTTCGTGACGGATTTCGCATCCTCAATCGTATCGTTGACGAACGCCATATCCTGGTTTTTGGCCTTCATATTCGTCGTTCCTTTGTAGTTGCCCTTATGCGATTGGTTTTCCATTGGTTTGTCGCACCTCCCTTGCGGGTAGTATCCCCTGTGTGCCCTGGGACATTCTAAGTACGGAGACGTTGGAGAGAAGGAGGGACGCAAGTCATGACAAGATGGAATGAAGCGGGACGGAGGATGCTGCTGCTCGGCACTGCGTGTATGACGCTGCTGATGACGCTGGCCTGTTCGTCAGGTAAGAAGGAGGAAGCAGCACCTTCTGACGATGCATTGAAGCTGCAGCAGCTCGAGCAGTCGGCTGAGGCGGCAGCGAAGCCTGCAGCTTGGACCATTACCATGAAGCTGGGGCAGAAGCTGGATGAGGAAACGATGGATATGACGACGACGGGCGATGTCGTTCGGGAGCCGCTTAAGATGAAGCAGTCGATTCAATCGGAGTACGAAGGCGAGCAGTCGAGGATGGAGACGATTTTGACGCCGGACGGGTATTATATGCATGATTTGGCGACGGATGATTGGACCAAGATGACAGCCTCGGTTATTCCCCAGGTGAAGGAGACGTTATTGGATTACCAAGTGAAGCCGTCCGAGCCGTTGAAGCGGCTGGAGGCGTCCCTGGCCCAATTGAAGAGCAGTACGAATGCGGCAGGCCGGCTTCAATATGACTACACGGGCGACGGAACGGATGCAGGGGCGCAAGCCATTATCGAAGATGTGCTGCGCGGTACGTTCGGCGGCGAGACGATGACGGAAGAGGTTGCGGATTCGATTAAGGTGAACAGCTTCACTTATCAGTTGACGACGGATGCGGCTACGAAGCTGCCGGTGGATGTGAAGATGGCGATGGGGCTGTCGGTCGAGTTCGAGAAGGGGCATCCAGCGACGCTTAATCAGACGCTTGATATTACGTACAGCGATTGGGGCGGCGGCCAGATAATTACGGTGCCGGAAGCGGCCAAGAAGGCAGAAGAGATTATGCCGCCAACGCAGGAGCTTATCGATGAGCTGGAGCGTCTGCAGGACGAAATGGAGCAGCAGGCTCCAGCTTCGTAAGGGCGGTATAAGGGCAGTCGGCAGCTGATGCTTTCCATGTGCGGCGCGCTGCGGTATAATGTCCAATATTGATAAGAGATTAGGAGTTGTTGTGCGTCATGGCGCTTTCATGTGGAATAGTCGGACTGCCGAATGTCGGCAAGTCGACATTGTTTAACGCAATAACGCAGGCTGGAGCGGAATCCGCCAACTATCCATTCTGCACGATCGACCCGAACGTCGGCGTCGTTGAGGTGCCGGATGAGCGTCTCATCAAGCTGACTGAGCTCGTCGTACCGAACCGTACAGTTCCTACTGCTTTTGAATTCGTTGATATCGCAGGCCTCGTAGCAGGCGCGAGCAAAGGCGAAGGTCTCGGCAACAAGTTTCTAGCGAATATCCGCGAAGTGGATGCGATCGTACATGTCGTTCGCTGCTTCGTAGACGAGAACATTACACATGTAGCCGGCAAAGTCGATCCGCTGGGCGACATCCAGACGATTAACCTGGAGCTCATTCTCGCGGATATCGATTCGGTAGACCGCCGTATCGAGCGCTCCCGCAAGAACATGAAGGGCGGCAATAAGCAGTATGCACAGGAAGTTGAAGTGCTCGAGAGACTGAAGGAAGCCCTCTACAACGACCAGCCGGCACGCAGTGTTGAGCTGAGCGACGAAGAGCGTCTGCTTATTCGCGACCTTCACTTGCTGACGATGAAGCCGGTGCTGTATGCGGCGAACGTGAATGAGACGGAAGCGGCGAACGCAGATGACAATCCGTACGTGAAGATCGTACGCGAATTCGCAGCAGAGGAAGGCGCAATGGTTGTGCCGATCAGCGCGAAGGTGGAGTCGGAGATTGCAGAGCTTGAGGGCGAAGATAAGGCGATGTTCCTGGAGGAGCTCGGTCTTGAGCAATCCGGCTTGGATCGTCTGATCAATGCGGCATACAAGCTGCTTGGCCTGTATACGTATTTCACTGCTGGCGTGCAGGAGGTTCGTGCTTGGACGATTCGCAAAGGGATGAAGGCACCGCAAGCGGCAGGCGTCATTCACACGGACTTCGAGCGCGGCTTCATCCGTGCAGAGGTTGTTTCCTACGACGATCTGGTAGCCGCAGGCTCCATGAACGCAGCGAAGGAGAAGGGCCAGCTTCGCCTTGAGGGCAAAGAATATGTTGTGCAGGACGGCGACGTTATGCACTTCCGTTTCAACGTGTAATTTATTTTTGTATGAATAATGGAATAAGAATGCCATCACAGCGAGGTTTGCTGGGGCGGCATTCTTATTTTTTTATAATTTTTATTTAATAATTACATGATGATGTCGATATATTCAGAAAGCACTAATTGTAACCGTTTACATTAACGGCGCGGTTATCAAGAGGAGATAAACAAAACGTACAACAGGGGGCGCTCACAGCATGAAGTGGTTTCGGAATATGGGGCTTGTGCTGAAAAGTTCGTTGGTTATGTCGGCTTTCATTATTGTTGTAGTCAGTGTCATGGTGGCAGAGAACAGCATCAGGGATAAAAATACGTACTTCGATCATTTGAGCGAATCAGGACGATTGATGGAGAAGCAGTACATGCCAGAAGAGGCGGGTATCACTGCGGCATTGGAGAAAATAAAGAGGGACCAGCCTTTTACAATTGCCAAGTCGTATCAGAAGCTGAATGAAATTACAGAGCTGCTGTCGAAGGAGCTTAACGTTAGTCACGCCTACGTGCTGGCGCCGTTCGGACAAGACGGAGCGATGACCTACATGCTGTCCAGCGAGTCGGATAGCGAAGGGCCGAAGGCGGGCGATCCGTATGTTCCGACGAAGGACTTCGAGCGCAATTGGGAGACTGCCCAGAAGGACGGCTCGGCCGTGTACGAGTCTAAACTGGACAACGGCGAGAAGTGGATTACTTATTTGCAGCCGATCCATAATAACAATGGCGAGACCATTGCGATATTCCAGCTCGATTTTGACCCATCTCATATGCAAGAGCAGCTGAATACAATGATGAAGAGCGAAGCCGCTATCGCATTCGGTATTTTGGTCATTGGTATTGCGCTTATCGTGCTGTTCCTTCGCCGAATGCTTGCTCCGCTTAAGCGTCTGGCCCGTTTATCCGAACAGGCGGCAGGCGGCGATCTGACCGTATCCGTAGCTGTGCAATCCAATGATGAGATCGGTCGTTTATCGACGGCATTCAATGGCATGATCTCGAATTTGAACGGACTCATTCATAGCGTCCAGACGCTGTCGCAGACGGTGAACAACAATGCGGAATCCGTCCATAACAATGCAGGCGATTCCTCGTCGCAGACGCGCATCGTGGCGGATGCGGTTCGCGAGGTGGCGGCAGGCTCCGAACAGCAGCTGCAGAGCTCGAAGGAAAGCCAGCGCGCAATGATGGAGATTACGATCGGTATTCAACGGATAGCGGAATCGGCATCGGCTGTTGCGGATCTTGCGCAGGATACGTCGGAGAAATCGACAACAGGCGGGGAACGGATCGACAGCACCGTCGCACAGATGAATACGATTGAAGGCCGGCTTGTTCAGACGGCAGCAGAAGTACAAGAGCTCCAGGCGGGGAACCGCAGCATTCAAGAGGTTATGGATCTCATTACCGATGTCGCGACACAGACCCATCTGCTTGCCTTGAACGCATCGATTGAAGCGGCGCGCGCAGGCGAACATGGCAGAGGCTTCGCTGTAGTTGCGCACGAGATCCGTAAGCTTGCAGAACGAGCTGGCGAGTCGTCCTCGCAGGTAACCGATATGCTGGGCAGCATCGTGCTTCGTACGAATGCAATGGCGCATTCGGTGGCGAACTCGCTGCAGGAAGCGCAGGAGGGAATGGTTATCGCAGCGGAGGCCGGCGAAGCGTTCCGTGCGATTGAAGCGGGCATCCGCACGCTGGTCAGCCAGATGCAGGAGGTTTCCGCATCTACGGAGGAGATGTCGGCAGGCAGCGAGCAGATTGCTGCTTCCCTTGATGAGCTGGAACGGATTGCAGAACACGCGGCGAATCAAGCTTCATCAGCCTCCCATGCGGCTGAACGTCAGCTTGATCTGATGGGAGAGGTCGAGGAGGCATCGGAATCGATGAAATCTGCGGTAGGCGAGCTTACAACAGTGGTGCAGTCCTTTAAAGTGTAGTCAGGCGGCCATCTGGTCACAGTTCCGCCTCTTTCCACAAGTAAAACAGTTTATGAAGATGCGGTGTTGTGCTATAATTGTCGGATGAATACAAAGTTCCGGCAAATGCGCGGGCTTTATAGGGGTGAATGAACGGTGATAGACCGGTTATCTGTACTAGCCGACCGTTATGAGAAATTGAGCGAGCTGCTCTGTGACCCGGATGTTGCGGGAGATCCTAAGCGTCTGCGCGAATATTCCAAGGAGCAATCGAGCCTTCAGGAAGCGTACGAGGCCTTTACTGAATACAAGAGCGTCAGTGAACAGCTCGACGAAGCAAAAGCGATGCTCGGCGAGAAGCTTGATGACGAAATGCGCGAGATGGTGAAGCTCGAGGTAGAAGAGCTTACGGAGCGCAAAGCGCAGCTAGATGAGCGTATTCGCATCGTCCTGCTGCCGAAGGACCCGAACGACGACAAGAACGTTATCGTCGAGATTCGCGGCGCTGCAGGCGGCGACGAGGCTGCTCTGTTCGCCTCCGACTTGTATCGGATGTATACCCGCTATGCGGATTCGCAGGGCTGGAGAACGGAGATCATGGACATGAACGAGAGCGATCTCGGCGGCTTCAAGGAAGTTGTGTTCATGATTATCGGCAAGGGCGCATACAGCAAGCTGAAGTTCGAGAGCGGCGCACACCGCGTTCAGCGTATTCCGGCTACGGAGTCTGGCGGACGGATCCATACGTCGACTTCGACCGTTGCCGTTATGCCTGAGGTGGAAGAAGTCGAGATTGAGATTCATGACAAAGACATTCGTGTCGATACGTTCTGCTCGAGTGGTGCTGGCGGTCAGTCCGTCAACACGACGAAATCGGCTGTTCGTGTAACGCACGTTCCTACGGGTATCGTCGCAACCTGCCAAGACGGCAAATCGCAGAACGAGAACAAGGCGAAGGCGCTGCAAGTGCTTCGTTCACGTATTTATGAGATCCATCGTCAAGAGGAAGAAGCGAAATATGCAGGCGAGCGTAAGAGCAAAGTGGGTACGGGCGACCGCAGCGAGCGGATTCGGACGTACAACTATCCGCAGAGCCGTGTAACGGATCACCGGATTGGCCTCACGCTGCACCGCCTCGATGCCATCATGAATGGTGACCTCGAGGAGATCGTTCAGACGCTTACGCTGACGGAACAAGCGGAGCTGCTGGAGCAAGAGAACAATCAACAATAATACAGCTGGAGGCAGCAATGCCTGCGGCTTAAGAGGGGCGAACATGACCGATGAGACAATCGGAGGTTTCTTGTCGACCCGGCATGACCATCGGAGAAGCCTGCATGCAGGCTTCTTCTTTGCTTGCTGGGGCTGGTATCGGTGAGCCGCGTTCGAACGCCAACCTGCTGCTCTGCCATATTCTCGGCTTGACGAAGGCGGAGCTTATTCGCGATTGGCACGAACCGATGCCGGAGCCGCTGTTCGAGCATTGGGCGGCATTAATTGCACGTAAGGCGGCGGGCGAGCCTGTTCAATATTTGATTGGCGAAGGATGGTTCTACGGGCGTCCATTCACCGTAACGCCGGCAGTGCTCATTCCGCGCCCGGAGACGGAGCTGCTCGTCGAGGCTGTCATGGAGGCGGCGGACAAGCTGTGGCCTGCCGCCGGTGCAGGACCTGTGCCGACTGTCGTCGACGTGGGCACAGGGAGCGGGGCGATTGCGGTGACGTTGTCTGCTGAGCGCCCAAGCTGGCGTCTGTTCGCTTCCGACCTATCACCGGATGCCTTAGCAGTCGCTAACCGCAATGCGGCTCGTCATGCAGCGACGGAGCGCATCACATTCGTACAAGGCGATCTGCTGCTGCCGTTCGTACCGGATGGAGGTGCTGGGCACCTGGCGGATGCGGAAGCTGGGAATGATGCAGGAGAGTCTAGCGCTGGCGATGGTGAAGACGCGATGGACGATTCCGTTGAAGCTGTGGAAGCTGCCGCTGTGCGTGATGCGAACGGCACAGGAGATAAGCGGACTGCTGTCACGTTGTCTGGCCTGGGCATTGACGTACTTGTCTCTAACCCGCCGTACATTCCTGCGGCGGACATTCCCGGTCTTCAGCCCGAGGTGCGCGACTATGAGCCGCGCCTCGCGCTGGTCGGCGGCGATGACGGCCTGGAGCCGTATCGGCGCATGGCGCTCCAGCTGCCGCAGCTTGCGCGGCTGCCGCGCATCGTTGGCTTCGAGCTCGGCATCGGCCAAGCGCAGGCAGTGGCCGAGCTGCTCCGCGCAATCGGACACTGGGACGATATCCGCATCATTACCGACTACGGCGGCATCGACCGCCATGTACTGGCGATTCGCCATACGGAGTAAGCTGATCTGTGGGGGATAGAGCGAATAATCGCTTCTATCCCCCTTTTTTATCGAAGGCCATCCGTTCAATAACGGGCGGTATATCGGACCTCTGTTCGCATCATTACCGACGACGGTCTGCTGTATGTAGTACCTCTTCCTAATGAAAATGCCCTCTCACTATATTCATTTCCTCTGCTAGGTTTATAGAGTCCCGCCCTCGGACATACTGCCTGATAGATACGTTCCGGAACGCAAGCTGGAGCGCCGACGGGCGCCTGAGAGGGGCTTGTGTATATGATCCGCCATCATTCCTATTATTCGGTTGATAATAACGACGCTTCTGTTTCTTCATCTGCTTCTGCTTCTAAATTCGCACAACCGCGGCGCCGCCGCTTCGCATATCGTCCGATGTACGGTTACTTGATTCTCGCTGTTTTCGTCATCCTCATGAGCTGGGAGCAGGTGCGTACCGATGCTTCTGCAATTGAAGGAGCGATTCCAGAACAGTCGATTCGGCTTCGTATTCTGGCGAACTCCGATGCGCCGGCTGACCAAGCGGTGAAACGGCATGTACGCGATGCGGTCGTCGAAGCTATGAACAACTGGGCGGGCGGACCTGCAACGATTGAGCAAGCGCGCGAGACGATCCGCAGCCATATGAGCGAGATCGAGGCGGTCATCGCTCACGAGCTGGAGATTCGTGGTTTCGACTACGGGTTCAAGGCAGAGCTTGCGGTCGTCCCATTCCCGACCAAAATGTACGGCAGCCGCGTCTACCCCGCGGGCGACTACGAAGCGCTCCGCATTACACTGGGCAAAGGTGCAGGTCAGAACTGGTGGTGCGTCCTGTTCCCGCCGCTGTGTTTCGTAGATTCAGCCACCGGCGAAGCAGAGCCTGCGCAAGCGGAGGCCGCAGTCGAGCAAGCAGACAGCACAGCAGCGAAGGCAGGTAAAGGAGACACGGCAAAGGCTAAAGCAGACACGAAGGAAGCCTCCGTCAAGAACGCCAAAGCAGATGCGCAAGACAAGCAAGCAGACGACCAGCAAGAACAATCCGGCGAAGCGCCAGAAGCGAAGTTTTTCCTGCTCGAACTGATTGAAGCTATCATTAACTTTTTTAGAGCTTTATTCTCTTAATAGGTAAATTACTTGCATTGTAAGCATACGCTTAGCACGATCCGCATACTCATATACAACCCCCAGCCGGCCTGCCTAAGCAGCCGGCTTTCATTGTGTTATAATACAACTACAACAATAGTCGAGTAATCGAGATACGAGGAATAATGATGACCATTCAAACATCCACATGGCAGGTGCTCCCGGGCGCTGACGACCGTGCATCGCAGGAGGCGATTGCCGAGGCTGCGCGGCTGCTGAGCGGCGGGGGTGTAGTTGCATTTCCGACGGAGACGGTTTATGGCCTTGGGGCGGATGCCCGCCAGACGAGTGCGGTGGAACAAGTTTTTGCGGCAAAAGGGCGCCCCTCCGACAATCCGCTCATCGTCCACATTGCGGACGAATCGCAGCTGGAGGGGCTGGTGATGCCCGTAGGCGATACGGAGCGCGCATTGATGCGACATTTCTGGCCGGGGCCGCTTACGATCGTTATGCCAGCTGTTCCAGGCGCGGTATCCCCGCGCGTTACAGCTGGGCTGGACACCGTCGCGGTGCGCATGCCGCAGCATGACGTCGCGCTGCGGCTGATCGCAGCGGCGAACTGTCCGGTCGCTGCGCCGAGCGCTAACCGCTCGGGCCGGCCGAGTCCGACGCTCGCGGAGCATGTCCGCGAGGATTTGGACGGCCGGATCGACGGGCTTGTCGACGGCGGGCCGACGGGCGTCGGCCTGGAATCGACCGTCGTCATGGCAGAAGGCCCGGGCGTTGTGCGCATATTGCGCCCAGGAGGAATTACTGCAGAGCAGCTGCGGGAGGTTGTGCCGACTGTGCTGCTGGATGAGACGCTGGCTGGACTGGACAGCAGCAGCGCCCAAGCTGGGGAGGCTCATCAGGAAGCAGCAGCGTCCGAGCAGGCGGGTGCAGCGCCGCGTTCGCCTGGCATGAAATACGCGCACTACGCGCCGCGAGGCACGATGCTGCTCGTCAGCGGTGAGGCGGAAGCCGTGCGCGATTACATCCAATGCGAGGCAGCTGCAGCAAGGGCTCGCGGCGAAGTGACAGGGGTGCTCACGTACGCGGAGCATCAGAACCATTTTACGGCGGATGAGGTGGTCGTCTGCGGTAGTCTTGAGAAGCTTGAGACTGCTGCACAAGGGCTGTACGCTGCGCTGCGGGAATTTGATGTTAGAGGTGTAGAGCGGATCTGGGCTGAGGCTTGTCCGAGCGATGGCATCGGGCTTGCGCTTATGAACCGGCTAGCGAAAGCGGCGGCGAACCAGATTGTTTACGTGTAAAGTGGCATTTTATTGGCAGAGCTTGTTTGATCATCCGTAAAGAAACGAAGTGCGCAGTGGGCTCTATTGCAAAATGTACAACAGAAAACATCGATTGAAGTCCTCTATGCGGCTGCCGTTGCATTTTGTGCAATGTACTTTTGCATAATCCGGCTCTTTTGTACGATCCGTACAGACCAACCTGATTCTTGTTGTATAAATTGCAATAGGTGACTTGGATGAGGAGCGCTTGCTGTAGTGCCATTGTACGAATTACAGCGACGGTTGTTCAGCGGTTGATTGGAATAGGTTTGCAGAACGAATACTGCATAATGAATATTGATCACGTAATGTGAACATGAACGCCCGCTCGTCCGCATAAAGTGTACAAGAATGCGGCAGGACGGGAGAGATGAATGTGCATTGGGAAGCGAGTATGGGAGCTGGACAGCTGTTAACGCTGCTTATTATGGCGATTGCACTTGGAATGGATGCTTTCTCGCTTGGCGTAGGCATTGGGATGAGAGGGATACGGCTTCGGCGTATCGCGCTTCTAAGCACCATTATTGCGTTGTTTCATATGCTGATGCCATTGCTGGGTATGTTCGCTGGCCAGTATGTGAGCGGCTTGCTTGGCGATGTTGCGACTCATGCGGCGGGCGTGCTGCTGCTGCTGCTAGGTGGGCATATGGTGTACAACTCATTCAGAGGCGGCGGTGACAACGTGAAGGCCGTCAATGACAGCTCGCTATGGGGCATGCTGCTGTTTGCTTTCAGCGTCAGCATCGACTCGTTCTCCGTTGGCGTCTCGCTTGGGATGTTCGCGCTGGATGTTATGCTTACGGTGCTGATGTTCGGCCTCGCTGGCGGTATTATGTCGGTGCTTGGCCTGATGCTTGGACGAAGCGCAGGCCGCACTCTTGGCAGCTACGGTGAAGCTTGCGGCGGCGTCATCCTGCTCACATTCGGTCTATTGTTCGTGTTCTAACTTGGAAGGGAGTAAGCCTTGAAACGGATATTGTTCGTATGCACTGGCAATACGTGCCGGTCGCCGATGGCGGAAGCCATTATGCGCGACAGAGCGGCGCGGCGCTCGCTGGACATTGAGGTCCGCTCGGCAGGCGTCTCGACCGTAGATGGGATGGCAGTATCAGCCAATGCAGCTGAGACGCTTAGACGGAAGCAGATCGCACATAGCGGCACAAGCCGCGTGCTTGCAGAGTCTGCTGTACAGTGGGCGGATTTGATTCTTACGATGACGGCCTCTCACAAACGAAGCTTGCTTGGGCGGTTTCCGAGCGCGCTGGAGAAGACACATACGCTGCTCGAATATACGTCACTGGATGAACAGACGGCCGCGAAGCTGGCCGAGCTGGAACGTTTATATACGGATTGGCAGATGAAGCAGGCGCTTGGACAGGAGGTTGCGGATGCGGATCGGGCACGAATGATCGAGCTGGAGCGTCAAATTCCCGGCTTTGATATCGATGATCCGTTTGGTGGGCCGCTGCATGTCTATGAGAGCTGTGCAGTTCAGATCGAGGAAGCGGTGGAGAAGCTGCTGGATAAACTCGAGAAGGATGGCCATTCTTAACCTGCTCGACCTGGAAAGTGCGCTGTTGTGCTGATTTAAGGGCGGAAGAGGATTGATTTTGACCGATAGATCAGGTATGATGAAGACAAAATTAACGGTTTCCGATGTAACTGGCGACGAAGTGGGATACCACAGTGGAGCATCGGAATATACGGCCGGTCGCCTGGGCAAAGAGCATCGCGCGTGATAAGCGCGTTATGCTCTTTTTTTGCTTTTAATTACGGATTTGCCTGTGTCGATAGATGTCGTGTATTGCGGGCAAATTAGGTATAATAAGTGCGGACTGGTTTCTGACAATCTTAAGGAGGGCTACCCCTAATGAAAATCTCGATTGGAGCCGACCATGGCGGCTACCGCTTGAAAGAAATTGTGGTTCCGTTCATCGAATCGCTTGGTCATGAGGTAACGGACGTTGGCTGCAGCTGTGACCAATCCGTTGACTACCCGGACTATGCGCTTCCGGTTTGCGAAGCAGTAGCCAGCGGTCAAGCTGACCGAGGCATTCTGATCTGCGGCACGGGCATTGGCATGTCGATCGCAGCGAACAAGGTTCGCGGCATCCGCTGCGCGCTCGTACACGATATGTTCTCGGCACAAGCAACGCGCGATCACAACGATACGAACGTACTGGCATTGGGCGAACGCGTTGTTGGTCCTGGCGTAGCGCAAGAAATTATCCGTATCTGGCTCGAGACGCCATTCTCCAATGGCGAGCGCCATGTCGGCCGCATTAGCAAAGTGAAAGAAATCGAAGCGAAATACGCTGCGAAAGCTTAAATCTTAATGACTACAAGCGGGAGGCATAGCGATGAGCGACGTCGATAGTATGGTTCACAGCCAGCAGGCATCTGTCGTTAAGCAGGCCGTACAGACGATTGTCAGCGAGCTCGTAACTGCGGGCGGCATCAAGCGAGGCCAGCTTGTCGTCATTGGATGCAGCACGAGTGAAGTGCTTGGCAAGCGCATTGGCACCTCTGGCACGATGGATGCGGCCGAGGCGATCTTCGCTGGTGTGGAGGCGGTCCGTCAGCAGGCTGGATTTTATCCCGTGTACCAATGCTGTGAGCATTTGAACCGGGCGCTCGTCTTGGAACGCGAGGCTGCAGAACGTTACGGGCTCGATGAGGTAGCAGCTGTGCCCGTGCAGAAGGCGGGCGGATCGATGGCGGCTTACGCGTATCGTCATTTGAACGATGCGGTGCTGGTCGAATCGGTTCGCGCACACGCAGGCGTTGATATTGGGGACACGTTCATCGGCATGCACTTGCGGCCTGTAGCTGTACCCGTCAGACCAACAATCCGTTCCATCGGTCAAGCGCATGTAACGATGGCTTACAGCCGTCCGAAGCTGATTGGCGGGGCGAGAGCGGTCTATACGCTGGAGGATAAGGCTGAGCCGGAGCGTCCAGGCGGCACCTGCGAGTAAGATATTTATTGCTGCGTTCAACCATGCGGGCAACCGCTTGTGAATATAGCATCACATCATATTTAGGGAGGATTTTATCCTATGGAAAATTTGCGTAAACAAGATCCGGAAATCGTCAAAGCACTTGGTCTCGAGCTGCAGCGTCAACGTGACAACATCGAGCTGATCGCATCGGAGAACATCGTTAGCGAAGCGGTACTGGAAGCAATGGGCACGGTTCTTACGAACAAATATGCGGAAGGCTACCCAAGCAAACGTTACTATGGCGGCTGTGAATATGTTGACATTGCAGAAGATATCGCTCGCGATCGTGCCAAAGAGCTGTTCGGTGCTGAGCATGCGAACGTTCAACCGCACTCCGGCGCTCAAGCGAACATGGCTGTATACCTGGCGTGCCTCAACCCTGGCGACACGGTTCTCGGTATGAACCTGGCACACGGCGGCCACCTTACGCACGGCAGCCCGGTTAACGCATCCGGCCTTCTGTACAACTTCGTTCCTTACGGCGTACAAGAAGACTCCTTCACGATCGATTATGAAGAAGTTCGCAAGCTTGCATTCAAACACCGTCCTCGTCTGATCGTTGCCGGCGCAAGTGCATATCCGCGCATCATCGATTTCGAGAAGCTTGGTCAAATCGCTCAAGACGTAGGCGCGTTGTTCATGGTTGACATGGCGCACATCGCTGGCCTCGTTGCAGCAGGTTTGCACCCAAGCCCGGTGCCGCACGCACACTTCGTTACGACGACGACGCACAAGACGCTTCGTGGTCCTCGCGGCGGCATGATCCTCTGCCGTAAGCCATGGGCAGCAGCAATTGACAAAGCGGTATTCCCTGGCTCCCAAGGCGGCCCGCTCATGCACATCATCGCAGCGAAAGCTGTTGCTTTCGGCGAAGCGCTGCAGCCTTCGTTCAAAGAATACGGCAAACGCGTAGTCGAGAACGCACGCGTACTCGCTGATGCGCTTGTTGGCCATGGCCTGAACATCGTATCCGGCGGTACGGACAACCACCTCATGCTGGTTGACCTGCGCAACCTCGGCATTACGGGTAAAGATGCAGAGCACGTGCTCGACTCCGTTCAAATTACGTGTAACAAGAACGCAATTCCGTTCGACCCTACGAGCCCATTCGTAACGAGCGGTATCCGTATCGGTACGCCAGCAGCTACAACGCGCGGCATGGGTACGGAAGCAATGAAAGTTATCGCTGACGTAATCGCAATGACGCTGAAGAATCCGAAGGACGAAGCTGTCCTTGCCGAAGCTCGTGCGAAAGTTCAAGCGCTGACGGCACAATATCCGCTGTACCCAGGTATGGCTTACTAAGCGACCACACTGAAGAGAGTAATGCTGCGCGTTATGCTGCAGCGTTACTCTTTTTAATTTGTAACGAGTAACTGATCTGTGTTGCAGCCGCGTTAAACTCCCGCCGACGTTTGCCCATCGCCCATCAGCTGATTTTAAGAGTGGCCGAGCCACTCTTATACAAACTGATTTTAAGCGTGTCAGCTGCCTAAGCCGCATCCATATTCACGTCCCACCATGGTATAATCAAACCGACAATTATCAATGATTCATTGAGGGCCCTTACATTTACAGGGACTAGTATGGGCAAGATGATGGAGACAAGCTGAATTGCAGGAAGTTCCATTCGATTGTGGAATGGCAAACTATGTGCTGCATGGGACTCCATTAGTTCTAGATGCAGGATGCAACGGCGGTTTTACAATGCTATAATAAACGGGATCATTGGCGAGTACTTACATTAGCTAGCATATCAGGAGGCAATTTCCGCATGAGTAAACTGGTAGTATGCGATCATCCATTAATTCAGCATAAGCTGACCTTTATTCGGAATAAGGACACGAATACGAAGGACTTTCGTGAGCTTGTTGACGAGGTCGCTATGCTGATGGCATACGAAATAACACGAGACGTTCCGCTGCAGTCGATTGAAGTGGAGACGCCTGTGCAGAAGACGGAGGCGAAGGTCGTATCCGGCCGTATGCTCGGACTTATTCCGATTCTTAGAGCTGGCCTTGGCATGGTAGACGGCATGCTGAAGATGATTCCAGCTGCGAAGATCGGTCATATTGGATTATTCCGCGACCCGCAAACGCTTCAACCCGTAGAATACTATATCAACCTCCCGACAGACGCTGCGAATCGACTGCTTATCGTGATTGACCCGATGCTTGCGACTGGCGGCTCAGCTATTGCAGCGATCAATTCGCTTAAGAGCCGTGGCTGCGAGCAGATCAAGATGATGTGTCTGATCGCTGCTCCTGAAGGAGTCGAGGCATTGCAGAAGGCGCACCCCGATGTAGAAATCTACACCGCAGCGCTCGATGAGAAGCTCAATGACCATGGCTACATCGTGCCGGGTCTGGGCGATGCCGGCGACCGGATGTTCGGTACGCACTAGATATACGTTATTCTGCATGACGACGCTGGTCCGACTCTTATCGGAGGGATACAGCGCGTTATGTCATGCCATCATGTTATTTCATTGTGAAGTTAGGAGCTGACCTTTGTGTCCAAATTGAAAGTTATGACGATCTTCGGCGTTCGTCCCGAAGCGATCAAGATGGCGCCGCTTATTCTTGAGCTGCAGCGTCATTCTGAACAAATTGAGTCGATCGTCTGTGTGACTGCGCAGCATCGCCAAATGTTAGACCAAGTGCTGGAGGTATTCAACATCCAGCCGGACTATGACCTCGACGTTATGAAAGACCGCCAGACGCTCAACGAGATTTCGATCCGCGTCCTGCAAGGACTGGAGCCTGTTCTTCGCGAGGCGAAGCCGGATATCGTGCTTGTGCACGGCGATACGCTTACGACCTTCCTCGCGAGCTATGCCGCCTTCCTGCAGCAAATTCAAGTCGGCCATGTTGAAGCTGGCCTGCGTACGTGGAACAAGCTGTCGCCATATCCGGAAGAGATGAACCGCCAGCTGACAGGCGTTCTCGCGGACGTGCATTTTGCGCCGACGGATTGGTCTGCAGGCAATCTGCGCAAGGAGAACAAGGCCGAGGAGCGCATCTATGTAACAGGCAATACGGTTACGGACGTGTTCCAGTACACCGTTAAGAAGGACTTTGCGCATCCAGTGCTTGAATGGGCAGAAGGCAAGCGCTTAGTGCTGATGACAGCTCACCGCCGCGAGTCGCAGGGCGAGCCGCACCGCAACATTTTCCGCGCGGTACGCCGTATTGCTGACGAATTCGAAGATATTGCGATCGTCTATCCTGTGCACTTGAGCCCGGCAGTTAAAGGACCTGCTGAGGAGCTGCTCGGCGGCCACCCTCGCATCAAGCTGATTGATCCGCTCGACGTTGTTGATTTGCACAACTTCTACCCGCATACGCACCTGATTCTGACGGACTCGGGCGGCTTGCAGGAGGAAGCGCCATCGTACGGCGTGCCCGTGCTTGTTCTTCGTGACACAACCGAGCGTCCGGAAGGCATTGAGGCGGGCACATTGGAATTGGTTGGAACGGATGAAGCGGATGTTTACGAACGTACGCGCGCATTGCTTACCGACCAAGAGCTGTATAATCGAATGAGCAGAGCGGCGAATCCGTATGGCGATGGACAAGCATCTGTCCGTATCGTCCAGGCGCTTTTGCACCATTTTGGAAAAACGGACAATCGTCCGCTTCCGTTCACACAACGTTCATAATTAACATCGAAAGAACGGCAAACGCGCATGCTTACAGCATACAGTAGTACTGTACGGTTTGTGAGCGCCCAAAACCCTTTTGTAATAAGGGTTTTCGTCAATCCGTTCACGGAATGTTTGCAGGTTATTCAATTGACAAAAGGAGCGCCGCTTGGCTAAAATATATTGGGATTGGCAGGGGTCGTGACAATGAAAACGAGTCGCAAGGACAATCCGTGGGTAGCGGCCGGCCTAGTCGGCGCTCTCGGTCTTAATGTTGCGGTTTGCATTCTCATCGGCTATTATGCGGGACGATATGCAGCCGATACGTTCGGAGGCGGTTCTGGTTGGCTCGTCGGAGGCATCCTGCTCGGCCTGGCGGCAGGAATTTTTTCTGCCGTGATGTTGGTCTTGAAGGTTATGGGAGGCTCCGATGGATAAACTATGGAACATGTCGCTGCGCGTGTCTTACATCTGTGTCGCGCTTAGTTTGCTGTTGTGGGGGCTTGTCCCTACCTGGAAGACGATCGCAGCAGGTTTAATACTAGGGATATTAGCAAGCATCATGAATGCGCTTCTGCTTAGAAGGCGCGTGGCATTCATCGCAATGACCTCGGCTGGACAAGCAATGAAGCGGCGGGGCATGGGGCTGGCTAGCCGATTGGCTACTGTGCTGCTAGCTGTGATGATTGCGAACAAGTATCCCGATCGATTTAACCTAGTCGCGACGTTGTCTGCATGCTTCATCATGCCTTTCATCATTTTGGTAACAGCATATTTCCAACATAAACGAGACAACGGCGGAAAGGGGTGAAACAATAGTATGCATGAATTTCCTTTTCTACACTTCGGTTCAGTGGACATCGATATCTCAGCTTTCGTAGCGATCACGCTCTCGTGTATTATCACGTTCGTGCTTGCGCGTTTGGCCGTGCGTAATCTGTCCTTAGAAAATCCGGGTAAGCTGCAGAATTTCATGGAGTGGGCGGTTGAGTTCGTGCATTCAACGATTGCCAGCACGATGCCGCTGAATAGAGTGCGGCCATATCTGTCGCTTGGTTTGACGCTCATCCTGTTCATTTTTATTTCCAACCTTCTGGGACTTCCGTTCGGTATCGTAACTGAAGTGCATCACGAAATCGAATGGCTGGGTATTACGGCTGCCGATCTGGCGGCACATGAGCATTATGCAATCGCTTGGTGGAAGTCGCCAACTGCTGACTTCTCCGTAACTTCAGGTCTTGCGGTCATCGTGTTCGTGCTTATCCACTTCTTGGGGCTTAAGCTGAACGCTAAGCATTATCTGAAGCACTACTTCGAACCGTTCCCGATTTTCTTCCCGCTTAACATCATCAAGGAACTTTCGAAGCCGCTTACGCTCGCTCTTCGTTTGTTCGCGAATATCTTCGCGGGTGAGGTACTGATCTCGACGATTCTCATGCTCGGCGCTATCGGTACGCCGTTCCTGATCGTATGGCAGGGCTTCAGTATCTTCGTAGGTGCGATCCAAGCCTTCCTGTTCACAATCTTGACGATGGTGTACATCTCGCAGGCAACGATTCACGATGAATCGCACGGCGAGCATTAAGCTTTGTTAGCGAGACCAAGTTTCAATTTGGGCTCAACCCGTACGGCGAATTCCGGAATGCCGGGTTGCGTTGTCCGCGGTTCCATATAGCAGTTCCCTAATAATAACAACTCATTTCGAGGAGGATTTTTACAATGGTAGAATTGGCAGCAGCATTGGCAGTAGGTCTTGGCGCACTTGGCGCAGGTATCGGTAACGGTCTGATCGTAAGCAAAACGGTTGAAGGTATCTCCCGTCAACCAGAACTGCAAAGCAAGCTTCAAACGACGATGTTCATCGGCGTAGGTATCGTCGAAGTCGTGCCGATCATCGGCGTAGTTATCGGCTTCCTGGCGTTCTTTAGCTAAACAATCAACTCACGCATGATATGGCGGGGAAGGCCTTAGCCCTCCACGCCTTCGTTTTGTAAGGAAAAGAGGATATTGCGAGAAGAAGGGAGTGGCAACGATGTCTTGGAATTGGGAATCGTTCGTCTACGCGATCGTTGCATTCGGCATCCTTTACTGGCTGTTGAATAAGTATGCATTCGGCCCGCTGTTCGGCATTATGGAACAACGCCGTCAGCTCGTGCTGCAGCAGATGAATACGGCCGAGGCGAGCCGCAAACAAGCGGAATCGTCGCTGGAAGAGCAGAAGCAAGCGCTCCAGCAGGCGCGCAAGGAAGCTTACGAGATCATCGAGCAGTCCCGTGCGACAAGCTCGAAGCAAGCGGACGAAATCGTACAAACTGCGAAATCCGAAGCTTCGCGTCTGAAGGAAGAGGCGCTTAAGGATATCGAGAGCGAGAAGAACAAAGCAATTGCTGCACTTCGCACTGAGGTTGGCGGCATGTCCGTCAAGATCGCTTCGAAGATCATCGAGAAACAAATCGACGAGAAATCGCAAGAGCAGCTTGTTGATCAATACTTGAAAGAGGTAGGAAGCAAATGAGCCGCGATGTCGTAGTAGCGAAGCGCTACGCCAAAGCCTTGTTTGAAATTGCACAACAACAGCAGATCGTCGTTGAAGTCGAAGATCAGTTGAAGTTGATCGTACAAGCAATCGAGAGCGAAGTGGACGTACAGAAGTTTCTGGCGCTTCCATCGGTTGACGCAAAGCGTAAGATTGAACTGCTCCGCAGCGTATTCGCGGATCGGCTTTCATACATCGTACTGAATACACTTGAGCTGCTCTTGACGAAAGGCCGCCAAGACATTATCGCTGATGTCTACGGCGCTTACGTGAAGATCGTAGGCGAAGCACTTGGTCAGGCGAGCGCGATCGTGTATACGGCGCATGCGCTGAGCGCTGAAGAGCTCAACAAAGTAGCAGCGCAATTCGGCCAAGTGACCGGCAAGAAAATTACGGCAGAGCAAGTTGTTGAACCAGAACTGCTCGGCGGTATTCAAGTTCGCATCGGCGACCGTCTATACGATGGCAGCCTGGCGGGCAAGTTGAATCGTTTGCAAAAATCGTTGAACAAACGAGCACTGTAGATAGGGGTGAGCGAATTGAGTATCAGACCTGATGAAATCAGCACATTGCTGAAACAGCAGATCGAACAATATAAATCTGAAATTCAAGTGGTTGACGTTGGTACGGTAATTTCCGTCGGTGACGGTATCGCCCGCGTACATGGTCTCGAGAACGCGATGCAAGGTGAGCTCCTCGAGTTCTCCAATGGCGTTATCGGTATGGCACTCAACCTCGAAGAAAGCAACGTCGGTGTCGTTATCATGGGTCCTTACAAAGGCATTCGCGAAGGCGACCAAGTAAAACGTACCGGCCGTATCATGGAAGTACCAGTAGGCGAAGCGCTTCTTGGCCGCGTAGTTAACGCGCTGGGTGAGCCAGTTGACGGCAATGGCCCAGTCAACACGACTGCTACGCGTCCAGTCGAATCTCCAGCTCCGGGCGTAATGGCTCGTAAGTCGGTATTCGAGCCTATGCAGACGGGTATCAAAGCAATCGACGCGATGATTCCAATCGGCCGCGGCCAACGGGAATTGATCATCGGCGACCGTCAAACGGGTAAAACGCAAATCGCGATCGACACGATCGTGAACCAAAAAGGCAACGGCGTTATTTGTATCTACGTTGCAATCGGTCAGAAGCAATCGACGGTTCGTACCGTTGTTGAATCGCTCCGTAAGCAAGGCGCATTGGATTACACGATCGTCGTTACGGCGAGCGCATCCGAGCCGTCTCCAATGCTGTACATCGCACCTTACACGGGCTGCGCGATGGGCGAGTACTTCATGTACCAAGGCAAGCACGTTCTTATCGTATACGATGACCTGTCGAAGCAAGCAGCTGCATACCGCGAGCTCTCGCTCTTGCTCCGCCGCCCGCCGGGCCGCGAAGCATATCCAGGTGACGTATTCTACCTGCACTCCCGTCTTCTCGAGCGCGCAGCTAAGCTGAACGACGAGCTTGGCGGCGGTTCCCTGACGGCACTGCCGTTCATCGAAACGCAAGCAGGCGATATCTCTGCATATATCCCAACGAACGTAATCTCGATTACGGACGGTCAGATCTTCCTTGAGTCCGATCTGTTCTACTCCGGTCAGCGTCCAGCGGTTAACGTTGGTAACTCCGTATCCCGTGTAGGTAGCGCGGCTCAAATTAAAGCAATCAAAAAGGTTGCAGGTACGCTGAAAACGGACCTTGCGCAATATCGCGAACTCGCAGCATTCGCAGCGTTCGGTTCCGACCTCGACCGTGTTACCCAGTCCCGTCTGGACCGTGGTGAGCGTACGCTCGAAATTCTGAAGCAAGGCATCAACGCACCAATGCCAGTAGAACGCCAAGTTGTCGCACTCTACTGTGTCACGAAGGGCCATGTGGACGATATTCCAGTTCAAGACGTACGTCGTTTCGAAGGTGAATTCCTTGCATACGTGGATGCAAACAAGCCTGAAATTTTCGCTTCCATCCGCGATACGAAAGATTTGACTTCCGACAACGAGAAAGTGCTTGTTGATGCGATCAACTCGTTCAAGAAGAGCTTTGCACCGTCGGTATAAACCATTTCTTTAAAATCCAAGAAGTATAAGTTTCACCACATACTTAGCTTGGATTTCTCCGGAATGAAACGTGCTGCGCCTTTCTATGGACGGCGACAGCCGTTTCACCTTGATAAATGCGGAATAGAACTGGATAAAGGGGGAGCCTTGGCTCCTCCCCGTGCCAGTAATAAGGTGGTGACAACGAATGGCTAAAGGTATGCGCGAAATTAAGCGCTCGATCAAGAGCACGCAGAATACGAAGCAGATTACGAAGGCAATGGAGATGGTTGCATCCGCCAAGCTTAGAAGAGCTCAAGAGGCGGCCGTAGCATCACGTCCCTATACCGACAAAATCCGTGACGTAGTTGCAAGCATCGCCTCGGGCGGCGGTACGATTAAGCATCCAATGCTGCAGTCCCGCGAAATCAAACGTACGGCTTACTTGGTCGTTACTTCTGACCGCGGTTTGGCTGGTGGTTACAACTCCAACGTACTCCGTAAAGTTTGGACGGAGATTCAGGAGAAGCACAAGTCCCCTGCAGAATATGAAGTGTTCGTTATCGGACGCAAAGGGCGCGACTACTTCAAACGCCGCGGCGTAACGCTGACGGAAGAAGTTGTAGGACTGTCGGATTCACCGACGTTTGCTGATATCAAGTCACTGGCTGCAGCCGCAGTTAAGGGCTTTGAAGAAGGCAAATTCGACCAATTGAACTTGGTTTATAACCAATTCATTAACGCAATCTCGCAAACGCCGGTTATCAAGCAGCTTCTGCCGCTTGATGCATCGAAATTTGATGGCGGCTCCGATGCAGCTAAAGCGAGTTATGAATATGAGCCTTCACCTGAGAAGGTGCTCGACGTTCTGCTTCCGAAATATGCTGAGACGGTAATCTACAGTGCAGTTCTGGAAGGTAAAGCGTCCGAGTTCGGCGCACGTATGACCGCAATGGGCAACGCGACGAAGAATGCGACGAAGATGATTTCAAGCTTGACGTTGACGTACAACCGTGCGCGTCAGGCAGCGATTACGCAAGAAATCGCGGAAATCGTCGGCGGAGCGAATGCACAGCAACAATAATGTTTCATTCAATGCAGCCTCTGACAGGCCGTACTGCTTCGGTGGTGCGGTATAGAGGCCTGCGAATGACAACCATAAGGAGGTACAGGAATGAGCAAGGGACGCGTAGTTCAGGTAATGGGTCCAGTTGTTGACATTGCATTCGACAATGGCCACCTGCCTGATATCCTGAATGCAATCAAGATCGAGAAGAAAGCTCAAAACCCAGGCGAAGTTGATATCAACCTGACGGTTGAAGTCGCTACTCACCTTGGTGACAATATGGTTCGTGCCGTAGCAATGTCGTCCACTGACGGTTTGGTACGCGGTACGGAAGCTGTTGATACGGGTGCTGCTATTACGGTACCAGTAGGTCCTGCAACGCTGGGCCGCGTATTCAACGTACTTGGTGATCCAATCGATAACAGCGGTTCAGTAGACCGTTCGATCGCAAGCCCAATTCACCGCGAAGCGCCAACGTTCGAAGAACTCTCGACGCAGCAAGAGATGCTCGTTACGGGTATCAAAGTTATCGACCTCATGGCTCCATACGCGAAGGGCGGCAAAATCGGCCTCTTCGGCGGTGCAGGTGTAGGTAAAACGGTAACGCTTCAAGAGCTGATCCACAACATCGCACAAGAGCTCGGCGGTATCTCCGTATTCGCCGGCGTCGGCGAACGTACTCGTGAAGGTAATGACCTGTACCACGAGATGAGCGATTCCGGCGTTATCAACAAAACGGCAATGGTATTCGGTCAGATGAACGAGCCTCCAGGTGCACGTCTTCGTGTAGCACTGACGGGTCTGACGATGGCTGAATATTTCCGTGACCAAGAAGGCCGTGACGTGCTTCTGCTGATCGACAACATCTTCCGTTTCACGCAAGCAGGTTCCGAAGTATCCGCACTGCTCGGCCGTATGCCATCCGCAGTAGGTTACCAGCCAACGCTCGCTACGGAGATGGGGCAGCTGCAAGAGCGTATCACGTCGACGAAGAAAGGTTCCGTTACTTCGATCCAAGCAATCTACGTTCCTGCCGATGACTATACGGACCCGGCTCCAGCAACGGCGTTTGCTCACTTGGACGCAACAACGAACCTTGAGCGCAGTATCGCGGCAATGGGTATCTTCCCGGCTGTTGACCCGCTTGCATCGTCTTCGCGTATCCTGACGCCAGAAATTCTTGGCGAAGAGCACTACCAAGTAGCGCAAGGCGTTAAGAAAATTCTGCAGCGTTACAAAGAGCTTCTCGATATCATCGCGATCCTCGGTATGGATGAGCTGTCTGAAGAAGACAAGCTGATCGTACTTCGTGCGCGTCGTATCCAGAACTTCCTGTCCCAACCGCTGCACGTTGCAGAACCGTTCAACGGTATCCCAGGTGTATATGTACCAATTAAAGATACGGTTCGCAGCTTCAAAGAAATTCTCGAAGGCAAGCATGACAACCTTCCGGAATCTGCGTTCCATAACGTTGGTACGATCGAAGACGCAGTGGCGAAAGCTAAAACGCTGTAAGGCGTTAGGCGGGAGGAAGCGCTATGAGTACCCTTTTACTAGAAATCGTTACGCCTGAGCGTAAAGTTTACGAGCAGGAAGTCAAGATGGTGAGCGTAAAGGGCGAAGAGGGTGAGCTCGGTATTCTGCCGAATCACATTCCGCTCGTTACTCCGCTTCGCATTGCACCAGTTATCGTGAAGAAAGATGGCGGCGGCACGGAGAAATTCGCTGTTTCCGGCGGTTTCATCGAGATCCGCAAGGATAAAGTCGTCATTCTGGCAGAGAGCGCTGAGCTCGCTTCCGAGATCGATGTGGAGCGTGCAGAGGCTGCGAAGAGACGTGCTGAAGAACGTCTGAGCGCGAAAGCCGAACATGTTGACTTCAAGCGTGCAGAGCTTTCTCTGCAGCGTGCGATCAACCGTATCAATGTAAACGGCAAATAATAATTTGCTCGTCTTATAGAACACCGCCAAGCTTAAGCTTGGCGGTGTTTTTGTGATACAATGAGCCTATAGATAGATACAGATCGGAGAGAACAGCTATGATTGATATTCATAATCATATTCTGCCGGGAATTGATGATGGTCCAGCGAATTGGGACGAAGCACTGGAGCTTGCTAGAAATGCGGTTGCCAATGGAATTACGACGGTTATTGCTACGCCGCATCATGCCCATGAGCTCTATCATAATCCGAATGATCTTAGACAGGTAGAATCATTGACGGAGCAATTGAATGAGCGATTGAAACAGGCCGGTATTCCACTGCTTGTACATGCAGGGCAAGAGATCCGTGTTCATCAGGACCTGCTTGATCGATGGGATGAAGGCGAAACAGGTGGATTGATAACGCTGGGTCAGACGAGATATATGCTGATCGAATTGCCGTCCAGTCGGGTGCCTCATGGAACAGATGACCTCGTATACGAGCTTACTTTGAAGGGGATTGTCCCTATCATCGCGCACCCTGAACGCAACCGTGAGTTGGCCAACGATTTAAACCAGCTGAAGCGGCTTATTGATAGTGGTGCATTAGCGCAAGTAACAGCCCATTCGCTCCTTGGTATGCTAGGTAATGGTGTCGAGAAGGCAGCCTGGTCGATGTGCACGCAAGGTCTTATTCATTTCGTTGCATCAGATGCTCATCATGCGACGAAGAGAAGCTTCAGTCTAAGAGAAGCTTACGAGCGTGTTCAGGCGAAGATGGGTGTGCAAGCCGTTGAGTATTATACAAGAAATGCTCAGCTGCTTCTCAATAACTCGCCTATTCCAGCTGCGGCAGTGATGACTGCTGCATCAGAGGGAGCTTGGAGCAAGGTCAAGCAGCTGTTCGGAATAGGTAGATAATTGTTATTTATGAAGACTGCAGCCACTAATAGAGGGGCTGCAGTTTTGTTTTCACCAGTGTCATTGAGCTTTAAACCCTCGAAGCTTCGCGATTATGAGCAGAATAAGCGGGTAGATGAAGTGAAAGGTAAGATAGACAATAGCGAATATTTGTGCAGAGCCAGTAAACACGGTCATATTCGGAAACGACCAATAGGTAAAGCACGTAATCAGAACACCGGTCGGAAGAATAAGACGGGAGTAATCCTTCAGGCCAAACCAGTGTGCGAAGCCTACAACTAAACAATAGTACGTCATGCAAGCGCGGAGGAATACATCCAGTACCCAGAACAGTATGACGAGCGCGTCTAGGTGGGCGAGGAACTCGAAGGCTTGCGTAAACCGGCTCATCACCATGAAGGGATACGTGAATGTGCGGATTGCGACACCCATAATTCCGAGTATATAAATGAAAGAGAAGAGGAAGCAGGCAGCTGCGACGGCAGCGGAGATCCAGCCCCACAGCCTCATGTTAGCAGAAGGATGAACATGTGGCAGGAAGAAGGTCAAATAGACATACATCGAGAACCAGAGATCAAGGAACAGCGCGCCGCGGCCGACGGGAGGCAAGCCGTGTTCCATCACAGGCAGGAGATGGCCCAGATCAAGCGAGTACGTTAAGGGTAATATAATGGCCAGAATAATAGACAGGATGATCGGCGTGAGAAGCCATGCCAATCGTCCGATTACTTCCACACCGCTGTGAATCGCAATCGCCGCAATCAGTGTCATGCTTATCGTAAGCACGATGCTGGGCGTAGTCGTGAAGTAAATCATCGACATGAAATCGATGAACTGCCTTGTCTGATTGCCATTAAGCAATAAGGCATTGATCAGGAACAGAAAGCTAAGACCCTTGTCCAACGGAGCACCAAGAACCATGTTGCTATATTGAATGAGGTTGCGGCCAGGAAACATGCGATGCAGTGAGACGACCGTGGATATTATGATAAAGGCACACACTGGCGCGATTATTGCCGAGAGCCAAGAGCCACATATCTCTGCCTGCCTGCTTGAAGGCGCCGGATGGGGCAGTCAGCATCGAGGTGGATAATGCCGCCATGAGCAGCAGGCAAGCAACCTGGATAGGTGAGATTTTGGTTGTTCCATAACTGCACGCTCCTTTATGTATTGAGCTTGCTGCCTCTCAGCAGTGCGATGATATACAGCACGATAGGGATGCAGAGATGGGCATAGATGTAATAGAACACAACAACCTGCCCCAGACTTTCTTGATAGGCTATAGCATTAGGAATCGACCAGAAGGTGAACAGGATAATGATGAGCCCAATCGGCAGCGTTAGCGGCCTGTACGTACGCAGCTTGAACCATTGCGCCACTCCGATAGCTGCAGCGTAATACATGACGATCGTTCGGATGAATACGTCGATTACCCACACGAGCATAATGAGGGAATCAAGATGCGTCATGAAGTTGGCGATCGATACATAGCGGCTAAGCTGCAGGAACGGGTACTCGAATACACTTGTGGCAGACCCTAGAGCCATGAGCACATAGAAGAACGTTAGCACGAATGTTACGACCGACCAACCGACTGCCCAGTATAGATGTCTGGCAGCTTGAGCTTGATCAGACAAGTAGGGCAGGAACATCGATGCGTAAATATACAAAGAAAACCAGAGTTGAAGCGTAACCGCACCACGGATGAGTGGGGCGAATCCTTCCGTCATGATGGGAAGTATCCGATCAGGCTCCATCTCACTAATCAATGGAAGGATTAGCACGACAACGATGATCACAATAAGTGGTGTGACGACGAGCGACAGCCTTCCGATGATCTCGACGCCCAGGCGAACAGCGATCGCGCTTACGATTACCATACTGCTTACGAATACGATGGTCGGCGTGTTAACCATGAAGGCCAGTTTCATAATCTCAGCGAACTGACGAAGCTGATTGGCATTCATCAACAAACAAACGATCAGGAAGGTGAGGCTGATCACCCTGCCGACAATACGTCCAAGTATAAGCTCGCAATATTGAATAAGCGTATAGCCCGGGTAACGACGATGAAGCGCTATTGCGATGAATATGGTGGCAAAACCGCTCAAACAGCCGAGCAGTGGCGTTATCCACATATCCGCACGCGATACGCTGTATGCAAGCGTAGGAGAAGACAGCATAGCTGTCGCGAACAGGGATAGAAACAGCATGCTGGCGAGCTGTGTCGAAGAAATTTTTCCTGCTTCTATAGCGCATCGCTCCTTGATGATTTATTCAATCCACGCACGATTACTTTAACAGCAACTTGGCAAGCGGTTGAAACAGCGGCCACATCCATTGATTGGGTCCAGGAAGATTGGGATAAATAAGCAGCAGAATAGCAAGCGTGAACCCTGGAATGTAGAGGGCGAAGTAGGCGACCTTCACCTTAGCCTCTTTAAGTCCACGCCAGTCGTATAGCAGCATTAGTATGGCAGTAATGGCGACGACTCCGATATAGGTTATCGTATGAATCATATAACATGTTCTCCTTTCTTATCCTTTTCATTATGCGGCCCACTGAATAGCCGTCTGATCATCGACATTGCCAGCAGAAGCACAGGAAGAAGGAAGCCGAATAACAGATAGTAGATAATGAGCTCAGGTGAGAAGACATACTCCCCATTCGGTATCCCCCAGTAGCTGACCAGAACAATGACCATGCAGATCGGAAGGACAAGCGGACGATATTGAGGCAGCCGTAGACATTGCGCAAGGCCTATAGATGCACTGTACAAACCGAATGTGATTCGAATAACAATCTCGACAACCCAAACCATCATCACAAACGATTCCAAATGCTCGAAAAACTCCGTCAGTCTTGTAAACCGAGCCAACACCATGAATGGATAGACATAGTCAGATGTAGCAGGACCAATGACCGCATACACAATGACGAAGGTAACGAGCATAGTTAAGGTGAAAATCGTTACAGAACCTAACGCCCACCAGAGTATTCCTCGTCTATTCGATACAAAGGGCAGATAGAAATTCATAAAAGTAATGACAGGTATCCAGGGCATTAACCGAAATGTACCCTTCAATGAGGGGGCCAGTCCATCACCCAAGACAGGCTCGAGTTTGTGGAGGTCCATGTCCTTAATGCTCGGCAAATAGACCATGAGAAGAAGCATAAATACGACAGGCAGCAGCAGCATGGGAAGCCGTGCGACAACCTCGACCCCGCTGTGGACGGCGAATGCGCATACGAGCAGCAAACCGGACGCAACAACAAGTGTAGGCGTTGTGAACAAGAATGTGAGCTTTATTAAATCGGTGAATTGGCGAAGTGCATTCGCAGTCGTATGAATAATAAAGAACAAATACAGCAAGCCGATTGTTATACCTAACGGCCGGCCAAGCAACTTACTTGCATATTGAATTAACGTTTGATCGGGATAAGCTTCATTGAGCTTGACTAATACGAGCACAATCAGAAACCCGATCGGGGAGGCTAATAATGGAGATAGCCACAGGTCCTGCTTCGCGACAGAGGCTGCCACAGTAGGCGACACCAACAACGAATTTGCCAAAGCCGCCATGAACGTCAGTACAGCTACTTGTGCCGCAGAAATACGTCCTTTCTCCATCGTCAACATCCTCCTTCGGATTGTCTCACTCTTGTTACTGTCTCATCCAAGGGAGGATGAACGGCTTGAATAATACCCTTATTCCTTGTAGAGGACCTGGAATATCTGGCTTCAGCGTAATTGCAACTGATAGGATGAAGACAGCTATGACGATCGTTAGGTATACCGTCTTCGTTGCAGGATGATGCAAGGTGGGCCATTCAAGCCAAACAATTACACCGATGATCGTTGTAATAGCCAATAGAAACAGCACATGCATCATTGAACTTCACTCTGCTGCAGCGTCTTGTTGTTTCCGGTCAGACCATTGCGGGCGACGACGACGCGAATGTCATAATCAACAACTACCTTTGGGAACATATTATCCCAATTGTTCTTGGTTTTACGCCACTGCTTCGGGTAATGCCGATAGAACTGTTCCGCGAAACCTAAGTAATCTGCATTGTCTTGCTGCGCCTTTGATACCACATCCTCAACCCGTTTTTGGATGGTTTGTTTGAAAGCATTCTGCAATTTTATTATACTGGCCTCCTTAGACGTATCCAGATCGCTGGAATTCTCGTTGAGATTGCCATTAGCCTCAATAACGACGCGCATATGCCATTCTCCATTACGAATGGATGGAACGAGCTTAGAATTGGCTTCAAACATATAGAGGGATGCAAGCCCGCTTTCTGATGTACCTGATATCTTCGATGTTATTGTCGCGGACTTGATTTCATTGCGTAACCATAGCAAGCCGCGTGTCTCGGAGGTATTGAGCTTATCCTTTAGCTTAAGTTCCTTAAAAGTTGCTGACCCGCTAATGAAGGGAGTAGATGTTCCCCCCTTATGTAAAATACGCACGAAGGGCAGCACAGTGGTATGCGCTTCTTCCGACAGTTCCTCGATTGTTTGCAGAATCGACATATTGAGCCCTGTCTGCAGAGCGGCCATTTCCCGGAGTGTCTCTGCGCTATTACGTTCAATCGGCGAACTCCACTTCAGCACTTCGCCAGCCTCTCCTTCGCTGACGAACAGATTGGCGCGTTCCCGCGGATGCGGATGGCGCGTAAGGAAATCGAGAGGCTCCTTAATTCCCTTCTGTGCCAGCTTCTCTCCGAAGATGAACACATCGGCCTGTCCCCAGAATATTCTCCGAGATAGCCTCTCCTGCAATCTTGCTGTGGCATCGGCGACATCGATTCCAATCGCATCTCGAACAACTGTCTTCTTGCTGGAACCGCTGGAAGAGCTCGATCCAGACTGCTCGGAGCCGGAGCTCTGAGCGCTTGGAATGAACAGCTGGACGGAGAGCTTAATACGATTATTGTCCGTCAAGTCAATGCCAGCCGCTGTAATGATTGCAAGGTCATTGATTTCCATTCGGTCCCAGCAGCCAGTTAACAGCATCGCACTGCCCAGCAGTGTCAATAACGTGCGACAGGTATGCCGCATGCTACGAATTCCTCCTCGCCTTGTATAACTCAGTACGCATTCGGATGCGATTGAAGAAAGAACCGGTCAGATGCGGTCTTGTCTTCATATAGGGATGTGGTACACGAATCAGCGTATCCTTCAATTGGCTCGACTGTACGGGCGCAAGCGGCGACAAGTAAGGGACACCGAACGAGCGCAGCGACATGAGATGGATGAGAATGACGAGTGCTGCAAGGACGATGCCATACAGTCCAAGCGCACCTGCACACAGCATGATCGGAAACCGAATGAAGCGGATCGCGATGCCCAGCGAGTAGTTCGGAATCAGAAACGACGAGACAGCTGTGATCGCAACGACCATGACCATCGGAGATGAGACGATGCCCGCAGAGATTGCGGCTTGCCCGATAACGAGGGCGCCGACGATGCTTACAGCAGAGCCTACTTGTTTAGGCAGCCGAACACCGGCCTCCCGCAGTGCCTCGAAAGTAATCTCCATCAGCAGCGCCTCGACGAGCGCAGGAAATGGAATCTGCTCTCTCGACACCGCAATTGTAAGCAGCAGCGAGGTTGGAATCATCTCCTGATGGTAGGAGAGAACGGCGACATACAGCGATGGTCCGAAAATCGTAATCAAAGAAAAAAACATTCGCAGCCAACGAATGGCTGTAGCAACTAACGAACGCTGATAGAAATCTTCGGGTGATTGCATCATGCTCATAAAGTTGGCTGGCGCGATGAGTGCAACTGGTGACCCATCCGCTATAACCGTAATTTTGCCTTCCAGCAAATGGGCGGTAACGACATCCGGCCTTTCCGTTGACATGAGCTGCGGGAAAGGGGAGAAAGGGTTATCCTCTACCCATTCTTCAATGAGAGATGTATCTACCATGCCATCCACGTCGATAGCAGATAGCCGGGTCTCCATTTCTTTGACCAGATTCGGATCGGCGATTCCTTCAATGAAGGCGATAATAGTAGCTGTCTTCGTATAGCGGCCGATGAAGACGGGCTTCATCTTCAACGCTGGCGTGTGAAGACGGCGGCGCAGCATGGTTGAATTCGTCCGTATCGACTCAACGAAGCCCTCGCGCGGGCCCCGAACGACCGTTTCCGCCTCTGGCTCTTCGATCGCGCGGATAATCGGATTGATCACATCGTACATAAGGGCGGACGTTGTCCCATCAATGAACAAGGCGGCGTGTCCATATCCGATTTTTTCGGCAACATCGCCGAAGTTCATTGCTTCGAGCATGGCAGAGATCGATATGCATTTCACAACCGCTTCTTTGCTGCGCGCTCCGCTGGTCCCAATGTGCTGCAAAGGGGTCAAGACATGCAAATCGATAAGACGCATGTCACTTAAACCATCTAAGTAAACAAGGGTAGCAGCTGGGCCGTCCAGAATATCGAACTCATGAATGATAATATCCGAACAGTCATTGTACAGCTCGCGCAGCTTGTTCAGATTGTCCTGCAGCTTATCGGTTACAGGCAGATCGAGCATCTGGCGCTGGTGGTTCAGAACCTCTTCGACAGTGGGGGTCGGCGCCATCTGGATACCCGAGTTATAGGTGGCATTCGTCGAGCCCGGGCCAGCTTGCTGTTCTTGCGAAGGCTGCTGTTGTGCCGACTGCTGCGCCTGATTCTGACTATTGGTGTTCGAACCGTTCGTTGGCTGGTTCCCGTTATTAGGCATTGCGTCAGAAGACGGAGCAGCCCCGATATCCGGCTGAATGCTTCGTTCGTCCTTTGGATGTGTCATCGGCATCTCCCCCGTACCTGATTTGACGTTATTTTGATCATTTTTCCAGCTGAATAATACATGGATCTGTTATAAATGCTAAATTTGTTCAGGAAACTGCGGATTAAGGCGTTGAATACGCGCGCGGTGGGGACAAAAGCAAAGACTCGAAGGGAGAATACAAAATGACCAAAGTGATTGATGTGCTTAACGGGCAGTTGGCCGACTGGAGCGTGCTCTACGTCAAGCTGCATGATTATCATTGGAATGTGAAAGGCTCGAATTTCTATACGCTGCATGTCAAATTTGAGGAGCTGTATAACGAAGCGTCGTTGTTTGTCGACGCTGTGGCGGAACGAATTCTTGCGCTCGGCGGCAAGCCGGTGTCCACGATGAAGGCTTTTCTCGAACAGTCCAAGGTGACGGAGGCCAGCGGCAGCGAAGATGCTGCTGCGATGGTACGCTCGCTTGCCGATGACTTTGCAGGCATTGCGGACAGGCTGGGCGAGGGTGCAGTAATTGCCGACGAAGCGGGGGATTCGCCGACAGCGGACCTGCTGGTCACAAGGAAGGAAGAAGTGCAGAAGCATCTGTGGATGCTGCGCGCTTTTCTGGGATGAGCGTTGTTTAGCAGGAAATATCATTAAGTTAAGGTGCAGGACCCAATATCCATGTAAAAGAGCGGGTTATCGAAAAGATAGCCTGCTCTTTTTGTTGCCTAAATAAGAGCAAAAGAACCTTCTTTGTTTAGGTCTATAAAACTAGTTCTATTGTCACTAATTCTAAATTGAGTGTTGATTAATGTAAAACCAGTTGCTATAATCAGAAACATAACTGCAAATGATATTCATTATCATTTGGAAAACAAAGAAGAGGGAGAGAGCTACATAATGAAAAGAATCACAACAATCATCATGATGGCAGTGTTGGTGTTCGCTTTAGCGGCATGCTCCAACTCAAGCAAATCAGAGAACAATACGGAGGCCGCCCCAAGCAACGCTTCCACTTCAACGGAAACGCCTGCTGAATCGACTGAAGCCGCAAAGCCAACGACAGTTGAGTTCACAGACAGCCATGGTACGGTTACGGTTCCAGTTAACCCTCAAAACGTCGTTGCTCTGGACAATAGAACGTTCGAAACCCTTTCTGACTGGGGTATTAAACTCGCAGCTGCGCCTAAAGGTGTAATGCCTGCTACTTCCCCTTATAAAACTGACGATTCCGTACAGGATATCGGCAACCACAGAGAGCCTAACCTCGAGGTTATCGCTGCTGTTAACCCCGATCTTGTTATTGTAGGCCAACGCTTCGCAGGTTTTTATGAAGACATTAAGAAGCTTGTTCCAAACGCGGCAGTTATTGACGTAAATATTGATGTATCTGGTGAAAACGGTACGCCAGGCGACAACCTGGTTAAAGGCTTCAAAGATATTACAACGAAATTCGGCGCAATCTTCGATAAGAATGAAGAAGCAGCACAACTGAACGCTCAATTCGATCAAGCGCTTGCTGATGCGAAAGCAGCTTACAACGGTTCTGACAAAGTAATGAGCGTTAACGTTTCTGGCGGCAGCATCGGCTATGCTGCTCCATCGGTTGGCCGTGTTTGGGGTCCACTGTACGACATCTTAGGTTTGACACCTGCACTGACAGTAGAGAATGCAACTACTGACCACGAAGGTGATGAAGTTTCTGTAGAAGCGATCGCACAAAGCAATCCGGATTGGATGTTCGTGCTTGACCGCGACGCTGGTACTTCCAGCGGGGAAGAAAGTGTTCCTGCTGCAGACGTAATCGCTAATGCTCCTGCACTTCAGAATACGACAGCAGTATCCAAAGGACAGATTCTCTACGCTCCTACGGACACTTACACGAATGAATCGATTCAAACCTTCATCGAAATCTTCAACACGATTGCTAGTACACTGAAGAAGTAAAATAAAGGAGTACATCACTGTGCCCGAGAATGTGATCGCTGAGGTTGAGACTGTTTCTCAACCTCAGTTTTCTAATCATAAGAAAATATGGACACTGCCTTTCATACTCACAATACTAGGCGTTATCGCTTTAGGTATCGTCTCGCTGTTTACAGGCGTATATGATATTTGGGGACAAGAAGACGGCTGGGAGATGTTCTTCATCACTCGTGTTCCGAGAACGATCGCCTTAATGCTTACCGGTGCTGCGATGGCTATGACAGGCTTTATTATGCAGCTGATGACACAGAACAAAATGGTAGAGCCCACCACGATTGGTACAACGGAGTGGGCCGGCTTAGGTCTGCTTGCTGTTTACCTGTTGATCCCTAGTCCTACCTTAGTCATGCGTATGACAGGTGCGATCGTCTTCTCATTCGTTGGAACGATGGTTTTCTTCTTTTTCTTAAGGGGCGTCAAGCTTCGCTCTTCGCTTATCGTTCCGATTATCGGGTTAATGCTTGGCTCGGTTATCTCAGCATTTTCTTCATTCTTGACACTCTTCTTTAACATGTCGCAGACGATTGAAGGCTGGTTTATTGGTTCTTTTGCTCCAGTCCAAGCCGGCAGATATGAATATTTGTGGATTATTATTGTTGTCGCTATTTTTATCTTCGTATATGCCAATCGTCTAACGCTGGCTGGATTGGGAGAAGACGTGGCCACCGCTTTAGGTGTCAATTATAAAAGACTTATTTTCCTGGCGAATATACTCGTTGCAGTTGCTGTAGGCATTGTCGCCTCGGTTATCGGCAACATTCCTTTCTTAGGATTAATTGTCCCTAACATCATCTCGATGCTGCGAGGAGATGATCTAAGAAGCAATCTTCCTTGGGTATGTTTAATGGGGATGGGGACGATCACAGCATGTGATATTATATCTCGTGTCGTCATTATGCCTTTCGAAGTACCCGTCTCCTTAATTCTTGGAACAGTAGGAGCCGTCGTCTTCATCCTCATTTTGCTGAGACAACGAAAAAGCAGGAGGGCTGCGCGATGAAGACATTGACATTAGATTCTAAACTGAGCACCAATAGCGGACTGATCGCCAGCCCTCGTGCTCGATCTGCCAGCGCTTTCCGAACCAAGAAAGAAGCGACGCGCTACTGGATTCTATTATCCTCATTTATTTGCGTGGGTCTGCTCGCTACCCTTGGGCTGATATTTTATAACAATCCCGTTCCGGTAGACTCACCGTCCTTCATCCCAGTGGTGAAGAGACGACTCGTGGCCGTTACCGCCATGTTTATTGCAGCCATTTGTCACAGCTTCTCTACCGTTGCGTTTCAATCGGTAACGAACAATCGGATTATTACGCCTTCTCTTCTTGGTTATGAATCCCTTTATTCAACGATACAGACCAGCATTATGTTCTTCTTCGGCGCTGGTGCCCTCGTCAGCTTTACGGGTCAGGGGGCATTCTTCCTTCAAGTTGGGCTTATGGTTCTGTTGAGCTTAACCTTGTATGGCTGGCTGCTGTCCGGGAAGTACGGCAATTTGCAGCTCATGCTTCTTGTCGGCATTATTATCGGAGCAGGTCTCGGTTCGGTTTCAGGCTTTATGAGAAGAATGCTTGCCCCATCTGAATTTGACCTGCTGCAGACCAGACTTATCGGCTCCGTCAACAATGCAGATTCGGAATATTTTCCAATTGTTATTCCGATGGTCATCGTCGTTGCCTTATGCCTATTCTTCTTCTCCAGAAGGCTGAATGTACTGTCGCTCGGGAGGGATGTAGCAACGACATTCGGAGTGAAGTATCAAGCCAGCATCGTCGTTACGCTCGTCTTGGTCGCTGTCTTAATGGCTGTTTCTACTGCACTGCTTGGTCCGCTGACCTTCTTTGGTTTCTTGGTTGCGATGCTGAGCTATCAAGCTGCACCAACGTACGATCACCGATACATCTTTCCGATGGCGTTCGCAGTCGGATTTGGTATCCTGACAGCCGCGTATTTCTTGCTGTATCACGTTTTTCATGCTCAAACCGTCGTCGGCGTCATTATCGAGCTGTTCGGTGGATTAACGTTTCTTATTGTCATTTTAAGGAAGAGGTCGCTATGATAAGTATTCAGAATGCTAGGAAATGGTATGGAGAAGAGGTCAAAATCGGCCCCCTGAATATCGAGATTCCGAAAGCGGGATTTACTTCCTTAATCGGTCCTAATGGTGCAGGGAAATCGACGACGCTTCTCATGATCGGTCGATTGTTGAACATGGATGAAGGTCAGATCACAGTTGCCAATATGAACGTATCAACATCCAAATCCGAAGATCTGGCGAAAATCTTGACGATTCTGCGGCAAGAGAATCATTTTGTCACTCGACTTACGGTTAGGCAGCTCGTTGGGTTCGGCAGGTTTCCCTATTCGAAGGGAAGATTGACGAAGGAAGATGAAGCGATCATCTCCAAGTATATCGATTTTCTCAAGCTGACGGAGCTCGAGCATCGGTATTTAGATGAGCTTTCGGGCGGTCAGAGACAGAGAGCCTACGTAGCGATGGTTTTATGTCAAGAAACGGAATACGTGCTGCTGGATGAACCGCTAAACAACCTGGATGTTGCTCGTTCTGTACAGATGATGGAGCATTTGAAGCTAGCAGCGAAAGAGTTCGGCAGAACGATCCTTACCGTCATGCATGACATCAACTTCGCGGCCAAGTATTCTGACCGAATTTGTGCAATGAAGCATGGGCAGATTGCCGCATTCGGAACCGTGCAGGAGGTTATGCAGCCGGAGCTTTTATCCGACATCTTCGAAACTAAGATTGAAATTATCGAAGGACCGTATGGTCCGATAGCGGTCTATTAATGATAGATTTTTGCAGCAGACGACTTATAAGAATGAGGGAGGCGTTATAACGTGCAAATTTATTGGCTCAAGATCAAGGACATTGTTCAGGAAACAGCTGAAATTAAAACGTTCCTTCTCGAGCGCCCGGAGGACTTCACATGGGCGGAAGGCTCTCATACGCACTTTGCGTTGAAAGGCTTCAATGCAGGGGAGAAACCGAATCGCAGTCTCGTTCGTCATATGTCGATCTCTACTGTACCCGCTGAGGATGCGATTGGGATTACGACACGGATTAAGGAGCAATGCTCCGAATTCAAAACGATTCTTAAGGGAATGAGCGTCGGCGACGAAGTGGCCCTCTTCAAGACACATACCAATCTGCCATTGAAGAGAAACGGGAGTAAAGTATACCTGTTGTCCTCGGGCGTCGGTATTGCGACGTTCCGGTCGATCGTGCTTGATTATTTCAATCGTTCGGAAGGCGTCGAGGCTGTGCATTCCTTGAACATCGATTCTTCGAGACAGTTTCTGTTTCAGGAGCTATTCCAATCAACACCTGACAAGAGCTTTACAGCACAGTTCGTAGACAGCCGCAATGCTTACTATGCGGAGCTGCAGAAGCTGGCTGCCGATAAGGACGGTCTATTCTATATCGTAGGAAGCGATGAGTTCCTTGCTGACAACATCGCGCTGCTGCGTGAGCATGGTGTTTCGGTTGAACAAATGATGCTCGACAAGCGCGAAGAGCAGAAAGCTGATCTGTTATCATAGTGTAGGTAAAAGAGCAAGAGCAGGTTATCAACAAGATAGCCTGCTCTTTTTTTGCTGGAGAGAGATAGGAAACCTTTATCATCAGGCAGGCATAAGCCGTCCCGCTGGCGAATAGGGATATCAGACGAGTAGTTGCGAGTGACTCATCGCAAGAGAGCAAGAGGTGTACGAAAGGGGCTGTATAGGCAAAGGGTAGGCGTTTATAGAGAGATGGATATCATAGACGCTAGTAACAGGTTTTGCTATAATTGTGAGGTAATTTGACCCTGCTTGTCGAGTTCAGACGTTGTAGCTGGCTATGACTAATGGAGGTGAATAGGTGGATATGTACATGAATCAGTACATCATCGTTGCGATTTTCATCTTGTTAGGAATTCTGCTTCCTGTAGCTGCTCTTACTGTAGGTCGTCTGCTTCGTCCCTCTAAGCCTACCGATCCTAAACGGGAGACGTACGAGAGCGGCAACGAGCCTGTAGGGGAAGGACAAGTTCGGTTTAATGTGCGCTATTATCACTATGCGCTTATGTTTGTGATCTTTGATGTGGAAACCGTTTTCCTATATCCGTGGGCCGTTGCTTATAATAAGCTCGGCCTTTTTGCAATGGTAGAGATGCTGTTGTTCGCCGCAATGCTGGTACTTGGTCTTGCTTACGCCTGGAAGAAGAAGGTGCTGACATGGAATTCAATTTAGATTGGATTACGCAGGAAGAACGGCAGGAGCTGGAACGCAACGTATTCTTGGGAACGCTGGAGCAGGTTAAGGCATGGGCACGAAGCAACTCCTTGTGGCCGCTTACCTTCGGGCTGGCGTGCTGTGCGATCGAGATGATGGGAACGGGCGCGGCCCACTACGATCTGGACCGGTTCGGTGTCATGTTCCGCACATCGCCTCGTCAGGCGGACGTCATGATTGTATCGGGCACGGTAACGAAGAAAATGGGACCGCTGCTGCGTCGTCTATATGACCAAATGCCAGAGCCGAAGTGGGTTATCGCAATGGGCTCCTGCGCAACGGCTGGCGGACCTTATGTGAAGTCCTATGCGGTTATTAAGGGCGTCGATCAGATCGTTCCTGTCGACGTCTATATACCCGGCTGCCCGCCGAGCCCGGCTGCGCTTATCTACGGGATCAACAAGCTGCAGCACAAGATTCGCTATGAAGCGAAGACTGGGAAGCAGGTGACTGAAGCGTGAGCGAGCGGCAGGAGGATGCGAAGGAACTGAAGCCAGGGGAATCGGTCGAAGCGGAAGGAACGGCCGAGGTACAGGCAGAGAGCGAAGGCACTGCTGTGGAAGGCAGGGCGGAGGATAAGGCGGTAAGCGAGGCGCGAAGCCCTGCCGCGGAAGCGGGCGGCGCCGAGGGCGCGCCTGCGCCGGCGAGCGAAGGCGCGGCTGGTGAAGCGACCGCGGCAGCGGACGCGGAACGCGAGGCGAAGCGGCAAGCGGCCGCCGAGGCGAGAGCAGCGCGTGCCGCAGCGAAGGCTGCCGCGGAAGCGGGCGGCGTCGAGGGCTCGCCAGCGCCGACAGCGCCAGCCGAGCGGCCTGCACGCGCGCCGCGCGCCGCTGCTGGGGCCGCGGCCGATGCCGCGCCGCCAGCGCCGAAGGCGCCATCGCCGCTGCAGCCGCAGCTGGATGCGGCAGCGGCGCTCGTCCGCGAGCTTGTGGACGCGGACGCCATCGAGGAGGCTTATGTGAACGAGCTGGGCTCGCACATGCCGACACTAGTCATACGCCCGCCGTATTTGCGGCGGACGGCAGAGCTGTTCCATGCGCATGAGTCACTAGGCTGTACTTACCTGCGCAACGTATCGGGCGTCGATTATGAGACGCATATGGAAGTCGTCTATTACTTGGCCAATATGACGAGCGGCCAGCGTTATGCGCTGAAGGCGCGTGCTGATCGCAGCGATCCCGTGCTTGATTCCGTGACCCCCGTATGGGAAACGGCCAACTGGAACGAGCGCGAAATATTCGATTTGCTGGGCATCCATTTCAACGGCCATCCCGATCTGCGGCGCATTATGATGCCGGATGACTGGATTGGCCATCCGCTGCGCAAAGACTACGAGCCGCTTGATCCGGAGGTGTAACGTGGGCGCGATACGAACAGAAGAGCTGCTGCTGAACGTCGGTCCGCAGCATCCGAGCACGCATGGCGTGTTTCGCATTATCGTAAAGCTTGATGGCGAGATCATTACCGAAGCGACGCCTGTTATGGGCTACTTGCACCGAGGTACGGAGAAGCTCGCGGAGAACTTGAACTTTACGCAAATTATCCCGTACACCGATCGGATGGACTACGTGTCCGCCATGACGAACAACTATGTGCTGTGCCATGCAGTGGAGAAAATGATGGGCCTCGAGGTGCCCGAACGGGCCGAGTTCCTTCGATTGATCGTCATGGAGATGCAGCGCGTGGCGAGTCATCTCGTCTGGTGGGGCACTTACCTGCTCGATATCGGCGCGATGAGCCCGTTCCTGTTCGCCTTCCGCGATCGGGAGACAATCATTCAGCTGTTCAATGAGCTGAGCGGCGCTCGTCTGACCTACAACTATATGCGGGTTGGCGGAGTCAAGTGGGACGCTCCTCCGGGCTGGCTTGATAAAGTGCGCGAGTTCGTCCCTTATATGGAGAAGAAGGTGGAGGAATACGACCGGCTCGTATCCGGCAACGAAATATTCCTGTCCCGTATCCAGGGCGTAGGCCGCTACGACGCGGAGACGGCAATACGTTACGGTCTATCAGGCGCCAATCTGCGCTGCACAGGCGTGCGATGGGATCTGCGCCGCAATGAGCCGTACAGCCTGTATGATCGATTCGAGTTCGATGTGCCTGTCGGCAAGAACGGCGACTGCTTCGACCGTTACCTGCTACGGCTTGAAGAAATTCGCCAAAGTCTTCGTATCCTGAGACAGGCGCTTCAGCAAATACCCGATGGCGGCGAGACGATGGGCAAGGTGCCGCGTGCGATCCGTCCGCCAGCAGGCGAGTGTTACACGGCTATCGAATCGCCGCGCGGCGAGATCGGCTGTCATATCGTTTCCAAGGGCAAAGCGGAGCCGTATCGACTGAAGTTCAGACGGCCGTCTTTTGTAAACCTGCAAATTCTTCCGAAGCTGCTCGTAGGCGAGACGATGACCAACCTCATTACGATTCTGGGCGGTATCGATATTGTCGTCGGGGAGGTTGATTGCTGATGGATTGGCTGTCGGCCACCTCCGTAACCTGGTATGATGCGCTGATTGTGTTTCTCTGGGGCGTCGTTCTTATGCTCGTTGTGCTTGGCTTCGTTACCTATGCCATCTACTTCGAGCGTAAAGTCATTGGCTGGATGCAGTTCCGTCGGGGCCCGAATCGGGTCGGTCCGTTCGGACTGCTGCAGACGGTCGCCGATATTCTGAAGCTGCTCATTAAGGAAGATACGATTCCGCGTAAGGCTGACCGCTTGCTGTTTGTTTTCGCCCCTGTGCTTGCTTTCATTCCAAGCTTTGCCGTGCTTGCGGTTATCCCTTATACGCAAAAGCTGTACTTCGCCGATCTGAACGTCGGCTTGCTCTACTACGTGGCACTATCGGGCATCTCGACGCTGGCCATCGTGCTCGGCGGATGGGCGTCGAACAACAAATACGCGCTGCTCGGCGGCATGCGCTCTGCCGCGCAGATGATCAGCTACGAAGTGCCGCTCGCCATCTCCGTAACCGGCGTCGTCCTTATGAGCGGGACGCTCAATCTGCGCGGCATCGTCGATGCGCAGTCGGGCGGCTGGTTCTGGGATTGGAACTTCCTGCCCCAGATCATCGGCTTCGCCGTTTTCGTCGTTGCGGCGATTTCCGAGCTGAATCGGACGCCATTCGATCTGCCGGAGGCGGAGTCCGAGCTGGTCGCCGGCTATCACGTCGAGTACAGCGGCTTCCGCTTCGCCTTCTTCATGCTGACGGAGTATGTGTACGTCTATGCGATTGCAGGTCTTGCAACTACGCTGTTTCTCGGCGGCTGGCATGCGCCGGCGCCGTTCCTTGATTTTATACCGGGCATTGTTTGGTTCGCGCTGAAATTCGCCTTCATCGTCTTCTTCCTGTTCTGGCTGCGTGCAACGCTGCCGCGCATTCGTATCGATCAGCTGATGGGCCTCGGCTGGAAGCTGCTGCTTCCTCTGTCGCTCGCGAACATTTTCATAACAGCGCTCTTCTATGAGCTGTTCCAACGCTAGATCTAACCTTTAGGAGGCTTACGGTATGAAAGGGATGTTGAAAGGAATGGGCGTCACGCTGAAAGCGCTGACGGCTCCGAAAGTGACGACCTCGTACCCTGACACGCCTTATATGATGCCGGAGCGGTATAGGGGCATTCAGCATTTTATACCGGAGCTGTGCATCGTCTGCAACCAGTGTGCGCGCATCTGTCCGACGGAATGCATTACGCTGACAGGCAAGCCGAACCCTGATCCGGAGAAGAAGGGCAAAGTGATCGACACGTTCGATCTTAATTTTGAAATTTGTATCCTGTGCGACCTATGTACGGAGGTTTGTCCGACCGAAGCGATTGTCATGACCGGCAACTTCGAGCTGGCCGCGTACAGCCGCGACGAGCTGTATAAGGACCGCGAATGGCTGACGGACAACAATACGCGCGTTCGCGAGGACAACAACAACATTGGAGCGCCGCAGAAGGGAGGCGCCAAATGAATGAGCGGCTACACCATTAATTTCGACGGCGGATACGCTGCGTTCTTCGTCTTCGCTGTCCTCATCATCGTAGGCGCGGTGCTGATGATCAGCACGACGAAGGTCGTTCATATGGTCATGTCGATGGCAGCCGTGTTTCTTGGCGTTGGCGGCATGTACATTCTGCTCGATGCAGAGTTTCTTGCACTCGTTCAAGTACTCATCTATGCGGGGGCGATCTCGATACTAATGATTTTCGGCATTATGATGACGAACCATAGAGATTCGGCCGCCGAGGCTGTGAAGCCCTTGAAGGAGACGCTTGCCGCAGTTGGTGCGCTGGCCTTGTTCGGACTGCTGTTCTATGCGATTCGTGATGCGAATTTCGCAGACATGGGCGGCGGCAGAATGGTGCCAGAGGAAGATAATACGGCAGCGATCGGGATGATGCTGTTCCACAATCAATTGCTGCCGTTCGAGATCGTATCCGTGCTCTTGACTGTCGCTTTTATCGGGGCTGTCGTTCTGGCCAAGAAGGAGGCGGAGTAACGTGCTGGCATCCTATCTAACGATGGCGGCTATTCTGTTCTGCATCGGCTTATACGGTGCATTCGTGAAGCGGAACGCCGTCGTCGTTCTGCTGTCGATCGAGCTAATGCTGAATGCGGTCAACTTGAACCTGGTCGCTTTCTCCAAATACGGAACCGTACCGTCGCTGACGGGGCAGGTCTTCGCGTTGTTCACCATTGCGGTGGCGGCGGCAGAGGCGGCGGTCGGTGTTGCGGTGTTAATCGCGCTATTCCGTGCCAGAGGCACTATCAAGGCCGATGAATACGACGAGTTAAGGAGGTGAGCGTACAATGGCATATTCAGAGGCGGCGTGGCTGGTGCCTCTCTTTCCGTTGGCGGCGTTTCTCGTGCTGTTGTCCTTCGGACGCGGAATGAGGGGCTGGGCACCGATCATCGGAGCTTGCGGCACGCTCTGCTCACTTGTCTTGTCCATTCTCGTGCTGCTGGAAGGGATTGAATATCAGGATCGGATCGATTGGATCAAAATGGGCGGCCTGACGCTCTCGCTCGGCTACGAAATAACGCATTTGACCTCGTTGATGCTCGTTATCGTATCGCTGGTCAGCTTCCTCGTATGCGTCTATTCGGCCGGCTATATGAGGAAGGATGAGCGGATTACTGTATTCTACAGCTACATATCGCTGTTCGTATTCGCCATGCTGGGCCTCGTTATCGCAGATAACATCCTGCTGCTCTATATCTGTTGGGAGCTTGTCGGCGTCTGCTCCTTCCTGCTGGTCGGCTTCTGGTATCAGAAGCCGGAGGCCAAGGCGGCTGCTAAGAAAGCATTCATCGTCACTCGCATAGGCGACGCCGGGCTGCTGCTCGCCGTCATTCTGCTGTTCTGGTATATGCCGAACCATGCGCTTGACTTCGCAGGCATTCAGAACGTATTCCTCGGTCAATCGGGTGTTGTCGACGACGGTATTGTTACCTTGATCGCTCTGCTGATCTTTATAGGCGCGGTCGGCAAGTCAGGTCAATTCCCGCTGCATGTGTGGCTGCCGGATGCGATGGAAGGTCCAACGCCGATCAGCGCACTCATTCACGCGGCGACGATGGTCGCTGCAGGGGTATTCCTGATCGCTAGAACATTCGTCCTGTTCGAGGCTTCATCGGTTGCGATGGATACGGTCGCCTATGTCGGTGCATTCACCGCCTTGTTCGCTGCGACAATTGCGCTTGCGCAGCATGATGTGAAGCGGATACTCGCTTATTCGACGATTAGCCAGCTGGGCTACATGATGCTTGCGCTTGGCGTTGGCGCGATGTCGGGCGCGATCTTCCACCTGATGACGCATGCTTTCTTCAAGGCGCTGCTGTTCCTGGCTGCTGGCAGCATCATTCATGCGACGTCGAAGCAGGACATACGCGAGCTTGGCGGTCTTGGCCGACCAATGCGAACAACCGCTGTTCTGTTCGGAATTGGAGCATTGGCTTTGTCGGGCGTTCCGCCGTTCTCCGGTTTCTGGTCGAAGGACGCGATTCTATCGGCCGCGCTGGAGCATAACCCGATCCTGTTCGGCGTCGGTATTGTAGGCGCCCTGTTAACAGCGCTGTATATGTCGAGGCTCTTCTTCCGAGTATTCGCCGGCAAGTCCGGAGCGGCTGCCGACCATGCGCATGAATCTCCGCTCGTAATGGTGCTTCCAATGGCCGTGCTCGCCGTATTGGCGGCTGGTGCCGGGTTTATCGATACGCCTTGGAACGAATGGTTCAGCAGTTGGCTTACTGGCGAGGATGCCGCGGCAGAGAGCGCAGGCCCTGTCGTCATGATCATCAGCGCGGCTGTCTCGCTGCTCGGGATCTATATCGGCTGGCTCGCCTACGTCAAACAGACGATTCGTCCGGGCGCTGCAGCCGAGGCGATGCCGCGCGTGGCGCGCTGGCTGGAGCAGGGGTATCGTATCGATGATTTGTATGCGGCAGCTATTGTCCGTCCCTACCGAATGCTCAGCCAGGGCATCCGATTATTTGACCGCTATGTAGTCGATGGGGTTGTAAAATTAACGGCCATTGCCGTCTCTGGACTTGGCCGCACAACCGCTTCGCTTCAGAATGGGCAGGTGCAAACGTACGGACTTGCTGCGGTTATCGGTCTTATCGTCGTAGTTGTCGTATTCGCTGGAAGGAGGTTCTGGTCATGACGATCGATTGGCCGATTCTCTCCTTTCTCGTTTTCTCACCGCTAGTTGGCGCTGCTGTCCTGCTCGCCATGCCTTCACAGCGAATGCGGCTGCTGCGGTGGACCGCCATTATTGCAACGCTGCTTCCGCTCGCGCTCGCTATTGTGCTCTACATCGACTACGATCCGAGCAAGCCGGGCACGGCGTATGATGAGCAGGCAGCATGGATCAGCATTCCGCTTGATAAGACCGCAATCGGGGGAGAAGCCGTATATGATCTGCATTTCGATTACTCGCTGAGCCTCGATGGTCTATCGCTTCCGCTCGTGCTGCTAACGACGATTGCAGCGTCCATGGCGGCGCTTGCTTCCATCTCCATTCGGAAACGATGGAAGTCGTACTACTTCTGGCTGCTCGTCCTGGAATGCGGCATGCTGGGCGTGTTCCTTGCAAGGGACTTATTGTTGTTCTTTATTTTCTTCGAAATTACGTTAATTCCGATGTTATTCTTGGTCGGCATCTGGGGATTGTTCGATCGGGAGCGGGCTGCGATCCGATATCTTCTGTACAACGGATTGGGCTCGGCTATTATGCTCGTTGTCTTCGTCATCCTTGTTGTAACGGCAGGTTTTTCATATGAGCAGACAGCGGCTGGCATGGCGCATTTCGGGTACAGCGGCAGCTACGATGTCATTGCGGCGAACTTGTCCGATCCGCAGGCTTATGCGAACCAGTTCTCGCAGGCTGGCGAGAATCCGTTCTATCTGTCCGATACGATGCAGATGGTATTGTTCGTACTGCTGCTGATCGCCTTCGGCATAAAGCTGCCTATCGTACCTTTCCATACGTGGATGCTCGATGTGCACAAGGAGGCGCCTGCGCCTGTCGTCATGATCCATTCCGGTATTTTGCTCAAAATGGGTGCCTACGGCCTCATCCGCTTCGGCTTCTTCCTATTCCCGGAACAAGCGGAGAAGTGTTCGACGCTGCTTGCGCTGCTTGGCTTGATTAATCTGCTGTACGGCGCGGTTATCGCCTTCCGTCAGACGGAGCTGCGGCTTGTGCTCGCGTACTCGTCGCTCAGCCATATGGGCATCGTTATTCTCGGTCTAGCAGCACTTAACGAGATCGGCATGCAGGGCGCGGTATTTCAGCTCATCTCGCATGGTCTTATCTCCGCGCTGCTCTTCCTTCTTATCGGCGCGTTCTATGAACGAACGGGCACGACGAAGCTCGACGAGCTGGGCGGCTTGGCTCGAACGCTGCCATTCCTGTCTGGCGCGCTGCTGGCCGCAGGGCTTGCCTCGCTAGGTCTTCCAGGCCTGTCTGGCTTCGTCGGCGAGCTGCTGTCCCTGCTCGGGGTATTCGATTCGCATAGGATAATAGCGTCTATTGCAGTAGTCGGAATTATTCTGACAGCTGTCTATGTGCTTCGCGCTGTGATGGGGGTCAGCTTCGGTACGCCGCATCCTCGGTTCGAAGACGTGAAGGATGCGCGGTTCATAGAAGCGCTGCCGGTTATCGTCCTGCTGGCGCTTGTCGTACTGCTCGGCATCTATCCGGCATTCGTGACGGAGCAGCTGAATCACAGCTTTGATTCCATGCTGCAGCAATTGAATCTGAGGGTAGGGGGGTAACGCATGGCTTATGAACGCACATTGCAGTCGATGACATGGGCCGATGCGGGACAGATGGCCCCCGAGCTCATATTAGTTGCCATGATGGCGCTGCTCATTATCGTGGATCTGCTGCTCCCGCGGCGAGTCGACCGATCGCTTATCGGCTGGTTGTCGCTTGCCTCGCTGATCGGCTCCTTCGTAAGTGTCGTCTTACGTATTCAGGAGCAGGCTGATCAATCGCGGGGAGACATTGCGCTGGGCCTGCTGAATGATAACTACCGGATCGACGATTTCGGCGCGATGTTCAAGCTGCTGCTGCTGACAGCTGCCGCATTGATCGTGTTGTGGAGTTTAGGATCGATGAAGCGGGGAGCCGAGTTGGCCCATCAAGGAGAATATTATTACTTGCTGCTTCCGGCAACGGCGGGGGCGATGCTGATGACGTCGACAGGCGACCTCATTACGCTCTACACCGGACTAGAGCTGCTCAGCATCTCGACCTATGTGCTTGTCGGGCTCCGAACGAAGAGGGAAGTCTCCGTGCAGGCGGGATCCACCGATGAGAAGGTATCCGCCAAGCCAGCGGAAGCGGCTTTCAAATACGTCGTAACAGGCGGAATTTCTTCGGCGTTCATCCTGTTCGGAATGTCCTATTTATATGGCTTGACCGGCTCTACTCATGTAGGTGAAATCGGGAGTCTGCTGCCGGAGGCGGTTGATTCGTTTCGCGGACTTATTTATATCGCATTCTTCTTCATGATTGCGGGCTTCGGGATCAAAATCGCCGCAGCGCCATTCCATGCATGGGTGCCGGATGTGTATGAGGGCGCGCCTACGCCGGTAAGTGCTTTCCTGGCCGTCATCTCGAAAGCAGCCGCAGCTGCCGCATTGTTCCGGCTGTTCTATAACCTTGTCTTTCCGGAGAGTCTGTCGAACGGAAGCACAATCGGACATGATTTGTTCCGGGCTGTGCTGGCAGTGGCAGCCTGCGCGATGCTCGTCGGTACGCTGAGCGCGCTGCGTCAGCACAATATGAAGCGGCTGCTTGCACTGTCGGGCGTTGCCAATGCCGGTTATTTGATCGTGCCGATCGGCTTATCCTTCTACGGTGCGCACTCGAACAATGCGGCTGAGCTGTTCTTCTACGCTGCTGCCTATCTGTTCATGAACATCGGGGTGTTCGCAGTGTTATCGATTGTAGCAGGGGCAAGGCGAAATTCGGATTCGGACGACAGCGTTCAGCTGCGCATATTTGAAGGCTTGTACCATCGTGCGCCGTGGACGGCGGGCGCCATGATTATATTCGTTCTGTCCTTAGCGGGACTGCCGATATCCGGCGGGTTCTTCGGTAAGCTGTTCATCATGATGGGGGCAGCAAGCACGCATGCTTACTGGCTGGTTGCGGTCATGGCGGGCTCCAGCGTGATCTCCTACTATGTTTACTTTGGCATCGTGAGACAAATGTTCATGCGATCGTCAGGCGATGCGCCTGTTCATGTGCCTGCTGCAACCGGTACGGTCGTCTGGCTGTGTGCTGCGGCGACGCTCGTCCTTGGTGTTTATCCGAACGGGCTGCTGCAATGGTTCGAGCACGTGTTCTCGGTCGTGAATGACCTGCTTATTCTGCGCCATTAATGCGCTGTCAGTATCGTTATTTCGGGAACGCCCGCCTCAAGCAGTCGAATCTGCTGCAAGGCCGGGCGTTCTTCTTTGCACTTGGTAACTATTATTAACCAGCGCTGGATAGGCCGCTCATCCCGAACGAACTTGATTAGAAGTTTCTCATATTGGCATAGCAGTCGCCATATGGATTAGTAAGGCTGATGAAGCATGCAGCAAGATAGAGGGGGAATAGTCGTCCGAGTGCGACCGATAAAATCGCAGACAATGGTGCGCTCGGAAGTCGGGAAGACCGTAAACCGGCTCACTGAGGTCGTTTCATTAAGCCGCTTCTGTAACCGAACTTCTTGTACATGCATGAACGAAAGCCGAATGCGGCAGCGGGGTGAAAATATTTCGCCGCAAGCAAGGAAAATGACCGTAATGGATCGAAACTATTGGGATGGATTCTGCGTTTTTATAAGCAGAGAAGCAGCAAGGATCGGGATACGACCGGGGACTTTGCGCAAGGACGAGGTCATATGAGCAACTATATACGAAATTCCAATTATCGATCACAACACAATAGAGAGAAGAAGCGTCACCGTACGCTTCGTTGTGCTGCCATGCTTATGCTGGCGGGATTGCTGCTGTGGATAACGGCTGCGGAGTCGTTCGCATTGGGCGGACAGTCTTACGCATTCGCATCAACGGAACAGGCAGTCGATGGCATGGAGGCACTAGACGCACGAGAATCGGCATCAGCGGATGAGACGAAAGTCGAGAGCTGGCTGCTGAAGTGGCGAGATACACCGCCAGCCGTCGTTCCAGCTGGGACGCGGGTTATTAGTCGGCAGGCGGAGATGGCGACGGATATCGTCGTACCGGAAGGAAGCCGAGAGAACGTCTCGCAATGGCTGGAAGAGCTTCGAGCGAATGACAAAGTGGCGTATGTGCAGCCGAACGAGCGGGTGCACGTGTTAGCATCGGCGCAGAAGCGTGTCGAGGCGAATGATCCTTATCTATCGCGGCAAGCCTATCTCGATTTGATTGGCGCGAAGAAGGCGTGGAACACGGTACATGATCAGACGGATATTACGATCGCGCTGGTCGATACGGGGGTTGATTTTAACCATCCTGATCTTAAGAATATTCTGCTCGGAGGCGTCAACCTGCTTGAGCCTTCTCAGCGGCCGCAGGATGATAACGGACATGGGACGAACGTCGCCGGCGTGCTGGCCGCTTCAGGCAATAATGGAGCGGGTATCGCAGGTATTCTATGGCGTTCCCGTATTATGCCGATCAAGGCGCTGGATAAGGATGGAGCTGGCGATGAGAGCAAGCTGGGCGAAGGGATCCTGTATGCGGTTCGCAAAGGGGCGACGATCGTCGTCCTGTCTGTAGGACTGTATCGGTATTCAGCCTATATGCGCGACATTGTGCAGTATGCGGAGAGTAAGGGTGTTCTGCTCGTTGCGGCATCCGGCAATGACGGGATGCAGCTGGGCAGCCGGGTGGCGGTGGAGTACCCAGCCGCCTATCCGACCGTCCTCGCGGTTGGCGGCGTAAAGCCGAACGGGCAGCCAGAGCCGCGTTCTAATTCAGGTCCGGAGATTGACATTGCGGCACCTTGGAATGTGTTTACGACTGCATTGGGCGGTGGCTATAAGGAGGAGGAGGGCACGTCGATGGCAGCACCACAGGCTGCTGCCGCCGCTGCGCTCGTCCTGATGGTGAATCCTCACTTTAAGCCATACCAGGTAAGAGAGCTTTTACGCCAGACAGCGAAGGATATCGGCAATCCTGGAATCGATGAAGCAACAGGCTACGGTCTGCTGCAGATCGATAAGGCGGTTACCGCCGAACTGAAGCCGGATGCCTATGAGCCGAACGATACGAGGGACCGAGCTGCCGAATGGCCGCTGCAGACCCGCATCACGGCTCGGCTGACGGGAGGGCTTGACCAAGATTGGTATCGGATTGAGGCGCCGTATGACGGATTGCTGACGATTCAGCTGCAAGGACTGAACTCGCCGGGAGCTGCGATGCCGCCGGTGCGGATGATGCTGTACTCGGGCAAGCAAGCAGCGAACTCTCAGGATGCCAAGCTAGGTAACACTTCCGTCGAGTGGCCGGTTAAGAAGGGCACGAACTGGATTAAGCTGCAGCTGTACGATCATTCGCGCGCGGATAAGCTGCCTTATCTGCTGACCTCAGATTTTCGTATGAATCCGGATGAGTATGAGAGCAATGACAAGTCGTACGCTGCTTCGACACTGCAGTCTCGTTCACAGATCATTACCGGAACATTCGATAAGCAGGGCGATCGGGATTGGTATGTGGTGGACTTCAAGCGGAGCGGAACACTCAAGCTTCTGGTGCAGACGGATACGGTACGCATCGATCCAAGTCTGGCCGTACAGCGGGAGGGTCAGAAGCTTGTCTCGTACGATGACAATGGGGATGGCGAACAGGAGCAGTCACCGCTCATTACAGTGACGCCGGGCAAGTATTATATTCGGGTATATAATGCCGCCGCCGCGGATGCGAGCCCGGTTACAGGGATCTATACGTTGAAGCTCAATATTGCAACCAAATATGATGACCCGAACGAGCCGAATGATAAGTCGTATACCGCCACAGCAATGAGGCAGGGAACGGAGTATCTAGGCGTTATTAACAGCGCATCCGATGAGGATTGGTTCCAGCTGAGGCTGACGGACGCAAGCTATGCCTCCCTCGATCTGAGCGGAATTCCTGCGGATCGGAAGATGACCATCACCGTGTATGATAAGCGTCAAAAGGTTGTCCAGACGATCAGCTCCGTCTCAGGCAGACAGCGTGTATATGCTGGAATGCCGATGGAGGCAGGAGGGTTGTATTATTTCAAAATAACGGCCAATGCCGCGTTCAATCAACAGTATTACCGATTTACCGTTCGTACGGAATCGCTCAAATCCGGTTATCGGGACATTAATGGACACTGGGCTGAAGCAGCTATTACAGCTTTGTCCAAAGAAGGGATCGTATCGGGTTACGCCGATTACAAATTCGAACCCGACCGTGCAATTACGCGTGCTGAAGGTGCGGCACTGCTCGTTCGCGCCTTCGAGCCCAAATCAACTGCCGCGAAGCTGAATTACAAGGATCTAACCACGCGCCACTGGGCATACGGCGTAATCGCAACCGCTGTTTCTGCTGGCTACATGACCGGATATCCTGACCGGACGTTCGGACCGGATCGTCCGATGACGCGTGCCGAAATGGCGGTTATGCTGGGGCACGCAGCAGGCGTGCAGCCGGTTTTCGTTAAGGCTTCGCCATTCTCAGACGTACCCGTCGGCAACTGGGCGGCACCGATGCTTGCTGCTTTAAAGGCCAAGGGTTGGCTTGCAGGGTATTCGGGCGAACGGTTCCTGCCCGGACATTTTGCCAGCCGTGCTGATTTTACAGCAATGTTATTTCGAATTCGCAATAGCATCTAACGACTGAAGGGACTTTTACCGATGAATATGGAAGACGTACAAATTACCTATGGCATGAATGGGCTTTTCTCCATTGTAGTCGTGCTGCTCTGCATTATTTTGTGCTGGGTTGTGCTTCAAGAACTAAAGCTAGAGTCCCTCATGCGTTACCCCAAAGGGCCTAAGGCACGTCTGCTGTTAGTTATTCTAGCTGTCGTACTAGGCCATTCATTGGCTTCATTCATCCTTGATTACTACAGTTGGACGAGGATGTTAACGGCTTTTGTCGAATAACAAAATCGAATCCTGTCAACAATGGGTAGTATATGACGGAACGAAAAACGTAAAGGGCCTCGAATGGTATAAAAAAGGTTGTCACAACGACCCATAGTAAGCCGCTTCGGCGCTGCTGTTTCGAACGTAAAATGCCGCGCAGCAAAGGCAATATTTACATCTTGCTATTAGCGCTCGAATGAAGGCGTTTTATGAAAATTACGCTTGTCGATTCGTGCAGCACAATGGTAAGATGAAGTTTGGAGCAAATGACTATCGGTAGACAGAGTTGGAATATTATACAAATTTTGATCGGCATGTATTAAACGCTTGTCCCCAACGTGCATAGGGAAGCGGACCTGCCGTCATGAACGTCCTAATCGAAGTCCAATACGCAGCCACATACAGTGAATAGTCATAGCGGCAGAGAACAAAATTGCAGCGTGCGGAGGGAATTCATAAGATGAGCAAAATAATCGTCCGCGGAGGCCAGCGGTTGTCAGGTACAGTTCGGGTTCATGGTGCCAAGAACGCAGTGCTTCCTATACTTGCGGCGTCCGTACTCGCGAGTGAAGGGGAAAGTGAAATTGCAGACGTTCCTCTCCTTGATGATGTACTGACGATTCGGGAAGTTATTGCATCGCTAGGAGCGGACGTTTTACATGGGGAAGAAACGATGACAATTCGCGCACAGCGGTTAACGACCTATGAACCACCCCATGAGATGGTTCGCAAGATGAGGGCTTCGATTCTCGTAATGGGGCCATTGCTTGCGCGAACGGGACGAGTGAAGATTGCGCTGCCTGGCGGCTGTGCGATCGGGATGCGAGCGATCGATCAGCACTTGAAGGGCTTTGAAGCGATGGGCGTAGAGATTACGCTTGGTCAAGGCTTTATCGAGGCGAAGGTGGATGGCCGACTGAAAGGCTCCAAAGTTTATTTGGATGTCGCAAGCGTAGGCGCAACTGAGAATATTATGATGGCGGCTTCCCTCGCTGATGGGACGACGATCATCGAGAATGCGGCGAAGGAACCGGAAATCGTTGACCTCGCCAACTACTTGAACGCGATGGGCGCGCATGTTCGCGGAGCCGGTACGGATACGATTCGCATCGAAGGTGTGGAGTCGCTTCGCGGCGTTCGCCATACGGTCATTCCAGACCGTGTGGAAGCTGGTACCTATATGATAGCGGCAGCCATTACTGGCGGTGACGTCTTCATTGAAGGCGCAATTGCGGATCATCTGGCGCCTGTCATCTCGAAGCTGCAGGAGATGGGAGTAACCGTGAACGAGGCGGATAATGGACTGCATGTCATTGCAGACAAACCGCTTAAGGCCGTGGACGTGAAGACACTCCCTTACCCGGGCTTCCCAACGGATATGCAGTCGCAGATGATGTCGCTGCTGCTTGTGTCCGATGGCACGAGCATCGTGACGGAGACGATCTTCGAGAATCGGTTCATGCATGTGGAGCAATTCGCGAAGATGAATGCGCAGATCCGCGTTGACGGCCGCTCGGCGATCGTGAACGGCGGTGTCCCGTTGAAGGGTGCGAAAGTAACGGCTACCGACCTTCGCGCAGGAGCAGCGCTCATCTGTGCGGCACTCGTGGCTGACGGTGAATCGGAAATTTCGGGTACGCACCATATTGACCGTGGATATGTCGATATTGCGGGCAAAATGGCTGCACTCGGAGCTGATATCCAGCGTATCGATGCGGTGCGTGAAATCGCAGCGGCGGCTGCGTCGGAGCCAGCGCCGGTTGCGGTGCTTGAGACCGTATCGTTCAAGCGCGAGAAAGAGGTTGCCGTACGAAGCATACAGCCAACCTGGGCTTAATGCCATAGCGGTCATAACAAAGGGTCTGTCCCACAAGTCATTAGACTTTGGGGCAGACCCTTTTTGATTAATCTGCTGATGTAACAAGGTCCCGGAGGAGGCGTCCATCACGGATGATTCCCAAAGGACTCTTGTCAAGTTATGTAGGTGCAGATCTGCACCTACAGCATGACCAAACAGCCATCCTCCCGTACGTAGGTGTAAAACTGCACCTACGGTTGGGCCAATCGGCCAACATCGTGCGCGTAGGTGCATTACTGCACCTACGGTTGGGCCAATCGGCCAACCTCCCGTGCGTAGGTGCATTACTGCACCTACGGTTGGGCCAATCGGCCAACATCGTGCGCGTAGGTGCATTACTGCACCTACGGTTGGGCCAATCGGCCAACCTCCCGTACGTAGGTGCATTACTGCACCTACGGTTGGGCCAATCGGCCAACATCGTGCGCGTAGGTGCAAAACTGCACCTACGGTTGGGCCAATCGGCCAACATCGTGCGCGTAGGTGCAAAACTGCACCTACAGCATGACCAAACAGCCAACCTCCCGTACGTAGGTGCATATCTGCACCTACAGCTTAGCTAGTTGGCATGTCAGACAGCTTAACTAGTTGTTTGTGCATTAGTGTTGTTGTTGGCTTGACCGCCATTCGGGCTGCTGCCGTTTCCTTGCATGCCGCCGCCTCCGAAGCCGAATCCGCCCCCGAAACCACCGCTAAGCGACACGTATTCGGCTTCCTTCGTGCCGCTCTTCAGCCATACGTTGATCATATCGTCAGCCGCCAGGTCGCCCAGCTTCACTTGCTCGTAATTCATGGCGCCGTCTTCCCCGCGTACGAGCCTGTAGATGGACGTTCCCTCCGAGATGGAGATCGTCGTCTCTTCGCCAGTGAAGAAGTCGGGCATGCTGCGGGCTTGGCCGTTTCCATTGCCGTCGCCCTGCGGCGCCTGGCCGTCTGCCGGAGGCTGCATCGCCCCATCGCCCTGAGGCGGTTGGAAGTCCGGCGGCGGGTCGCCTTGCGGCAATTGCCCATCAGCCGGAGGCTGCATTTGGCCGCTATCTTGCCCATTGCCTTGCCCGTTGCGGCCGCCGCCTTGTCCTCTTTGCTGCATCGAGCTCATATCCGCTTGCTTCACGACGACGGACGTACCGTCGATCGATACGATTTTGGCGAACAGATCCGCTTGTCGTTCCGGCTGATTAGGAGCCGAAGCCATTTGACGGAATCCACCGCCGCCTTGTCTGTTCTGTCCTTGCTGCTGCGAAACAGCTTGTCCTTCGTTAGCAGTCTCGTTCGAAGTGTCATCTTTAGAGCCGCATGCTGACAAGATTGATGCTGCCAGGAGCAGTGCTGCTGCGGCCCTCATGCTGAGCGTCCATTTCGATTGTTTCATCTTCGTTAACCTCCATCTATCCTGAAGCCTTGTGTTCGGACATTCTAGCACAGGATCATGAACGAAATATGAATAAGGATGTTCATCTTCCGTTCATGATCCTGTGCTACGTTTGAAAGAAATAATGGACATAGAGACAGGAAGGTGGCGTAAAGGCAATGAAGAAATGGTTACTGGCATTACTGGCGATTGTAGTTGTCGCCTCTGCCGGCGCTTATTATTGGTACAGTCAAGACGATCAAACGCAGGCGGAAGCAGTGCAAACGCCGACGGCGAAGGTGACCAGAGGCAGCATAAATGTCCAAATAACGGGTTCGGGCTCCGTGAATACGACGGAGACCATTTCCGTATACGCTGGCGAGGAGGGTACGGTCAGCGCGGTTCATTTCAAACAAGGCGATAAGGTTAAGAAGGGACAAGTACTGGTAGAGTTCGAGAAGGTGGACTACACGTCCCAGATTGAGAAGGCTCGGATCAATCAGAAGAAGCAAGAGCTGCAGATAGAGAACTATAAGAAGCAGTACATAGCAGCGGCAGATGACGAGAGCAAACAAAACGATATTAAGGTGCAAATGGATAGCTTGCGACTGGACATGGAGTCGGCGCAGCTGGAGCTGGATGAACTGCTCGACAATGCGGCGGAAACGCCAAGCATCGTTGCGCCGGCTGACGGCACGGTAACATCCGTAAGCGTTGTAATCGGCGATAAAGTATCGGGCTCGAAGGTTATTGCGCAATTGATCGACTACACGAAGCTGCAATTCACGATGAACGTCGACGAGCTCGATATTCCGAAGGTGAAAGTGGGGCAGACGGCAAACATTACGCTGAATGCGCTGCCGAGTCAGCCGCTGACAGGTAAAGTGCTGGAGATTGCCCAAGAGGGCTCTTCCTCTAACGGATCCGCATCTTATGCGGTGAAAGTGTCGCTGGATCAGCTCGATAACGTCATCTCCGGCATGTCGGGTGAAGGCGCGATTATAACGGCTACTACGGAGAATGCACTTCTTGTACCGATTGAAGCGGTTCGTACGCTCGGGGGGAAGAGTTTTGTCCGTGTCCCAGAAACAAGCTCGGCGGCATCGCAAGGTGCACAAGGAACGCAAGGGGCGGGCACGCAAAGCCAAGGTCAAGGTGCAAACGGAGACTTCCAGCCTCCGGCAGATGGCAGCTTCCAGCCTCCAGCAGGTGCTTCAGACAGTGCGGCAGACGGACAAGTTAACAGCAGTCAGAACGCTGGCAGTGGTCAAAATGCTGTTAATGGCAGAGGCAGTCGCGGCAATAGGGCAGCTGGCGGATACGGCGGCGAACGTACTGGCGCGGCAGGGGCTGCTGGCAGCACAGGCGCAAGAGGCATCCAGAGCCAAGCCGGTCTTGAAGGCCGCATGGTGGAAGTAACAATCGGCATTAGCAATGATACGTACGTGGAGATCAAGTCCGGCTTGAACGAGGGCGATACGGTTTATTTACCGGCTCCAACTGTTAATACGACAACCGCTTCCTCCTCGCAGCGGCAAACGCAAATGTTCCAATTCGGCGGCGGTGGTATGCCTTCCGGCAGCTTTGGCGGAGGCAGCTTCGGAGGCGGAGGCAACTTTGGCGGAGGCGGAGGCCGATGAGCCATAACGACAAGGAAGCATTGATTGAAATCGAGAAGCTGGTCAAGACGTATCGGATGGGTCAAGAGACCGTACAAGTGCTCCACGACGTTGATTTAATCGTTCACAAGGGCGACTTTCTTGCCATAGTAGGCCCCTCCGGATCAGGTAAATCGACGATGATGAACATAATCGGCTGCTTGGATATCCCGACGTCTGGCAGCTACAAGCTCGACGGTGTTGAAGTGAAGGGGCTAAGCGACAACAAATTAGCGGCGATCCGCAATGATAAGATCGGATTTATATTCCAAGGGTTTCAACTGCTGCCGAAACTGACAGCCATCGAGAACGTCGAGCTGCCGCTCGTCTATCGGGGGTTGTCTAATAAGGAGAGACGTAAGAGGGCGGCCGAAGCGCTTCGCAAGGTTGGTCTGGAGGAACGGATGTTCCATAAGCCCAGCGAGCTGTCCGGCGGCCAGCAGCAGCGTGTAGCAATAGCTCGCGCATTGGCAGGCGAGCCGCCGATTCTGCTGGCGGACGAGCCGACAGGCGCCCTCGATACGCGTACGGGCCAAGAGGTGCTTGCTCTCATGGAGCAGCTTCATCAACAGGGACATACGATCGTCCTCATAACGCATGATATGGATGTTGCCGCCAGAGCCGAACGTATCGTACGGATGAAGGATGGCGTGCTGACAGAGGATTATGCGAAGAAGGAGGGAGAGACGTGAAGCTTTCGCAGGCATTCCGGATGGCGTTTAAGAGCGTCCTGGCCAATAAGCTTCGAACCGCGCTATCTATGCTTGGCATGCTGATTGGTGTTGCGACGGTTATCGCGCTTGTCTCGATGAGCGAAGGCTCCTCCCGCCAAGTACAGGCGCAGGTCGAAAGCCTTGGCGCAGCGAATATGCTGCAGGTGACGATTACAGGACGTGGTCTGACGACCTCGCTCTCCAAAGACGAGGCAATGGAATACGGCGATATCGACAACGTCGAAGGCGTATCGCCGATCGTTAATGGCAGCGCTTATGCGAAGTATGGCACAACTAGCCAATCTTACACGGTTGAAGGAATAACGCCAGAATATGCAGATGTTCGCAACGTAAGCTTTGTGGAAGGCCGCTACATCGTTGACATGGACCTCGCCAATTATAATAAGGTCGCGGTGATCGGTGCTAACGTAGCAAGCGAATTGTTCGATGCAGAGGAGCCGGTTGGCAAGACGCTGCTGCTCAATGGCAACCGTTATAAGGTTGTCGGATTGCTGGAGACGAAAGGCGATTCCCTTAACGGCTCAGCGGATGACAAAATATTAATACCGCTCACAACGGCTGAGCGTCTGTTGAACTCGAATGGCGTTCGGTCCATCTATTTGAAAATGAAGGATACGGACAAATCCGAGACGACGCAGGCACTCATTACTGCGAAGCTGGCAGCGAAATTCCCGAACGCGACGAATGCATACCGTGTCATCGATCAACAGGAATCGATGGAAACGCTTGGCTCGATTACCCAGACGATGACGACTATGATGGCTGGCATAGCTGCGATCTCGCTCGTAGTTGGGGGGATTGGCATTATGAACATCATGCTTGTTTCTGTCACAGAGCGTACGCGCGAGATCGGCATTCGCAAATCGCTTGGCGCGAAGCGGCGTGATATTCTAACGCAGTTCCTGATCGAGGCTGTTGCCATTAGCGGCTTAGGCGGTGCGCTTGGTATCGCGATCGGCTATGTGGCATCGCATATCATTGGCGTCGTGATGGATACCGAAACCGCCGTCTCGTTAGCAATGGTAGTCGAAGCGTTCGCCTTCTCGGCAGGCGTCGGCGTTATCTTCGGTATTTTTCCAGCGAACAAGGCTGCTAGGCTGCGTCCGGTTGATGCGCTGCGCCATGACTAACAGAATTATCGGGGGTGTTCAAGCATTCTCCGCTTGCTCTAATCTACTCGATGCTGACAACCGATCAGTTCGAACACGAACTAAAGTGTTCTCATCGATTCTATCCTATCGTTCCTGCTCATATAGTAGAGCAAGGGACACAAGACAAAGTCCGCGCCCATGCGCGGACTTTCGTGTCTCTAGGACGATTAGGAGAGGGTGGTGCTGCCTTGATCAACAGCATTCGAGCGTTGGGGATGCCGTTTGCAGCAGGAATCGGGCTGGGCGTTATATTGTTTATTCTATTACACGGCGGCGTTCTCGCTGATCAAAATAAGACGGCTGGTAGGGTCCAAGTGGTCGGCGAACGAACAGAAGGCTCAACGGTTCAAGCGGCAAATACGAAGCAGCCGGAACACATAATCTCGAATCGCAGCGTGGATCCCGCATCTGATCGTAAGACGGATACCATGGCTGCAGCGACGAGTTCATCAACGAATGAGAAGTCTTCACCCAGCACTCAGCAGCCTTCTCGAGAGGAACAAGCAGCTAAGCCGCGCAGCAGCAATTTGGACAAGCAGATGGTGCGTGTTTACTTAACCAAGCAGAGGCGAATTGAAACCGTACCGCTGGAGCTGTATGTGCGAGGTGTTCTAGCAGGGGAGATGCCGATTGATTTCGAGCTTGAAGCGCTCAAGGCGCAGGCTATTGCGACTCGTACTTATATCGTGCGTCGGCTTGCCATGAAGGACCGCAGCGGCGTGCCTGGCGGGAAGGCGGATGTTACCGACACGGTCGACCATCAAGTGTATGTGCCGCTCAAGGAGCTCGCAGAGAAGTGGCCAGCCGGCGAAGAACAGAAGTCGTCGATGCATAAGCTGACGCAGGCTGTAGAGGAGACTAGAGGAGAGGTGCTTACCTATAAGGGGGAACCGATTGAAGCGGCCTTTTTCTCAACGAGCAATGGGTTTACGGAGAATGTAGAAGATTACTGGCAGCTATCGCTGCCTTACTTGAAGAGCGTTGCTAGTCCTTGGGACAAAGAGATTTCACCCCGCTATAAGCAGACGACAGAGATGAAAGTGAAGGAGCTGTATCGGCGGTTGGGTGCCAAGGATGACGGAAAGCCCCCGCGTATATTAGAGACGACGGAAGGTCATCGCGTGAAAACAGTTGTTATAGGCGGCAAAACGTTTACAGGGCGCGAGGTGCGAGAAAAGCTGGACCTGCCTTCCTCTCAATTCGAATGGGCGATTAATAATGGGAAAGTTACGATTACGACGTATGGTCTAGGTCATGGCATTGGTCTCAGCCAGTGGGGGGCGAATGGAATGGCGAAGGAAGGGGCGTCAGCGTCTGAAATCTTGCTTCACTATTACACTGGCGTCACACTCGAGCAAGCTTATAAGCTACCTGAATAATCGGCAGAGATAGACGCGCTTCAACCCGCATCACTGTGCGAATCTCAAAATTTACTAAAATAGCCGCACCTCACGTATAAAGCTGTTTGTTCTGGTAACAATGGCTGATGAGGTGATCGACATGAATGATCAAAACAACAAGCCAAAAGAATCTCCCAAATCGATTCCGGGAGGTGCAGCTGCTAGACCGAGAGGCCTGCGCAGTGTCTTAGCCAAAAAATGGGTGACACCGGCGGCTTTCATGGCGGCAGCGGCAATTATCGTAACCTTAATGTGGCTCTATCGGGGAGAGCAGCCAGATCAAACAACAACAACGCCTGATACAGAAGTCAGTCAAGGGGACGAAACGCAAACGAAGCCTTCAGATGACACGATTGCTGTCATGACAGGCGATGAAGATCTGCAGTGGCCAGTGCTGAACTACGATGATCTTGAAGTTGCGCTTCACTACTATGATGAGAATGGCACCAACGAAGAGAAGCAGGCGGCGCTCGTATCCACGAGCGATAATAAGTTCCTCGCCCACACAGGCGTGGACTTAACGAGGCCGGACAATTCGACGTTTGAAGTAGTAGCTGCGCTGAGCGGTAAAGTGTCGCTCGTATCCAATCATCCGACGAATGGGCAGACGGTTGAGATTACGCACGGCAATGGTCTCGTGACGGTGTACCAAAGCTTGAGCGACGTTTCGGTTAAACAAGGCGATGAAGTGAAGCAAGGCGCTGAAATCGCTAAAGCAGGCCGCAACGATCTGGAGAGCGATGAAGGCGTTCACCTTCACTTCGAAATCCGTCAGAACGGCAAAGTGGTCAATCCGAATGAGGTTATCAAACGCTAAGGCCCAAGCATAAGTAGCAGGACGCCTTTCCTCTATATAGAGGGAAGGCGTTTTTGTATGCGATCAGAAGGGTTTTGTGGACCAAAAGTCCTGCTTCTTGAACAAAATATTGAAAATAATTGGCTATTGCGGCTAGTCAGGCTTGGCCTTAAAGAATATATACCCGGACCCCTCATATAATGTACCAAACTATCTCGAGTAGGGAGGCGGGAACGTGCACGATTACATCAAAGAGCGAACCATTAAAATAGGCCGCTGCATCGTGGAAACGAAGCATACGGTTCGGACAATCGCCAAAGAGTTCGGGGTTTCCAAGAGCACGGTACACAAGGATTTGACCGAGCGGCTGCCCGAGATCAATCCCGACCTGGCGGATCAGGTGAAGCACATCCTGGAATACCACAAGTCGATCCGGCACCTGAGGGGAGGAGAGGCGACCAAAATTAAGTACAAGAAGAGCAGCAAGAAGCGCGAAGTGTTCGCCGCTTCAAAGAGCTGATCGCAATAAATTTTTCTACAAAAATAGAGGGATTTCGGGAAATTCAGCGAATAATATTCGTAGGAAGTTCCTGCGATTTGCAGGGCTTACGCGAACGTGCACTTTATTTTTATTCGTTGGAGGACTCACGCCTAATGTTCAGCAAGGATATCGGAATTGACCTGGGGACGGCTAATGTTTCCATTCATGTAAAAGGAAAAGGTGTCGTGCTTGATGAGCCGTCTGTCGTCGCGATTGAAAGCGATTCGAGACGGGTTCTAGCAGTTGGTGAAGAGGCGCACCGTATGGTCGGGCGTACACCCGGCAACATTATCGCGATCCGTCCGCTGCGGGACGGCGTCATTGCGGACTTCGAAATAACGGAATTAATGTTAAAAGCGTTCATCGATCGGGTAGGCGGTCGCAGCTGGTATGGACGACCGCGAATTCTGATCTGTGCACCTACGGACATTACATCCGTTGAGCAGAAGGCTATTCGTGAGGCGGCGGAACGCAGCGGAGCACGCGAAGTCTTCCTGGAAGAAGAGCCAAAGGCCGCAGCAATCGGTGCGGGCATGGATATTTACCAGCCGAGCGGCAACATGGTTGTCGACATCGGTGGGGGCACGACGGACATTGCAGTATTGTCGATGGGCGACATTGTTACGTCCTCGTCCATTAAGGTTGCAGGTAACAAGTTCGACGATGCGATCATGAAGTATATCAAGAGCAAGTACAAGCTGCTCGTTGGAGAGCGGACAAGCGAAGACATTAAGATTAAGATCGGTACTGTGAATGTGGAAGGCCGCAACGGCGAGATCGACATTCGCGGCCGCGATATGGTGACAGGATTGCCGCAGACGGTTACGATTCGCTCAGCAGAAGTGCGCGAAGCGCTATGGGATTCGGTTATGTCAATCGTATCCGCAGCGAAGTCGGTGCTGGAACGGACTCCGCCAGAGCTTTCGGCGGACATCATCGACCGCGGCGTCATCCTGACGGGTGGCGGCGCGCTGCTGGATGGGTTGGACACGCTCCTGTCGGAAGAACTGATGGTCCCTGTACTCGTTGCAGAGGATCCGATGCATTGTGTCGTGAAAGGTACTGGCATTATGCTGGACAACCTGGATCGGCTCACTCGCAAAAATAAATCAAAATAAAAATGAAAGTCCGGCGGGTAGGGCGTTCTGGGGGGACGCGCTGAGGCCGGCTTTCGTTTTATTTTTGCTATGTAAGGTGAGTCCTTAGTCTTATTAAAGCTGGGCCCCACTATGCCGATATAGAGAAATAGAAGACTATCGAACTAGCACGATCCATTAATGCATAACCGGGAGGTTTACCAACCACATGCTAAGAGGACTCTATACTGCGGCTGCTGGACTGACGACGCAGCAGCGCCGTCATGATACGGTGACCAACAACATTGCCAACCTTAATACGCCGGGTTATAAGCAGACGAACGGGGTCACGCGTTCATTTCCCGAGATGCTGCTTTCTCTGACTGGTACAGAAAACTCGGATAAGAAGATTGGCCGTGTCTCGACGGGCGTATTCGCCGAGGAAAGCCTGTCGCTGCAGCTGCAAGGCGATCTGATTGAATCAGGCCGCTCTACGGACTTCGGACTGTCGTCCAACATTGAAGTGCCTGGCGTACAATTCGACGCATCAGGCAAGGCTTTTACGGCCGAAGGCGATCCCATCTTCCAGCCGCAAGCCTTCTTCACTGTAGAAGGTTCAGACGGACTGCCGCGTTATACGCGTGATGGCCGTTTCGATCTGGATGCGCAAGGGTATCTCATTACAGCGGAAGGTACACGCGTGTTGGGTACGAATGGGCAGCCGATACAATTCCAACAGGGCGTGAGCATGGATGACCTTGTCCTGACATCGGACTTCCGCTTCGTTAACGGACTGACAGGCGATGACACGGGTAATGCACTCCTGTTGACGCGTATTAACAACCCGAACTTGCTCGTTCGTGAAGGGGATGGCAGGTTCCGTCTCGAAGGCGATGCCAGCGAGGCAGTGCCCGTAACGGCAGCCGACGGCGTTCAAGTACGTCAAGGCTACTACGAGCGTTCTAATGTCGATGCCGCTCAGTCGACGGTCGATCTGATGGCTGCTATGCGTGCGTATGAGGCGAACCAGAAGGTCGTACAATTTTACGACAAGAGCTTGGACAAAGCAGTTAATGAGGTTGGACGGGTATAGAATAGCGTAGAGTCAGGGAGGCATCTGAATGAACGGATCGATGATTAGTGCAATGGTATCGATGAACGGCTTGCAGCAGAAGCTGGACATTATGTCAGATAACATTGCGAATATGAATACGGTTGGTTACAAGCGCAAGGAAGCCTCGTTCGAGGATCTGCTGACGAATGCGAAGGAGCAGTCGTCTGCTTTCAAGGAGCCAGGCCGCTTGTCTCCAATGAACTATACACAGGGCTGGGGCTCCAGACTGCTGGGCATCCGTCCTGATTTGACGCAGGGGCCGCTGCAGGAGACGGGCAACCAGTTCGATATCGCAATCGCAGGCGATGCGCTGTATCAAGTACAGACGCTGGAGGGCACAGCTTATACGCGTAACGGTGCGTTCCAATTGTCGCTGCAGAGCGACGGGACTGCACGTCTGACGACGAGTGATGGGCATTCGGTATTGGGCGATAATGACCAGCCGATCGTTATTCCTCCGAACCGTTCGATTCGTGTCAATGCTGATGGAACGCTTGATGCAATCGCACAGGATGGCACAGCCGCACCGATCGGAAGGCTCAAGCTGGTACAGGCTACTCGTCCTTCGCTGCTGACAAGTGTAGCGGATAACTTGTATGCTGTCGCAGATGGTGTTAATGTAGAAGATGTGTTGAGAACCGTAACAGCCGGCGAAGGCAATGATATCTCGCTTCGTCAAGGCTTTCTCGAGCAATCGAATGTGGATCTAACAACCGAGATGACGGAACTCATAAATGTGCAGCGCGCCTATCAGCTAATTTCTCGAGCACTCAGCTCCAGTGACACGTTAATGGGAATGGCCAACGGCTTGCGCGCATAAACGGAGTTGAATAAATCGATATGAGTAATGATTGGCAACCAACGACAGTCCAAGGCAGCAGACTTGGCAATGCTAGGGCAGCTGGACAGACGGATGGAGCTCGGCGTATGCCGGTACAGGAACGTGCTGCGTCTGAAGCACAGCAGTCTGAGCGCCCACAAGCTGCCAAGTCCACTGGTAAGTCTGCAAAGAGGCGCAAGAAGAAACGGAATCCGTGGCTTCGCATGCTTCGATTGCTGGTCGTACCGATGTTGTTGTTCTGGGCAGTTGTTGCAGGCTTATATGTAGGCTACAGCGTCCTCGGCCATCAGCCGAAGGGTGAGGTATTCGAGGTGCAGACCTGGAAGCATATGTTCGACCTTATGTTCTCGAATGAGTAACCATATCGAAAGATGCTTACCGCAAGAAGAGGTTGTCCAACTGGACAGCCTCTTTTTATGTTTACTACTTGTCAGCAAATGAAGAACTCCCTTTGGATGCTGCCAAACAGCAAAAGCCGCAGTGGATGCCTTGTCGGCATTCACTGCGGCTTTGCTGTTCATTTACTTGACCGTAACGCGCAGCGTAACGGTTTTGCCGTCGATTTTGGCTTTGATTGAAGAGGAGCCTTTGGCTTTGGCTACGATAATTCCATTAACGACCGTGACAGCGCTTGTGTTCGAGCTTGTCCATACGGCGTTCTCCGTCTGGTCGATGTACGTTCCGTCATCGTAGAATGCTTTCAGCTTCAGAGCCTTTGCATCGCCGATCGTAAGCTTCAACGATTTCTCCGACAGGACCAGCGTTTTCAGCTTCGGCACCACGGTGAGTGCAATCGTTACGGATTTGTTCTGATAAGTACCCGTAATAACGGCAGTTCCTTTGCTGAGCGCTTTAAGGGTGTTATTACCAGTGAATTCAGCGATTGCATCATCCGAGATGCTCCAATTTACTTTCGTGCTTACGATAACGCTCTTGCCGCTCTTATAGAACGCTTTGACCTTCAGCGATTTCGACTTCTTCGGATTGAGCGTCAGACTCGTCGGATCAGCGATCAGCTTGACGACCTCTTCTTCGATCGTTACGCTGATTTTGACCGTTTTGTTCAAGAATGTTCCTGTAAGCGTTGCGTTCGCTGAAGAGAGACCTTTCAAACCGGAAGATTGAATGAGCAGGTTGGTGGACGACGATTTCCAGCTGATTTTCTCTGTTATGTCTTCCTCTTGCCCATTCTCATAAACAACTCGAACCTGAGGGAACGAATAATCCTTGCCGATAATGAGACTTAACTCAGACTGTGCTGCGATCAGCGTGAGTGGTTTGTTGTTAACCGTGATCGTCACTGCTGCGGTATAACCGTTGACTGAAGCAGTCAGGACAGCTGTTCCCGTTGCGACTGCTTTCCACTTGCCGCTGTCGATCGATACAATGTTGTTGTTGCTTGATGTCCATGTGACAAGCGGCGTTACGGTGACCGCGTCTCCGCCGAATGTCGTTGCAGTCACCTGTGGAAGCGTGCCGGTCTGATCGGGGAACGTCTCGACCTTCTGGTCGGTGTCTTTGATCGTAAGCGCGGTAACCGTTGGGTATACCGTTACTTTAATCGAACGAGCTGCCCCTTTGTACGAAGCTTTAATGGTTGCAGTGCCGATGCCTTTAGGCGTTACAACGCCGTTCGTAACGGTAGCGACCATAATATCCGAGGACGTCCAATCGGCCGAACTGGACACATTAGGTGTGCTGCCGTCGAGCTCTAGAGCAGTTGCAGTAATGACAACTGGCGCATCCTGCAGCTGCAGGAACAGGTCACTGCTTGGCGTCAGCTTCAGCTCTTGTGTGCCTTGTCTAACGGCAATCGTTACTTTATCTGAGGCGCCCAAGTGCGAGACGGTGATCGTTGCTGTACCTGTGATGAGCGGCGTGATCTTGCCGTTCTCGACGGTAGCGACAGCGGTATTCGAGCTTGTCCATTCTGCATCTTGCGTAATGTTAGCTGTCGAGCCATTCTGGAACACAGCAGTCGCTGTCAGGTCTACGCTTGCATCCCCGACCGTGAACTCAAGCAGATCCGGGCCAGAGAGTGTAACCGATTTGTAAGGCGAGAGAACGTTTAACTTGATTTTATCCGTCTTGCCCTTGTAGCTTGCCGTAATAGTTGCTGTGCCGGCACTAAGAAGTGTAACAGCACCTTCCTCGACGGTAGCGACCGAGGTGTCGGAGCTCGACCAGCTTGCTGCATTGGTCAGATTGCTAGTCACACCAGACTTCAAGCCGGTCAGATCATAGCTGATCTCTTGTCCTAATTGTACGGAAGCCTCGTCGGGTGCCCCGCTGTTGTTCGACATGATCTGAATGGAATCGTATAAATCATCAACGGTTACCGTAATCGACTTGGTATATCCGCCATATGTAGCGCTGATTTTGGCTGTGCCCTTGGCAACACCGGTAATCGTACCTTGCGAAACCTTCGCAACTGACGTATTCGAGGATTTCCAAGCAGCACTGTCTGTGACGTCAATCTGAGAAGAAGCTCCAGACAGGGTTGCGTATAAATTCAAATAATAGGGCTCGTCAGCGGCAAAGACCGTAATGGTGGAAGCCGTTGTATCGAAGCTTAGGTCGGTGACGGTGTCGGCCGCATAGGAACGGCTTGGCATTGCTGCGAATACCATAAGAATGGCAAGCGTCAGTGCCATTATGGAACGTGCAGTCCAATTGCGATGATGCATGGATGTTGTAGCGCGCTGCATGGAGTAGTCAAAACCTCGCTTTCGTTTTTTTGCTAATTATGGCTTTCCTTTAATAACGGCTTTTGCGATGTAATATTGAAGAGATCAATGACATTTCTTATTAAGGAGCAGTGATGCGCAGGCTTCGTTTCTGTACCGAGATGAAAGGCAGCGTGCATGCGGACGCCGAGCCGGAAAGGCTGGAACGGTTTTATTTTTCAATAGGTAGAGGTATAATGGTTGGGTAACTTTGAAGTGCTATCCATATCGTGGTGATAAAGGACGTGAACGCTTGAATCTTCCGAATATGCTCACCATATTGCGGTTTGTTCTCATACCGGTTTATATCGTTGTTTTTGCGGGAGGAGAGCGAATGATTCCGGCGTTTGTCGTTGTCGTTGCCGCTGGTGTGACAGATGTGCTGGATGGGTATATAGCTCGTAAGAGGGGTCAGATTACAACGGTAGGTGCGATGCTCGATCCGCTTGCGGATAAGCTGATGCTCGGTACGGTCATTTTATCGCTGCTGCTGACAGATCATATTCCGTTGGTGGCCGCTATTCTTATGTTTGTGCGCGACCTCGGGATGATTGCCGGCTCGGCTGTGTTTCATTTCAGCGGTCGCAAGACGGTGCCTGCGAATTGGATGGGTAAGCTGACAACTGTGTTATTGTACTTTGCTATTCTGTTTATTTTCTTCGAAGCCTCATTCGCCAGGACGTACCTGTGGTGCGTCGTCGTATTCTCCTTCGTCACTTCGATCATGTATATGATCCAGATCTTTGCGATCAATCGCGAACAGGAAGGGAATGGCGTGCTGCCATTCAACAGTCAGGATGAACCGGTAAGTCCAACGGGCAGCACACGCGAGCTATAGTTGAAACATCATGCGAATACGCCTATGCATACAAAGAAGCTCGTCTGCTTTGGCGCTTCTGGCCAACAACAGACGAGCCCCCTTATCTTAACCTTCGCGAACTGCAGTTTCCGCGCAGGATAGGATTAGGTTGTCACAGATTGGCCGAATTATACCCTTGCAAGTGCATGTTCCATTGGAACAGCCGCTGGAAAGGGGATTATTTTAAAACTTGGAGGTATATACATGCTTGATATCAATGAAATTCAACAGATTATTCCTCACCGTCAGCCTTTTCTGCTTGTAGACCGCGTTCTTGAATTGGAGGAAGGCGTTCGTGCGGTCGGCATCAAGAATGTTACGATGAACGAGCCGTTCTTCGCGGGCCACTTCCCAGGCTATCCGGTTATGCCGGGCGTGCTGATCGTGGAAGCATTGGCGCAAGTCGGTGCGGTGGCTATTCTCAAAATGGAAGAGAACCGCGGCAGACTCGCTTTCTTCGCTGGCATCGACGAATTTCGTTTCCGCGGACAAGTGACGCCTGGCGATACGCTGCGTCTTGAGGTTGAGATTACCCGTCTGAAGGGTAAGATCGGTAAAGGACATGCGGTTGCGAAGGTGGATGACAAAGTAGTTGCCGAGGGCGGTATTATGTTCGCTCTATCCGATCCATCCTAATTATTAATGGAGATTGAGGATCCGGCAGCAGATAATAACTGTTCTACCAAGACTTACTTAACTATATAGAGAACGACGCAGAGTCGGCGCCATAAGGCGAACATTGGGAGAGAGGAATGGTTGATAAATGTCGGTTAATGCAGCAGCGATAGCTAAGTATGAGGAATGGCTGAACGACCCATTGATTGGCGAGGAGACGAAGAATGAGCTTCGCGCCATTGCAGGCAACGAAACGGAAATTGTCGACCGATTCTATCGTGATCTGGAGTTTGGCACAGGCGGGCTGCGCGGTGTTATGGGTGCAGGCACGAATCGGATGAATGCTTATACGGTAGGCAAAGCAACGCAAGGGCTTGCGGATTGGATTTTGTCATCGAACCCGGAAGCGCCTTCGGTTGTTATTGCTCACGATTCCCGCAACAATTCGCCAGAGTTTACGCTTGATGCAGCACTCGTACTTGCAGCGAATGGCATTACGACGTATTTGTTCCCATCCCTGCGTCCTACGCCTCAGTTGTCGTTCGCGGTTCGCGCGCTGAAGGCTACCGCTGGCATTGTGATTACGGCAAGCCATAACCCGCCTGAATATAACGGCTACAAGGCGTACAACAAAGATGGCTGCCAGCTTGTGCCGCATGAAGCAGAGCAGGCGATTGGGCGCATCAAGCAGGTAACGAGCTTGGAACAAGTTCGGACGATTACGCGCGAAGAGGCGGAAGCGCAAGGGCTGCTGCGCTGGCTTGGCGAAGAAGCGGACGAGCAGTTTATTGAGACGGTTGCAGCGCGCAGCGTTAATTCAGACCTGCTGAAGAACGGCCTTGGCGAGCGCGTATCGGTCGTGTTTACTCCGCTTCATGGCTCTGGCAACCTGCCAGTGCGCGGCGTACTTGCGAAGGCTGGCTTCAGCAACGTGCATGTCGTACCGGAGCAGGAGCAGCCAGACGGCTACTTCAGCACGGTGAAGTCGCCGAATCCGGAGGAGCGCGAAGCATTCACGAAGGCGATTGCGCTGGCGAAGGAAGTTGATGCGGACATTATTATCGGTACGGATCCGGATGCGGACCGTATGGGGGCTGTCGTTCGTAACACGAATGGCGAATATGTTGTGCTGACCGGCAACCAATCTGGCGCAATCATGGTCTACTATCTGCTCAGTCAGCTGCGCGATAAAGGCACGCTGCCATCCAACGGCATTGTGGTGAAGACGATTGTAACGAGCGAGATGGGTGCAGACATTGCACGTTCGTTCGGCGTGGATGTAACGAATACATTGACGGGCTTTAAATATATCGGTGAGAAAATGACGCAGTACCAAGAAACGGGCGAGCGGACGTTCTTGTTCGGCTATGAGGAGAGCTACGGCTATCTGACAGGCACTTATGCGCGTGATAAAGATGCGGTAGTTGCTTCCTTGTTAATCTGTGAAGCTGCGGCATACTATAAGAGTCAAGGCAAGACGCTGTATGATGTGCTCCTCGAGTTGTACGCTCAGTATGGTACCTATCTCGAAGGCTTGCAATCGCGCACGCTCAAGGGCTTGGATGGCGTTCAGAAGATCGGTGCTATTATGAACGACTGGCGGACGAACCCGCCTTCAGAAATCTTAGGCGCAAGCGTCGACAGCGTCCTCGATTACAGCCAGGGCTTGGATGGACTTCCGGCTGAGAACGTATTGAAGTTCCTGCTCTCTGATGGCTCCTGGTTCTGCCTGCGTCCTTCTGGAACGGAACCGAAGATCAAGATCTATTTTGCTGTTCGCGGCGAGTCTCCAGATGAGGCATCAGCGAATCTTGAGCGTCTAACGACCGCTGTCATGGAGCGAGTCGATCAACTAGCATAAGGAGAGAACATCAGTGCTTCAATGGCAGCTTTGGAATCGTAAGTTTAAAGCCGTGCTCTGGACGCTTACCCTCGTCGGCGTAATTGCAGCATTGCCACTAGGCGTGCTTCGGTGGCAGATGGAGGGCACGTCTAAGCAGATCGAATATGTAATGAATTATAGAGATATTGAGCTGATCGCTTCGTATCAATATAATCCGTCAGCATTCATTGATAAACAAATGCAGCAAATGAAAGAAGCTGGCGTGACGACGATGGCCGTCTTCGAGACGACGCTGGACGATCTTGTCACCGCCAAACGGTTGACCGTCTATAACCAGTCCCAGCTCGCTCTGCTTCAAGGCAAAGCGGCAAATCTGGGATTGAACGAAACGTACGTCCTGTTTGCAGGATCGGAAGAAGCGCAGGCATTAAAGCCGCTCATCACTTCATCATTCGAACGCGCAGGGATCAATGTTGAGCCTTGGGCGATGGACGGTCGTACGGGACTTCAGATCAGCGCACCGATCGAAACAGCATCGCTTATCTCGATGAATCCTGATCCGCTTGCCATGGACCGCATTCATGCAGCCGGCTTCCGGATTCTTCCCCGCATCTCGGATCGGATACTTCCTTACAACGAGAATGAGACGCGAGCGCTGCTGCAGCAGTTCAAGAGCTACGGCGTAGAGCGTATTCTGTTCGATGGCTCTGCAGTGAAAGGGTTCACCGACAATGCAGAACGGAACAGCCTGAGCTCGTTTGCCAGTCTTCTGAATGAAGAGGGCATTGGCATAGCGGCGATAGAGGGACTGAAGGCGCCGCAAAGCGGATTTAATACGCTGGCATATTTGACAGACTATAATGTCGTAAGGCTGCATTCGATTGCAAGTACGCTATCGGCTACGATCTCGCCTGAGACACTGAAAGATCGATTCTTGCTCGCTGCCAAAGATCGTAACATTCGCATGTTCTATCTCAATGCCGGCGCAAGCCGCAGCTTGGACAAGGGCGGCGTGGTAGATCCGTTGGACAAGCTTGCCTCTGCGCTTCAAGGTCCAGATGGCGCTATTCAGAAGCTTAAAGACTTTGGATTCCCTCCTGGTCCAGCGGAGCCGTTCGATGTGAAGACAGCAAGCTGGGCGAAGGCAGCCAAAGCTATTGTATGTCTTGGCGCAGTCAGTCTGATCGCTCTGCTGATCGGCGCATTTGCTAACTGGTTCACAATTCCGGCATTCCTTCTTGGCCTTGTCGGCAGCGGAGGGCTGTACGTCCTGTCCAAGCAGACGCTTGAACAGGGATTGGCATTGGGCGCTGCGATCAGCGCGCCGACGCTATCGCTGATCTGGGTGTTGAACGTCATCCGCAGACGGACAGAAGGAACCCGTCGCAACGTAGGCGGCGACTGGAACGCCAATAATCGTCCGCAATCGAACGCTCCAACCGGCAATCGCGGAGAGGTCGGCAAATGGACTTCGCTGCTTGGCGATGTGTTCGCGGTCGGCCGCATCAAATGGATTTTCACTGGTTTGCCTGCAGGGCAGCGTTTCGGCAATGCGATTACACTCTTTGTATTCGCAAGCTTGATCTCGATGCTGGGCATTCCGTTCGTATTTGGCTTGCTTAACAACATTACGTACAGCTTGCTGCTGGAGCAATTCCGTGGGGTCAGCCTGCTGCACCTCGCGCCGATTTTCCTCGTGGCGCTGTATCTGTTCTTGTATATGGGCTCTTCGGTGCTTGAGAATCTTCGCAAGCTGCTGTCCATCCAGATCACGGTGTTCTGGATTATTGCAGCCGCAGTATTGGGTATTGTAGGTTTGTACTATTTGTCGAGAACAGGCAACGAAGGACAAGCTTCCTCGCTCGAGATGATGCTGCGCAATACGTTGGAGACGACATTTGGCGTGCGTCCTCGGTTTAAAGAGTTCGCACTAGCGCATCCGCTTCTGCTTCTCGGATTGTTCTTATCGCTTCGTTATCGCGCAGCATGGGTATTGGTAGTTGTAGGCTCCATTGGCCAATTGTCGATGGTAGATACATTTGCCCATATTCATACACCGCTGCAAATTTCGTTGATCCGCGATCTGCTCGGCCTCTGCATCGGAGCGGCTATTGGCTGCGTGCTCATCGCGGTGTGGCAGCTTGGGGAAGGGGTATGGCGCAGATGGGTAAGACCGGCAATCGTCAAGTCCGTCGGATAATCGTTTCTGGCTACTATGGTTTCAATAACAGCGGCGATGAGGCGGTTCTGAAGTCGATTCTGAATGCGCTGCATGCGGAAGGCGAAGCGCAGGGCGTTACAATCAACCCGGTTGTGCTGTCTGCCGATCCGGCATGGACAACGAAGATGTACGGCTGCGAGGCAGTGCCGCGGATGAGCCCATCCGCTCTGCTTCGCGAAATCCGCCGCTGCGATGGACTTATCAGCGGGGGCGGCAGCCTGCTGCAGGATGCGACAGGTTGGAAGACGATTCCGTATTATACGGGTGTTCTTACGCTCGCGCAGATGCTCGGCAAACCGACTTTTATTTATTCACAAGGCGTTGGTCCAGTCAATCGCGGATGGCTGTTCGCACCTATTCGCCGTGTCATGAACAAGAGCAAATATATCTCGGTTCGTGACGCGGAATCAGCAGCGCTGCTCGGCCGAATTGGCGTCGCTCATGAGCGGATCGAGGTCGTTCCTGACCCGGTAATGGGTTTGCCGCTCCCAGAAGGCGCTGACGTTTCATTAGCCGCGGCTGAGAACGAGCTGCCGATCATCGGTGTATCCTTGCGCCATTGGCGCAAGGACGGCGCGGATCTGGAGCGTGCGGCTGCTGCGCTTGCGGCGTTGGCCTCACGTCGTGCCGTTCGTTTCCGCTTCCTGCCGTTCCATATGCCTGATGATGCTGTAACATCACAGGCTGTTATAGATCGGCTGAAGGCGATCGGAATTGGCGGCAGCGTCGTAGAGCTTGCGGCGCCAGGGGATGATCCGCAGCAGATGCTGCTGGAAGTCAGCCGCTGCGACATGATGTTCGGCATGCGTTTGCACGCGCTGATCTACGCTGCCAATCAGCGGGTTCCGCTGATCGGCTTGTCTTACGATCCGAAGATCGATCAGTTCCTCAATCGATTGGGACTGACCGCAGTCGGAACAACGGAACAGCTGGATCCGGAGCAGTTCGCTAATCGCGCAGATTCGCTGCTTAACGATCTGGACGGGTGGCGAGCGCGGCACGGTGAAGCCATTGATCGGCTGAAGCGCGAGGCACAGCGTCCGGCACAGCAAATTGCAGCGCTGCTGAGTTAAATTATGAAAAGGTGAACGACGCAATGACGACGACTGTAACGAACAATGTAGAGACAGCACAATCACATAAACAGATTCCAACCGTATCGATTTATGGTCTGCCATTCAGCAAAATGGGCATGGACGAGACGATTGCGACGCTGGCGAGCGCTATTGACAACCGCAAGACGACTCATGTCATTACGGCGAACCCTATCATGATCATGTCTGCGCTGGAGGATCCGTCCTATTACAGCATGATGCGTACGGCGGAGCTCATCGTACCGGACGGAACTGGCGTTGTATGGGCCGCTGGTTATGTTGGCCAGCCTGTAGCGGAGCGAGTGCCGGGCTTTGATATTTTGCACCGATTGATGGCGTTGGGCGAGTCCAAAGGATGGAGCGTCTACCTGCTTGGCACCGATCAGCAGACGATTGATCAAGCAGCGGCGAATTTGAAGCAGAAGTATCCGGGCACACGCATTGCCGGCGTCCGCAACGGCTATTTTGGACCTGAGCAGGATGCAGAGGTTGTGGCAGCCATTCAGCAAGCCAAGCCTGACATTTTGTTCGTGGCACGTTCGGCAACGACGCAAGAGCCCTGGATTGCGCGTTATAAAGCAGAGCTTGGCGTCCCTGTCATAATGGGTGTCGGCGGCAGCTTTGACATCATTGCAGGCAAGCTGAAACGAGCGCCTAAGCTGTTCCAGAAGCTGCGTTTGGAATGGTTCTATCGCCTTCTGCAAGAGCCTTATCGGTATAAAAGAATGCTCGTATTGCCTAAATTTGTGATCAAAGTGGTTCGAGAGAAAGAAAAGGTGACAAAAGCACGTCCTTAGTCGTCCAAAACTAGTGAAAATCGTTTATTTCGGCAAAAAACGAGGATGGCGAAAGTTTTTCGCGCGGAGTATAATCAATGCGGTAGAAAATAAGAGGAGTTGGGTACACCTGTGGGTATTCTCTACGGCATCTCATTTGCAATCGCTTTGATCCTTGCGCTCATTATGACACCACTAGTCAAGCGGTTTGCGTTTGCTGTCGGTGCCATTGACAAACCGAATTACCGCAAAGTGCATACAAGAATAATGCCGCGCCTAGGCGGGTTAGCTATTTATATTGCGTTTGTCGGCGCTGTTCTGATCGCACTGCCTTTCGTTCCGGAAGGCACACTTCGAAACTATGACCTTAATATGATCCGGGCTATTCTAGTCGGTGGATCCATTATCGTCATCGTTGGCGGTCTTGACGACCGCTTCGAGCTGTCGGCCAAAGTGAAGCTCGTCGGACAAATCGCTGCAGCCTGCGTCGTTGTCTTCGGCTTCGGCGTTAAGATCGACCTTCTGAACATTCCGTTCGGCGAATCGATGCAGCCGGTTGCAGCTTGGCTGAGCATTCCACTTACGATCTTCTGGATCGTAGGGGTTACGAATGCGATTAATCTGATCGATGGATTGGATGGTCTGGCGGCTGGCGTGTCGGGCATCGCTATCGCAACGATTCTGACGATGGCTGCAATTATGGGCTTCGTGCCCGTCATTCTGCTCAGTACGATTTTACTTGGCGGCGTTATAGGCTTCCTGTTCTATAACTTCCACCCTGCGAAGATCTTCATGGGGGATTCCGGCGCCTTGTTCCTAGGCTTCTGCCTAGCAACGCTGTCCATGCTTGGCTTCAAGCAGGTAACAATCGTATCGTTCGTAACACCATTGCTGATTATCGGCGTACCGCTGTCGGACACGTTCTTCGCGATCATTCGCCGTTGGCGCAGCAAGAAGCCGATTTTCGCTCCGGACAAAGGACATCTTCACCATTGCCTTCAAGAGCTTGGCTTCGGTCATCGCAACACCGTACTGATCATTTGGGGGATTGCGGCATTCTTCGGCGGCTGCGCCATTCTGCAGTCAACGCTCACGCAATCGCACGCTGCGAACTGGATCACCTTCGCCGTCATCTGTGTCCTGACCTTCTGCTTGCAGATTGGGGCCGAACTGATCGGGATTGTCGATAAATCGAAGCGCCCAATATTGGACTTGCTGTTACGCAATCGTTTGAAGACACATGCAGATTCACGTTCGAAGTAACAATTTTCAGCTATCATTCATGCTCCGTTCTCCTTACGAGATCGGGGCTTTTTTATTGGCTGATACAGAACGTTCGATTAGAAATGAATGAAATGGTCGATCAGCCTAAACTTTTCAGCGCGCCCCTCCGATACATTTAAGTACATGTATCTAGCGAGACTTGAGGTAATGGAGGAGGCTTATTGTGGCTAAGAAATGTAGTATTTGGTTCGTTGTGCTGTCGCTCTTGATCGGCCTGCTGCAGTTGACCGGAAGTGAACGCGCCATTGCCGCGACATCGGGCAACTTTGCGTTCCCTAGTGAGTTTGACCAACCGGGAAGTGCAAGAGTCACGACGAACGGTATGGTGACGATAACGGGTACGATTAACGGTGTCAATCCGACAAGTATCTCTTATGGCGTTTACCAAATTGTCAACTACGATGCGAACGATCCGAGCAAAGAAAAGGTCGGCTCCAAGCGCGAAAGCTTGACAAGCAATGTTTATATCAATGGCAACACGCTGCAAGTGTTTAACGTGCAGCTCTTCTCGGGCTTGAACAAGATTACGTTCCAGGGTACTAAAGGCGGAGGACTTGTCGAGAATTCGATCTATATCGACTATCATGACGGTCCCACCTTGTATGACCTCGAAGCTTCCTTGTACGGTAACAGCTTCCCAATGAATGAATCCAATACAACGGTTGTTTATTCGACTGCTACGAAAGGCAAAGCCCAAACCGACATTTCGATTTCTGGTAAAGCGCCTAACGCGCAGAGCGTAACAGTCGAAGTCAACGGCAGCAGCCGAACGTTCAGTGTCAATAGTACGAACAACTATACGTTCATTGCATCGCCAGTCACTGTTCTTAAGGGCAAAAACCTGGTGAAAATCAAAGTAAGCAACGGCACCCAGACGGTTGAGACGACACGCGAGGTTGCTTTCTATAACGGAACGGTTACGTTCTATGACATGACCCTTCAGGATAGCAGTGGCAATCAGGTTTCACTTGAGTACAACCCAAGCATGATTTCGAACAAAGCAGGTCTTCATGTTACGGGACGAGTAATTGTGCCGAACTATTATGGTAAGGTCGGATCGGAGACGGTCGACGGTCCACACCCTAATCCAGCGAGCGGTGCGTTAAGCACGCTGACGGCGAAGATTGTTGAGAGCGGTACGCTTACCAGTCTTCCAATCAGCAATTTAACATCGAGTCCTGTACAGCCGTATTCCGATACGGATGCCTTCTTCATGTATGATGTATCATTCGATGTTGATAACAATGCCGCTTATAACAAACGCTATAATGTGACCATGCAAGCGGATAATGAAGTCAATAAAGCAAACGGTACGATTCCGACATTCGAGGGGACTAATGCGCTCAACTTCACGCTCATTAACTCCAATACGCCGTTTGTCGAGCAAGTAAACTATTTGCCTGGCTATCAGCCGGATAACTATCTCGGGCTAACTGGCGATCCACTGGATGGCAAAAGTCTGTACGGTATGCCGATCGGCATCGAAGTGCTAATCGGTAACCCGGGCAGCTTGAACGAAACCAGAGGCTCGGTCGGCTTAGAGAATACGGGCTTAGTCATTGACAGCATCACGAACGCAGCCGGCAAGAGAACAACAACCGGCTACACGGTTAAAGTGTTGAATCAATCTTACGAACAGTTGACTGTCAACGGAAAGACAGGCAGCTATAAACGCATTATCATGGAAGTGAGTAAGCTTCCTTTCGAAGGCAAGCAGACCATTCAATTCACGCCGATCAGTTCAGATTTGTCTGCGGTGAACAACAGCTACGATGTTACCGTTACAATGCTGTTCGGCCCATATGTCAGTTATGATAAGCTGTTCGACGGTATGGTTGTTGAGCATGATACGACATTAGCTACAGTAGCTGATCATATTATCGGGACCGAGCTTGGTCTCTTCGAAGGCACAATTCAGAATGTGAACGACACCGACGAGATTTATTATGAGCCAGAGAAGGATGCCAGCGGTAAAGTTCTGCATGCGCAATCCATATACTTCTATGTGAACAATGTGGCCTTCCCGCTCATCCCTTGGAATAAAGCTGCTAATGGCGGTGCAGGTGGAGTGGGCAGTATCCACGCGACGAGCTTCAAGCTGGATACCACAAAGGATTCTGTTCCTGGTGAAACGGTTAAGAAACTGTTCGAGGTCATGTTTAATGGCGAGAATACGATCCGTTTCGTGTTTCAAGGGACTTCGACGTTCTATCAGCGTTCGGTCAAACTGAATATCGTTCCAACTAACCTGCCGGTTATTCCGGTTTCGGGTTCGGCTGGCGTGTTCCCATTCACGTACACACCAACAGTTAGCGGTGAGGAAATCACACCGATTCCGAACGATCCGAACTTCCCGCTGTCAGGTTCCATCTATACGACGACTAAGTCCAAGATGAACGTGTACGGTACGTTCGACTTTATTGATTTAGGTAAAGATCCTAACACGGTTGCTAGCTTGATTCCAACTAATGGTGTGGATAAAGACTATATGCTGAGGATTACCTCTTCATCTTCGACCGATGTCTATGAATGGGATTTGTCCATGGGGTTCAGAGTTTTCAACAGCGAGAATGCGAATTTCACGCCGATCATTGTCGATCCGAACAGAACGGGCATTTCCGGACTGCTAGAGGTACGTTATGATATCGCAACCCAGACGTTCTCCTTCATCTTGAAGAATCAGGATCTGAACGCTGATGGCAGCTCTAGCGTCTATAATTTCTTCGTTTATAACAGCGGCTTATATGGTCCTAAGGCGAGCTATCGGATGGAAGTTGATCCAACGGCGCTTCCATATGATATTGTTCGTCCGATTCTGCCAGCGAAGAGCATTGTGAACCAGAACTTTGTTGAGGTTATTATCGACGCGAAGGGTGCACAGACCGTCGTTATTGGCAAAGAGACGGCGGTTAAGTCGCAGTTCGATGCGGATTATGATGGCAAAATCGATTATTACAATGCATATCGAGCTATCGTATCGGATTTGAAGGTGGGCAAGAATACAATCAAATTCACGATTACGAGTGCGAACGATAAGACTAGCGGTACAATTGAAGTAACGTACGCACCAACGAATATTCCGGGCGCACAGTACATGAAGACTATGGCTGCTTCGCAGAAAGTATTCGATGGAGCTTTGTCGCTCACGTTCCCGAAAGGAACAACATTGATCCGAAATGATTACAACGTACCAGCAGAGTTCAAGAACCAGGTATTCACCAATCATCAGATCTTGTACTCGATCGCGAACTCAGAGGATGGTATCGTAGATCGACATGAATTTGATGGATGGCCAGCTGACTTTGATAAGATCGTGTCGTCGAACGGACAGCAATTTAAGTATTCGTTCCCAACTCGATTCTCCAAAGCAAGCCCTGTATACTGGATCGATGCGGGTATGGCGGATGACACGACGACCAAATCGTTGTATGATCCATTAACATACGGCGTAGATCCTTACCAATTCCCGAACAGCGGAATTGCGTCGTATAACGATCGTGCGAGCGACCGTGAATTGATTGCTTCGAAGGCTGGTCAATTGACGTTGTCGTTCGATAAGAATATGAAGGATGCGATCGGAACGCTCGTTACGGTGTACCGTTATGACAATCAGAATAAATACTGGGAGAATATCGGCGGGGTCGTAGATAATAAGAAGAATACGATCACGGTTCCGTTCACGAAGTTCGGCTACTATGTAGTTGGTAAGATGGTCTACTCGTTCAGTGACATTACGGGCCATCCATACGCTCGCAACTATATGGAAGCGATCTTCTCCAAAGGTATTTCGAACCCGGTTGGTTATGACGATTTCGGTGCTGACATGTACACGACTCGTGGTGAGTTCGCACGTATGATCGTCAAGGCGCTTGACCTTCCGCTCAACTACGAGCTGGGCAACCCGTCATTCGACGATGTGCCGGTCATTGTCAACGCAGATGCAATCTGGGATTACCGTTATATTGAGACGGCAGCGCGCGCAGGCATCATCCGCGGAACGCAGCCGAGAACATTCGATCCTAACGGCAACCTGACTCGTGAAGAAGCGGCAGTCATTCTGGCAAGAGCGCTGGAGCTGAAACTCGATACCGACCCGACGAAGATCACCAAGGCGTTGGAGAAACAGTTCAAGGATCATGGAGACATTAGCTACTATGCTAAGGCCTCGGTATCTGGTATCGCTAAGAAGGGCTATATCGTAGGTGCTCCTGTTGAACCTAGTGATCCGAAGAAAGGCTATGTCTTCGAGCCGCGTTCGAATCTGCTTCGCTCTGACGCAGCAATTATCGTAGGCAAAATGCTCATTGATCTGAAGAAGCTGCCTAAGCTGAACTAAATAGATTAGACGAAGCGGTGCTTGCTAAGAGGCAAGCACCGCTTTCTGTACTGCCGGGTAGTGGATAGGTTTCGACACGATCCGATTCATAGATTCTTGGTAAAACTTTAGCATCGACGTTATTCGCTCTTACAAGCTATACTTAAGAAGTTCCCGAGAGGGAGTAAATGTCTAGTTCGAAAAGAATTAGCCAATGGAAGAAAAAGTTTTAGCAAAAGCGCAACTTTTCGTTTCTAACTGCGTCTAACGATAAGAACGAAGGAAAACAAAGAAGATTGTCTTTGGTAGAACTGCTACTTATTCTTATCGACCTCTTTACGCTACAGGTAGTCTACTGTATAATGTTATAGTGGCCTAGCTTCTCTACCAGATTTTTCTTCAAGAGTTTACAAGTTTCTGCGACATGTTTTTACATAACGGGTTTAACATGATTGCAGACATTATTTATATCCAATTACTGCTCAACTCTGGAAAGGGGGTGAATCGGCGATGAGGGAAACGAGCAATTCACTATCCACTCAACACTCTCAACAACCGAAGCAATTTAGAGGAGGAGAAAAAAAGGTTATGAAGAAAAGTTTGTCTCTGCTCGTAGCTATCACCATGGTGTTCTCGATGTTCGCATCGACAGCATTCGCGGCTGATCAAGCGGCACCAACGCAAAATGAGAAATTCGCAGCACTGAAAGAACTCGGTATTTTCTCTGGTTTCCCAGATGGTAGTGCAGGTCTTGACCAAAACATGACTCGTGCACAATTTGCAAAAGTTCTCACGACGGGTCTTCAACTCGACGAGAACGCAGCAGCATCCAAATACAGCGACGTATCCGCTGGCCACTGGGCTAAAGGTTTCATCGGCGCTGTAACGGAAGCTGGTCTGATGCAAGGTAAAGGCAACAACAAATTCGATCCTAACGGCAGCGTAACGATCGAAGAACTCGCTAAAACACTTGTTCTGGGTCTCGGCCTTGAAGAAGTAGAAGGCGCAACTGTTGCTGGTACGAGCGCTTGGGCTGCAGGTTATGTTCAAGCAGCACTTGATGCTAAAATCATCCCTACTTTCACGAGCTACAAAACAGCTGCAACGCGCGGCCAACTGGTAGAAGCTATCTTCGAAGTTGTAGGCGGCACGATCGTAACGGTTAAATCCGCTGTTGCAACTGATGCTAAAACGGTAGAAGTAACGTTCTCCGATGACCAAAAGGTAACGAAGACGCTTGACACGGCTCTTGAGCTCGGTAAAGCGACGAAAGTATCGGTTGAGTACAACGGTAAAACGTATGTAGTAGAAGTGACGTTCGAAGGTCTGCAAGTAGCAAAAGCTACGCAAACAGGCGCTAAGAAAATCACGCTCGAATTCAACCAAGCAGTAACGAAAGACCTGGCTATCGAAGCTAAATACCTCGCTACGACGGTAGCAGTAACGAAAACATTCGCTGAAGACCTGAAATCGGTAGTTCTCGAAGCTTCGTACCTGCCAGCTGGCGATATCGTAATTAAAGCAGGCGATGCTGCAGAAGTAACAGTTAAAGCAGAACTTGAAAAAGCTGCTAAACTGAGCATCACGGCTGAATCCCTGCAAAAAGCTGACGACCAAGATCTGGGTATCAAAAAATACAACCAGTTCAACGAAGAAACTTCCGTAGGTCAAGCAATCAACACGTCTGTTTACAACACGACGCAAGCAAAAGATCTGAAAGCGGCTGGCTTCTTCCCAAGCAAGCTGAACCTTAAGACTGATGCAGCAGCTAAAATTGA
>Ga0182739_1000123_pt1 | contig 150033 bp, 124 predicted proteins | sample eDN5th30CBELigBY_FD_128873 | JGI IMG/M metagenome (GOLD analysis project Ga0182739, IMG submission 128873) | Enriched backyard soil microbial communities from Emeryville, California, USA - eDNA 5th pass 30_C BE-Lig BY (version 2) (version 2) | ecosystem: Environmental > Terrestrial > Soil >...
CAGAGCGTACGGGTTCAGGAATTTTGAGAATTACCGCATGAGAGTCTTGGCTCAGTGCGGTTGGAATGGTGTGATTAACCGAGTTTGATGAATGCCCAGATCCCCCGTTAATGGGGAAGAGCCCAAAACTCACACATGCAAAGAAAAACCGCCTAGAGAGTTGGAACTCTAGGCGGTTTTAACTAGTTGATAAGACTAGTGTAATTCTGGCGCGGCTGGCAGGATTCGAACCCACGACCCCTTGGTTCGTAGCCAAGTACTCTATCCAACTGAGCTACAGCCGCTGTAAAGAGGCATAACTATAACACAACTTTTTTTCGCTGTCTTTTCCGGCGCGGCAAAATCAGGCTGGATTCGACTATCCGCGAAAAACTCGGAAGAGGCGCTTGTTGCCGGCGGGATAGGCCTGCGATCTCGTTGGGCGGCGAAGGCGGCCGGGCAGGTCTGGCTGGTAAGATCAGTCTTGCCCGCCATGTATGGTGGGCCCGGATCCGGCATGAAAATGAATGCCTGGAACCTGTTTTGAGGGGATGGCCATTTCCTGCATCGATGCAGCAACCCTGAAGGCCTATCGTGAAACCGAATATGGTGTCGAGGACGATACGCCTTTTTTCCTGACGATCGGCCGGTTCAGCGAGCCGCTCGCGCGGCTGCATGCGCGGCATGGCGTCGATTGCAGCGCTTACCTGACCGCTTGCAATCCTTTTGGCAGGCTTGTCGATGCGCAGCTTAATGCACGGCGTCAGCAGCAACTGGCCGGCGACTTGCGGGATATGAACCGTTTGTTCCTTTGCGGCGCGGGCCGGCATCCGGCCGGAACATGGCCGCCGGAGTCCAGCTTCCTGGTTCTGGGACTGACGCGGGACGAGGCCCGCGTCCTGGGCAATAAATACGAACAGAATGCGGTGGTCTGCTGCGGGCCGCGCGCCGTGCCCCGCCTGGTATTGCTGCGTTGATGGGGCGTGCGGCTCGCCGCGGCTGGCGTGTTGTGCCAAGAGGCCGGTGCAGTGCCGGCATGCCGGGGCAATGCGCCGATGTTCGATCCTCGCCGGCCGTCAATGCGCCAGGTTCTCTAGATAGCCGCGGTAGAAGTCGATGAAGGTCCTGACCTTGTTGGTGAGGTGGCGGCCGGGCGGGTAGATGGCGTAGATTCCGCCGGTTTGCAGTTGCCAGTCCTGTAGCAGCCATACAAGGCGCCTGGCCTTGATGTCTTCCTGCGCGTTGTGCTGGTCGATGACCGATACGCCGGCGCCGCTTTGCAGCAGCGAACGCAATGCCGCGGGGGAATCCACCCGGAAGCGGGACTTCACGTGCAGCGTTTTCTCTTCGCCCGAGCGGTGCGTCATGCGCCATGTGAGGGGCGCCGAAAGCAGGGTCAGGGCTATCCAGTCGAGCCCCAGGAGGTCTTCGGGGCGCGAGGGCGGCGTCTTGCCGCGCAGGTAATCGGGCGAGGCCACAATGTATTGCTCGAACTCTCCCAGCTTGACGGCGCGCATCGACGAGTCCCGCAGCCAGCCCAGGCGTATGCTCAGGTCTATGCCTTCGCTGACGAGATCGGCGATGCGGTCGTCGGTGCGCAAGTCGATGTGCAGCTCGGGATGCAGTTTTGCGAACCGGGCCAGCGCGGGCGCCAGCGATTGCACGGCGTGGTCGACGGTGGTGCTGATGCGCAGCGTTCCGGTCAATTCCGGCTTGCCTGAACCGACTTCGTCGATGGCGCGCTGCAGGCCGCGCAGCAGGGGCTGGCATTGCCGATGCAGGGCCAGCCCGGCGTCGGTCAGCACGACCTTGCGCGTGGTGCGGGTAAAGAGCGCGATGCCAAGGCGCGATTCGAGCCGGCTGATTTCGACGCTGATTTTGGCGGCGGCCACGCCCAGCCTTTCGGCGGCGGCCGTGAAGTTGCCGCTTTCGACGACGGCGTCGAATATCAGCAGGTCGTTGAGATCGATCTGTCCGGGAAGCGCCATGGTGCCGATTGATAAGATTAATAAGAAATCAATAATAATGAATTATTGATTCATTTGTTTATCTATACAACCTCCTTATGCGATGATGATTTCCAGAAGGTAGTAAAGAAGCTCCGGTCCGTTGACCGGGAACTGTCATTTGCGGAGAAATTCATGAAGATTGCACTCATAGGCGCCTCGGGCTTTGTCGGGTCGAGGATATTGGCCGAAGCCTTGGCGCGGCATCACCAGGTGACGGCGCTGGTTCTGCACCCCGAGAAAATCGCGCCGGCCGCCAACCTCGTGGCGCTCAAGGTAGATGTCATGGACGAGGCAGCGCTGGCGGCCCAGCTGCGCGGCCACGATGCCGTGATCTGCGCCTTCAGCGGCCATGCGCAGGCGGATATTCACGGCTACTATGTGAAGGGTGTGAAAGCTATTATTGCCGCGACCAAGCAGGCGGGCGTGCCGCGCTTGCTGGTGGTGGGCGGCGCCGCTTCGCTGGAGGTCGCGCCGGGCAAGCTGCTGCTCGATACCCCCGAATTCCCCGAGCAGTGGAAAGCCACGGCGCAGGGCGCTTATGACGCGCTGAAACTGCTCAGGCAGGAAAATACGCTGGACTGGACCATGTTGAGCCCGGCAGCGATCATCGAGCCGGGCACGCGCACCGGCAAGTTCCGTCTGGGCACCGATACGCTGCTGACGGACGACAAAGGCGAAAGCCGGCTGTCGCTGGAAGACTATGCGGTTGCCATGGTCGACGAACTGGAAAAGCCGGCCCACTCGCGCAAGCGTTTTCACGCTGCTTACTAAAAACAGGCAGCCAGCTAAAAACAGGCAGTCAGCGAATGGCCGCCCGCGTGGTCATCCGCCGGCGTCATGCCCGAAGCCGGCAAAGGCATTCATGGCGCTGCCACGTCGTCATCGCACGGGCGGCGCCTATTTTCTTGAAACGTACTTGTTGCCTTCCATGTAGAAGCGCAGCGGCTTGTGCGCCCATTCGCCGGCGTAGTCGACCCCGATGCGGGGCCTTGCCACGATGTTGAAGGGCTGGGCGGCGGGATCTTCGGCAAAATGGAAATCGTCGCTGCACAGATCGCGTCCATAGTCCTGCAGGGTAATGCCCATGGCTTTGCACAGCAGTCCGGGGCCGCTGGTCTTGCTTGCCAGGTTTTGCACGGGCTCGAGCGCGCGCAGCAGTATGGCGGTGCCGGTGCCGGCGGGCTCGGTGACGACGTTCATGCACGTGTGCATGCCATACACCAGATAGACATAGGCATGGCCGGGAGGGCCGAACATGGCGCGGGTGCGGGGCGTGAGGCCTTTGGAGGTGTGGGCGGCCAGATCGGCGGGGCCCAGGTAGGCTTCGACTTCGACGACGCGGCCGATGCGCTGTTCGCCGTCAATCGAGTGAAGCAGCAGCTTGCCCAGAAGCTCGCGGGCGACCTGCGTGGTTTCCCGGCTGAAAAACCGCCGGGGAAGTATTTTTGGCGTGGAAGGCATTGTTTTTCAAATTAAATTGACTTTTTCGGATTGAATTCATATGATATGAGGCCAGATTTTCAAGTTCGTTGATGTTTGTACAAGCCAGTACCCATATCAGTACTTTTTTGCTCTTATATTCTTCTCCTTGAGAGTCTGTTCCACAGGGCATGTTGCTCTTAATTATGAAGGATTGCAAAATAATGCAAACAGAAACTGGCATCGTCAAATGGTTCAACAACGAAAAGGGCTACGGCTTCATCAAGCCTGAAGCAGGCGGCAAAGACCTCTTCGCTCACCATACCGATATCCTCGGCACCGGCTTCAAGTCGCTCGAAGAAAACCAACGCGTTTCCTACGTAGCCGCCGAAGGCCAAAAAGGTCCCCAAGCCAAATCCATCCAGGTTATCTAATAACCGATTGGCTTCCCAAAAAACCGCCGAAAGGCGGTTTTTTGTTTTTCAGACCGCTTTTTTCAGATAGCCGTCCAGCTCGCCCAGCAAGGCCTGTTTTTGCGCGTCGGGCAGGAACGAGGCGGTGATGCTGTTGCGCGCCAGGGTGCCCAGCTCCTGGCGCGAAAGCCCCAGCGCCTGTGCGCAGGCGATATAGTTTTGCGCCACGTAGCCGCCGAAATACGCCGGATCGTCGGAGTTGACGGTGACCATTGCACCCTGGCGCAGCAGCCGCGCCAGATTGTGCTGGTCGAGCCGGTCCACCACGCACAGCTTCAGATTGGATAGCGGACAGACGGTGAAAGGCACTTGTTCGTCGATGAGCTGTTGCAGCAGCTCGGGGTCTTCTTCGGCGCGCACGCCGTGGTCGATGCGTTCGGCATGCAGGATGTCCAGCGCGTCGCGCACGTACGAGGGCGGCCCTTCTTCGCCGGCGTGCGCCACCAGGCGAAAGCCCAGTTCCTTGCAGCGCTGGTAGACGCGCGCGAATTTTTCCGGAGGATTGCCGCGCTCGGAGGAATCCAGGCCGATGCCGATCCAGAGATCGGCGTATTCCTCGCGCAGAGGCAAGGCCGCTTCCAGGGTGTCGAAAGCCTCTTGTTCCGTCAAGTGACGCAGAAAGCTCATCAGCAGATAGCTGGTGATGCCGGTGGACTGGCGGGCGTCGCGCAGCGCGCGCGCAATGCCGGCGAACACGATGCGGATGTCGACACCCCTTGCCGTGTGGGTTTGCGGGTCGAACATGATTTCGGCATGGCGCACGCCGTCGCGGCGGGCGCGGCGCAGGTAGGCGGCCGTCATGTCGTAGAAGTCCTGCTCGGTAATGAGCACCCCCGCCCCGGCGTAGTACAGATCCAGAAAGGATTGCAGGTCTGTGAAGGCATAGGCTTCGCGCAGGGCCTGCTCCGAAGGGTAGGGCAAGGCGATGCCGTTGCGCTGGGCCAGCGCGAAAATCAGTTCGGGCTCGAGCGTGCCTTCGATATGCAGGTGCAGTTCGGCCTTGGGCAGGCCGGCGACGAAATCGGCAAGGTCCTGGTCTGGCGCGGAGGCGTTCATGGCGATTCCTTTACGAGGCCCGGTAGGCGGCCAGGGCAACCATGGCCCAGGCGACGATGAAGGCAAGGCCGCCGATGGGAGTGATGGCGCCCAGCCACTTGGTGCCCGACAGCGCAAGGATGTAGAGGCTGCCGCTGAACAGTACGATGCCGGCAAACATGAAGCCGCCGGCCAGGCTCAGCAGCGGCGAGCCGAATCGGGCTCCCAGGGCGGCAATGGCCAGCATGCCCAGCCCATGGATCAACTGGTACAGCACGGCGGTTTGCCATACGGCCAGCAGATCGGGCGAGATGACCCGCTTCAGTCCGTGGGCGCCGAATGCGCCCGCGGCAACGCCGACAAGCAGGGTCAGGGCGGCTACAACGACAAGCTGGCGGTCCGTCATTCGAAGTTTCCTTTCAGGGGGCTGGGTGTCAAGTCTTTCGGATTGTTTGCGGCTGCAATATCATGGGTGATGCCGCCGTTTTCGCGCGGCCGGGCGGATGGCAAGGCGTCCGCGGCAGGCAAGAAACAGTTTTAGCATAAAGGATGGAGTTTCATGGCGGATATGCCCACACCCGATCAAGCCGCGGCTTCCTGCGTTGTCGCGTCGGTATTGTATCGCCGCGGCCAACCCGCCCAGGAGGTGCCCCTGGACGAAGCGGGCAAGCATATTGCCGACGATGGCAGCCTGCTCTGGATAGGGCTGAAAGAGCCGTCGCCCGAAGTCGTGCGCAGCCTGGGCGGGCAGTTGGGGTTTACGCAGCGAGCCATCGAGGAAATCCTCGAGCCTCATCGCAGGCCCAAAATCCTGGAATACGATGTGCTTACCTTGGTCGTCGCCATCACGGTGGAAGTCGCTCATTTGCGCCCCAGCTTCGGCGAAACCCAGATACTGGTAGGCCCCAATTTTCTTATTACCATCCGGCGCGGCACGACTCAAGGTCACGCCGATTTGCGAGACCATCTGCAGAACTCGCCCGAATTGCTGGGGCGCGGCAGCGATTACGTGGCATCGGCGGTCCTTGATTTGCTGGTCGATCATTACGTGACCGCCATCAACCACATGGAAAAGGGCGTTGAAACCATCGAGCAGCAATTCCTGCTGCGGGGTTTTCATCCCCACGATGTGCGCAAAATGTACAAGCTGCGCCGCGATCTATTGCGCATGTATACGGCGATTGCGCCCATGGCCGAAATATGCCGGCGCCTGGCGCGCGTCGACATGAAGCACGTCGATCCGGACAGCCGCGCGTTTTTCGGCGAAGTCGCCGATCGGGTCACGCGGGTCAACGAACTAGTGGCCAGCCTGCGCGATGCGCTGGCCTTTGCCTTTGAGGCGGGGCTCATGATAGGGCAGGCGCAGCAAACCGACATCACCAAGAAGCTGGCTGCCTGGGCGGCCATTCTGGCCGTGCCCACGGCCGTCGCCGGCATCTACGGCATGAACTTCAAGGACATGCCCGAGCTGAGCATGCCCTATGGCTATCCTTTGGTCCTGGGCGCGACGTTTGGTGTGTGCTGTATTCTGTTCTGGCGGTTCAGGAAGGCCGGCTGGCTGTAATGCCGATGGCCGCGCGGCCGCGGCAAGAAAGCGAGGTGGCATCATGAGTTGGACGACGCATGAAATAACGAACCAGGTTCCAGACCTGGACGATTACAACCTATACCAGGCCGACCGCATTCTGCAGCAGGCGGTGCAGCGCGAAGGCGCAGGCTGGCACGAGGCGGCCTTGACGGAATACGGCGCGCTGCTGGGCCGCCGCGAAACCCTGGTGCTGGCGGCCGAGATAAACCGCCATGCTCCCGAGGCCGAAATATTCGATCGCGTCGGCCGGCGCGTCGACCGTGTGGTTTTTCACCCGGGCTGGCACCAGTTCATGCGCATGGCCTTCCAGCAGGGCATGCACTCGTCGGCGTGGGCGAACCCTCGGCCCGGCGCCCACGTTGCGCGGGCCGCCACATATCTGCTGCATGGCCAGGTCGAGGCGGGGTCGCTGTGTCCCGTGACCATGACTTCGGCCGCCATTCCCGTCCTGCGCAACGAGCCGTGGTTCGAAACCATCAGGCCGCTGCTGTATTCGTCGCAGTACGACGAAACCGACGGCCCGCTGTCCTCCAAGACCGGCATGATGGTCGGCATGGGCATGACGGAGAAGCAGGGCGGCTCCGACTTGCGCAGCAATACGACACGCGCGGCACCGCTGGGCGTGGGCGGGCGGGGCGGCGCCTATCGCATTACGGGGCACAAGTGGTTTCTTTCGTCGCCCATGTCCGACGCCCATTTGGTTTTGGCCTCGCACGAAGAACAGTTCTCCTGCTTTTTCGTGCCGCGCTGGCATCCCGAGGGGCGCAAGAACACGGTGTGCATCCAGCGGGCCAAAGACAAAATGGGCAACCGCTCCAACGCCAGTGTCGAGGTCGAGTTTCAGGACGCTTACGGGGTTCTGGTCGGAGAGCCCGGCCGGGGCATTCCCACCTTGGTCGAGATGGCATCGTACACGCGCCTGGATTGCGTGCTGGGCAGCACCGCCTTGTTGCGCCAGGCCGTGGTCCAGGCCTTGCATCATGCGAGGCACCGGATGGCCTTCGGCAAGCTGCTTGTTCAGCAGCCATTGATGCGCAGCGTGCTTGCCGACCTTGCCCTGGAAAGCGAAGCGGCGACCATGCTGGCCTTGCGCCTGGCGCGGGCGTTCGACGAGTCCGGTTCGGTGCTGGAGCGGGCCTATCGCCGCGTGTTGACGCCGGCCTCCAAGTTCTGGGTCTGCAAGCGCACCATCGAGGCCGCGGCCGAATGCATGGAGGTCTGGGGCGGCAATGGCTATATCGAAAACGGCCCCATGCCCCGGCTGCTGCGCGAGGCGCCCGTCAATTCCATCTGGGAAGGATCCGGCAATGTCATGTGCCTGGATGTGCTGCGGGCTTTACGGCGCGAGCCGGATCTGGCCGAGGCCTTGCTGGCCTCGCTACGGGATGATGCGGCAGGAGAGCCTTTGCTGGAGCGGGCGGTCGATGAACTGGCCGGGGTTTTCCGGTTGGAAGGGCAGGAACTGGAGTCCAGCGCCCGGTTTGTGGCGCAGCAACTGGTGCTGCTGGTGCAGGCAGGTCTTTTGCGGCGCCATTCCACGACCATGGCGGCCGATGCCTTCGTGGCTTCGCGCTTTTCAGGCGCGGGCGGGCGTGTGTATGGCGTGACGGCCGGCAAAGTCGCCCCGGCCGCCGTCATTCAGCGGGCCTGGCACACGTAGAGCGCCGCGTGGCCCCTGTACCGTGCAGGGGGGCGTACGTATAATCCAGCTAGTATTTCGAAAGCAGGCCGGCGCGTCGTCCGATTGGCCGCCGTATTCGAGTCAATCAAACCGCACGGTAGTCATAGGCCGGGTTCACGCGAGGAAGTCATGAGGGTATTGCAGTATTTTTTGCCGCCGGGCCGGTGGTATTCCGTACGGCTTGGCCTGGCCGCGCTGGCTTTGGTGCTGGCGGGCCAGGGCGCGGCGCTGGCCTACGAACATCCTGCCGCCGGCGGCGAGCGCAGCCACATTGCCTTTCACCTGCGCGGCAGGGTCGTGCATGTGGCCGACGGCGATACCTTCACGATCATGGTGGATGGCCGGCAGCAGCGTGTTCGCATGGCGAGCATCGATGCGCCGGAAACGGGCAAGGGCCGCGAGCGCCCGGGCCAGCCCATGGGCCAGGCTTCGAAGAAAGCATTGGCCGACCTCATCGCCGGCAAAACGCTGGCGCTGGATTGCTACGAAAAAGACCAGTACGGCCGCAATGTGTGCAACGTTCCCCTTGCCGATGGCAGCACCGCCAACCAGCGCCAGGTCGCTGCCGGCATGGCTTGGGCCAATATGGAAGGGCGGGGCAAGTTCATGCGCGACCCATCCCTGCCGGGGCTGGAGCAAAAGGCGCGCGAAGCCCGGCTGGGCCTGTGGCGGGATCCCGATCCGGTCAAGCCCTGGGCCTGGCGCTATGGCTGCTGGAAAAAAGGCCGATGCTGACGGCGCGGCGGCTGGGCAAGCGGCTGTGTTGCCTGTGCCTGGCGCTGCTTCTGGCGGCTTGCTCGCGAGTCGCCGTCAATAGCCCGTACGAGCGCGATTCCGCCGGCCGCAACGTGCTGTATACCGCTTTTGCGCAGCGTTCGCCCAAGTATCTGGATCCGGCTAGCTCGTACTCGACCGATGAAACCCCGTTTACCTATTCGATCTATGATCCGCTGTATCAATACGCCTATCTGGAGCGCCCCTACCGCTTGATACCCAAGGCGGCTGCCGCTGTCGTGCCCGCCGTCTACTATGACAAGGACGGCCGGCGCCTGCCCGACGATGCGCCCGGCCAGTCCGTCGCCCTGAGCGTGTACGACATTCCCATCAAGCGGGGCGTGCTGTTTGCGCCGCATCCCGCGTTCGCGCGCGACGCATCGGGCAAATATGTGTACTGGCCTTTGGCCGGCCACGAACTGGAAAATAAATTCGGCATTCCCGATTTTCCCCGCACCGGCACGCGCGAACTGACGGCCGACGATTACGTCTATGCTTTCCGGCGCCTGGCCAGTCCTCGCGTGGTGTCGCCGGCGTTTTCGGTACTGGCCGGACACATCGTGGGCATGCGCGAATACGGGCAGCGTCTTAAAAAGATCGATCAGGCCGCCGGCGCAAGAAAACAGTGGCTGGATTTGCGCAAGTACGCTTTCGACGGCGTCCAGGCGCTTGACAGCCATACGCTGCGCATCAAGGTCAAGGGAAAATACCCGCAGTTCAAGTACTGGCTGGCCATGACCTTTACGGCGCCCATACCCTGGGAGGCCGACCGGTTCTACGCCCAGCCGGGAATGGCCGCGCACGATCTGTCGCTGAATACCTGGCCCGTCGGGACGGGGCCCTACATGCTGGTCGAATCCATCCCCAATCGCCGCCATGTCCTGGCCAGAAACCCGAATTTCCGGGGCGATCCCTATCCTTGCGAGGGGGCGCCCGGCGACGAGCAGGCGGGGCTGCTGGCCGATTGCGGCAAGCCCACGCCGTTCATCGACCGCATCGTGTTTTCTCTGGAAAAAGAAAGCGTGCCGCTGATGGGCAAGTTTCTTCAAGGGTATTACGATATTCCCGAAGTCGATGGAGGCGGCTACGGCGTGGCCATGCGGGTGGCAGCGGGCGATTCCGCCGAAAAGGCGGCGCTGTACAAGGATCACGGCCTGCAGCTGCTTACCTCGACCGAGGCGCAGATCTACTACCTGGGCTTCAATTGGCTCGACCCGGTGGTGGGCAAGGGCGCAACGCCCGAGCAGCAGGAAAAGAACCGCAAGCTGCGCCAGGCCATCAGCATTGCGTTCAACTGGGAGCAATATGTGTCCATCTTCCAGAATGACCAGGCCCAGGTGGCGCAGGGCCCGATCCCGCCCGGCGTGCCCGGCTACCAGCCTCCCCCCGAAGGCTTGAACAAAAGCGTGTATGTCTATAAAGACGGGCATGCCGAACGGCGATCGCTGGATGAAGCCAGGCGGTTGCTTGCGCAGGCGGGATACCCGGATGGGCGCGATGCGGTCACGGGCAAGCCCTTGATCCTGCATTTCGATTCGGCCGGCGGCCTGGGCTCCAGCGCTACCCTGGACTGGATGCGCCGGCAACTGAAGGCCCTCAATGTCGAACTCGAAGTCAGGGCGACCGACTACAACCGTTTCCAGGACAAGATGAGCCGGGGCAGCACGCAGATGTTCATGTGGGGCTGGGTAGCCGATTATCCCGATGCCGAGAACTTCCTGTTCTTGCTCTACGGGCCCAATGCCAAGGCGGGCAAGGGCGGCGAGAACGCCTCCAATTACGAGAACCCCGAGTTCGACCGACTGTTCGAGCAGATGCGGTATCTGGACGACGGCCCCGAGAAGAACGCGATCATTCACAAGATGGTGGCTATCGTCCAGGCCGACATGCCCTGGATGTTCGGCTATTTTCCCAAATCGGGCGGGGCCTACCAGGCTTGGGTGCACAATGCCAAGCCGACGCAGATGGTGCGCAATACGCTGCAGTACTATCGCCTCGATCCCGCGATGCGGGCCGAAAAAATCCGGCAATGGAATCGTCCGGTCTGGTGGCCCGCCTGGCTGCTGCTGGCGTTGCTGCTGGCCGGCGTCTATCCCGCCTATCGCGTCATCAGGCGTCGCGAGGCGCTGACCGCCCTGGGCGGCCACGCTTCTTCAAAGGAGCGTCCATGATCGGCTATGTTTTCCGGCGGCTGTTGTACGGCGTGTTGATTCTGGTGGGCGTGAACCTTTTGACCTTCGCGCTGTTTTTCGCCGTGAACACGCCCGACGACATGGCGCGCCTTTCCATCGGCGGCCAGCGGGTCAGCCAGGACGCCATCGAAAAATGGAAGGCCGAGCGCGGCTACGACAAGCCGCTGATATTCAACGCCCAGGCCAAGGGCGCCGCGGCCTTGACCGATACCGTGTTCTACGAACGGTCGCTGCCGCTGCTGCGCTTCGATTTCGGCTTTTCCGACGGAGGGCGGGACATCGGCCATGAAATCGCCCAGCGCATGTGGCCCAGCCTGGCCCTGGCCGTGCCGACATTCATCCTGGGCTTGTTCGCCTGCATCGTGCTGGCCGTGCTGCTGGTGTTCTTCAGGGGCACGCCGCTGGATTTCTACGGCGTGGTGCTGTGCGTGGTGCTGCTGTCCATATCCAGCCTGTTCTACATCATTGCGGGGCAGTGGCTGTTCGCCAAGGTCTTGCGCTGGGTTCCCTATTCGGGCTTTATCGATGGCTGGGCCAGCGTGCGCTTTCTGGCGTTGCCGGTACTGGTGGGCATTGTCTCCCGGCTTGGGGGCGAGACCCGTTTCTACCGCACCCTGTTCCTGGAAGAAGCCGGCAAGGACTATGTGCGCACGGCCCGCGCCAAAGGCTTGGCGGAACATGTCGTGCTGTTCCGGCATGTGCTGCGCAATGCCTTGCTGCCCATACTTACCGGAACCGTATCGGCGCTGCCCCTGCTGTTCATGGGCAGCCTGATTTCGGAATCCTTCTTCGGGATCCCGGGCCTGGGCAGCTACACCATCGACGCCATCAACGCCCAGGACTTCTCCATCGTAAGGGCCATGGTGTTTTTGGGCTCGGCCTTGTATATCGTGGGGCTGATCCTGGCCGATATTTCCTATACGCTGGCCGATCCCAGGGTGAGGTTTGATTAGGGCCTGCCGACACTATGCCAGACTTCGTTTTCCTGTGGACCGATATTTTCATATTCTGCCTTCTGGCGGGCGTCCTGATTTATGGGTTCAGGGCGGCGCGCAGTGCGTCGCTGCGCGCCGCCTGGGCGACCGTGGGCCGCCGGCCGCCGGCCATGTGCGCGGCCATGATGCTGGGGGTCTTTGTGCTGCTCGGCGTGCTGGATTCCGTGCATTACAGACCTTTGCTGTCGCCCTCCGCGGGCAATGCGCCAGCCGTGTACTCGCCGGTTTTACGCTCGGCGCTGGACGACCTGCTGTCCCTGACGCAGATGGGACAGTCCGAAGCCACCTACTCGGCGCCGCTGGCCATCAGGCAGTTCACCAAGGAAACCCAGTTCATCGACGGCGAGGCGGTGCGCGACTACCCGCGGCTCAAGCACGCCGGCACCCGCCTGAAGCAGGACAGCGACCACCGCGCCGACGTGCTCAGGCGCGCCGTCGCCGGCGCCGTGGCCGGACTGGCCGCCGGCGCGGCGATGGCGGTGCTTATGATTCTGGCGGGCGCGCGCGGCGAGGGCTCCTGGCGTGGAGCCTGGAGGCGCTGGAGGCGGGGCGAAACGAACATTCCCTGGCGCGCCATGTGGGTGATGTTCTGCGTGCTGGCGGTGCTGGCCGGCATGGCTGTTTCACTGAGCCTGGACTATCATGTGCTGGGCACGGACCGCACCGGCAACGACGTGCTGCGCCAGGGGCTGAAAAGCCTGCGCACGGCGCTGGTCATCGGCACCCTGACCACGCTGGCCATGCTGCCGCCAGCGTTGATTTTCGGCATTTCGGCGGGGTATTTTCGCGGCCGGATCGACGATGCCATCCAGTATCTCTACACCACGCTTACGTCCATACCCGGCGTGCTGCTGATCGCCGCCTGCGTCTTGATGATGCAGGTCTATATCGACAGCAACCCCGCTCTGTTTCCAACCGTCGCGGCGCGCGCGGACCTGCGCCTGTTCCTGCTGTGCCTGATTCTGGGACTGACGGGCTGGGCCGGGTTGTGCCGGCTGTTGCGGGCCGAGACCCTTAAACTGCGCGAACTGGAGTACGTGCAGGCGGCCCGGGCCTTCGGCCTGGGGTCCTGGCGGATCATGCTCAGGCATATTCTGCCCAACGTCATGCACATCGTCCTGATCACCATGGTGCTGGAGTTCTCGGGGCTGGTGCTTTACGAGGCGGTCCTGTCCTACCTGGGCATAGGGGTGGATCCGACCACGCCGTCGTTCGGCACCATGATCGATGCGGCGCGGCTTGAAATGTCGCGCGATCCCATGATCTGGTGGAATCTTCTGACGGCTTTCGTGTTCCTGCTGGCGTTGGTGCTGTCCGCCAATATTCTGGCGGATGCCGTGCAGGATGCCTTCGATCCGCGCGTGCGCCGGTTCCGTGCCCGGCGCCCGGGGGCGGGGGATCGCAAGCCGCAAGCAATGCAGGAGGACGAGGCATGACGATGCGCGACGAGCCGGGGCATGCCGCCCATTCCTCCATCGTGATGTCGGTGCGCGATTTGTCGGTGCGCATCGAAAGCGACACAGGTGTTCGCGATGCGGTTGCCGCGCTGAGCCTTGCTGTTGCGCGCGGACAGACCTTTGCGCTGGTGGGGGAGTCGGGCTGCGGCAAAAGCATGACGGCGCTGGCCTTGCTGCGTCTCTTGCCCGAGGCGGGGCGAATTGTCGCCGGCCAGGTCGAGCTCGAGCAGATCGACCTGAACCGCCTGCCCGAATCGCGCATGCGCGCCGTGCGCGGCGGGCGGATCGGCATTATTTTCCAGGAGCCTTCGACCAGCTTGAATCCCGTCATGACGGTGGGCCGGCAGATACTGGAAGTCCTGCATGCCCACACGCCGCTGCGGGGCGCGCAGGCAGTCCAGCGCGGCGTGGACTGGCTTAGGCGAGTGGGCATCCCCGAGCCCGAGCGGCGCTTCAACGACTACCCCTTTCAGTTCTCCGGGGGGCAGAAGCAGCGAGTGATGATCGCCATAGCGCTGGCGGCGCAGCCCCGGCTATTGATCGCCGACGAGCCCACGACCGCCCTGGACGTGACCGTGCAGGCGCAGATATTGCAGTTGCTGGCCGACGTCCAGCGCGAGATGGGGTTGGCCATTCTGCTGATCACCCATGACCTTGCCGTGGTCAGGCAGGTTGCCGACCATGTCGCCCTGATGCGCGATGGCAAGATCGTCCTGACAGTCGATGCGCCGGCTTTTTTCCGTTCGCCCGATCATCCCTACGCCCGCCAGTTGCTGGCGGCCATTCCCACTTTCGCCAAACGCGGGCGTTCCCTGCTCAACCCCGGCGAACCGCTGCCGGGTGAGGCTGGCGCGGCCCCGGCCGAGGTCGCGATTCCCGGCGCAGGCACGACGGATTCCCGCAGCGGGCTTCAGGGGTTTTCTTCGAACACGGCTGCCGCGATCCTCGCCGTCAGGGACCTGACGGTGGCTTATCCACGGCGCCAGGGTCTGTTCGGCCGCCATGCGGACATGACGCCGGTCGTCGATGGCGTGTCGTTCGACGTCGTGGCGGGTGAAACCCTGGCGCTGCTGGGTGAGTCGGGCTGCGGCAAGACGACGACAGCCAAGGCCTTGCTGCGTTTGCTGGAGAAACAGGCGCAGGTCGGCGGCCAGGTCGAGCTGGGGGGGGTGCCGGTGTTCACGGCGAGCCGATCCAGTTTGAAGCGCTTGCGCCAATCGCTGCAGATCGTTTTCCAGGACCCCTATGCCTCGCTGAATCCGCGCATGCTGGTGGGCGACATTCTGGAGGAGGGCGTTGCGGCTCTGCGGCCCGAACGCTCGCGGGACGACCGCCGGGCGCGCATTCAGAACCTGCTGGACAGCGTGGGTCTGCCCCGCGATACGGTGCGGCGCTATCCCCATGAGTTCTCGGGCGGCCAGCGCCAGCGCATTGCGATCGCGAGGGCGCTTTCGGTGGAGCCCCAGGTGCTGGTCTGCGACGAGCCGACTTCGGCGCTGGACGTGTCGGTTCAGGCGCAGATACTCGAGCTGCTCAAAGCTTTGCAGCAGGAATTCAACATGGGGTATTTATTCATCACTCACAATTTCGGCGTGGTGGAGTATTTGTCCGACCGCATCGCGGTGATGCACAAGGGGCGCATCGTCGAAACAGGGGCAACCCGGGACGTGCTGGAGTCTCCCCGGCACGCCGAGACGCGGCGCCTGCTGGCGGCGGTGCCTCGCCTGTAGGGCCGCGCGGGGGAGCCGCAACGCTTATAATGGGGCGACAAGGCCTTGTTTTTCCTGGCCGAGCCCCAAAGTAGTGGATATGTCCCTGAAAGTATTCGACCTCCAGTGCGAGTTCGGCCACGTCTTCGAAGGCTGGTTCGCTTCGCACGAAAACTACGAAACCCAGCAGGCCAAGGGCCTGCTGAGCTGCCCCATGTGCGAAAGCACGCAAATCAGCCGCAAGCTTTCGGCGCCGCGCCTGAATATGGGGCACGGCAAGGCCGACGCCCAGCGCGGGGCCGGCGGGCAGGTATCGATGGAGGATAGTGGCGGCGCGCATCCTGTTGCGGCGCCCGGGGCCGAACAACTGGCCAGGCTGCAGGCTCAGGTCATGCAGTACATGCGCCAGTTGGTGCGCAACACCGAAGATGTCGGCGGCAATTTCGTTCAGGAAGCCAGGCGCATGCACGAAGGGGAAATCGAGCACCGGGCCATTCGCGGCACGGCGACCGCGCAAGAGCGCGAGTCGCTGGTGCGCGACGGCATTGCCGTGCTGCCCATTCCGGATTACCTCGACGACGACCGCCTGCAGTAAACCCGGCCGGGGCAGGGCGGCAACAATTACATGACGCGGCTGCGGTATTCGCTGGTGCGCGTATCGATTTCGATCTTGTCGCCGATATTGCAGAACAACGGCACGGCGATTTCGACGCCGGTGTTGATTTTTGCGGGCTTGAGCACCTTGCCCGAGGTATCGCCCTTGACGGCGGGCTCGGTGTAGATGATTTCGCGCACGATGATGGTGGGCAGTTCGACCGAAATGGCGCGGCCTTCGTAGAACACGACTTCCACCGTCATGCCTTCTTCCAGGAAGTTCAGCGCATCGCCCATGCTTTCGGCTTCGACTTCGTACTGGTTGTATTCTTCGTCCATGAACACATACATGGGATCGGCGAAATACGAGTAGGTGCACTCTTTGTGCTCGAGCACGACGATCTCGAATTTTTCGTCGGCCTTGTAAACCGATTCGCTGCCCGAGGATGTAAGCAGATTCTTGAACTTGAGCTTCACGACGGCCGCGTTGCGGCCCGATTTATTGTATTCGGTCTTCAGAACGACCAACGGCTCGCTGCCGACCATAACAACGTTGCCAACACGTAATTCTTGTGCTGTTTTCATCTTTGATGACTACTCCGGAAAATTTAGTGCTCCATGGATGGGCCACCAGGGGCCGGAGCGAGACTGATAAAACGCATAATTTTACTCTTTTCCCCGATTTTTCGCGCAGAAGCCGACAAGCGACTCGGCCAGCCCTGTCCGGGCGGCCAGTTCGTCGCACCATTGCCGTGTCTGCCGGCGCCATGCGTCCTGTGCGTCGCGAGCCAGCAGGGCTTGCAGCGCCGTGCCAGCGTCGGCGGCATTTCCTGTGTTCCAGGCCAGCGTCAGCGGTTCGACCTGGCGGCCGAAAGGCGCCAGGTCAAGCCACGCGCGCAGCTTTTCGAGGTGGGCGGCGTCTTCCTGCTGATAAATCTGCCAGACGAATGGCTTGCCGGCCCATATGGCGCGCGCCAGCGAATCCTCGCCCCGCACGAAATTCAGGTCGCTGCTCCATAGCAGGCGGTCGAAATCCTCCTGGGATACGAAGGGGGCTTCAAAGACATGGACATGGCTGGCGGCCAGGTCCGCCAGCGAAGGATAGACGCCCTCCGGAACGATGAGCACGCTGGGCTCGGCCCCGCTGTTCAACGCCTGTACCAGGGCCTCGGCAGGCGCGTTGCGGTAGCAGAACAGATAGGCCTGCCGCCAGCCCGATTGCAGGCCCTTGATCCAGGAATCCGGCATGCCCAGTGTTTGCAGCAGGCGCCAGCGCTCGCCGGGCCGGGACAGCCAGGCGTCGCGTGTTTCCAGCAGGCCGGGTTCGCGCAGCAGGCCGCCGGTTGCGGGGGTGAAGCCGGGGAAGTAGAAGCATTTGCGCAGCCCATTGGCCTGCAGCGACGGCATGGCATGGCAGCTTTCCACCCATTTTTCGGCGCTCAGGTATTCGAGGTTGATGCACAGGCTGTCCCGGTCGGCCATGCGGGATACGAAGTTGGGAGGCAGCTCGCAGGCAAAGGCTTCGATGACGACGTCGTGCGGGGCGAGTTCGGGAAGGTCGTGCGACCAGTGGATGATTTCGACGCCCCGCGCCGCTTGCATGCCTTGCCCGGCATCGACGGCGGGTTCGATGCGGGCAAAGGCCTGCATGTCGTCCACCCACAGCCTGACGGGGGCGGGTGCATTCAGGCTAGCCAATTGGCGGGCGAGCCGCCAGCATACGCCGATGTCGCCGTAGTTGTCGACGACCCGGCAGAAAATGTCGAAGCTTGGAGGGGCGGCTGGCATGGATGGAAGCCTGCGTGCTCGCGGCGTCCGCCGGGCTGGCGGGGCCCGGGGCGATCAGTGCAGATGAACCGGATCGAGGTCGATTTCTTCGGGCAGCTCGGGGTGCAGCATTTCGCCCAGCGGGTTGGGGAAATACGGCGCGCCGCAGTCGTCGCAGAATTCGACGGCATACAGCCCGGACAAGCGCCGCACGTCGACGACGCCCATTTCGTTCAGCAGGGCGGCGATTTCATCGGGAATATCGGCCTGTTCGGCATTGATGCTGTCGGCGACGGATTCTTCCTTGCTCAGAACGGGCCAGATGCTGCCGTAGATGATGTCGTTGCTGTGCTGGGTGCTGAAGCCCACCCGGTATTCTTCGATGACGTTGTCGCCGCAGGCGGCGATGGTGGCGCGCAGTTCGTCGCCCGGCAGGCGGGCCACCGTTTGCAGCCAGGTGACCGCGGCCTTGAGCGCCAGGGGGCGTATGCGGCGGTCGGCCTCGCGGCTGTTGATGTAGTAGGCATCGGGCAGCAGGTATTCGATGGAGCAGCCGGTGAACATGGGAGTGATGGTGGCCGCGCTGGCTTGTGTCCAGTTTTCCAGGCATTGCTCGCGCGTGACGGCGGCGGTGTCGTCGCTTTGCCACAGGAATAGCGGCTGGCCCTTGGGAACGGCAACGGCGCCAACGACGAAGCGGGCGTCGGCCAGCATACCTTCGTTGCTGGGTATGGAGCGGATTTCGCAGGCCTCGGCTTTTTGGCCAAGCGCCTTTTGGCCCAGACGGTGGGTCCAGGCCCAGGTGTCGTGGAAGGTTTGCGGCATCTGGTCGAAGCTGACAAGTTCGTCCAGCAGGGCCAGTTTTGCGGCCGGGGCCAGAATATGCGTTTTCAGCTGCTGTTCGATGGCGGAAAGATTGTGCCGCAGCGAGTACTGCGCGGGCAATTGGTAGCGGGTCCAGACGACGGCGGGCGCCGCGAACAGCAGGATGTCGTAGGCTTGTTCGTCGGCCAACAGCGTGGCCGATTCGGAATGCGTTTCCGCCTGTTCGATCAGGATCTCGTAGGCGTTGACGTTGTTCGCCAGGAGGTAGTCGAGTGCGTGCTCGATGGCCTGGTTCTTTTTACCCTGTAGAAGCCGCGATAATTGGGCGCCGAGCAGGTTTTCCCAGTAGATGTCTTCGAGCCGGCTGCCCGAGAGCGCCAGCGATTGGGCCAGCTTGGCCAGGCGCTGGGTGTCGCGTGACAGACGGTGGTGGTGAGGGAGGGGCATACGGGGCATGAGTGGATACGATTGAAAGCTGTTAAAAGTGCATCGAGCGATTCAGCGGGCGGCGTGCCGGTGCGGCACATGCCGCCCGCTGCGGGGTTTCCCCGATCTTCCCTGCTAGTTTAACCCCGAGTGATGCCTAGGGCCTGTTAACAGGCCCTAGCGCCTTCAGGCGGCCAGCAGCTCGCGCAGCACGTAGGGCAGGATGCCGCCGTGTTCGTAGTAGTCGACTTCGGTTGCGGTATCGATGCGCAGCAGCAAGGGCACGTTTTGCGACGTGCCGTCTTTGCGATGTATGGTGAGCGTGACGTCCTGCTGCGGCTTGATGCCGTTTTCCAGGCCCGAGATGTCGTAGGTTTCGTCGCCGGCGATGCCCAGCGATTCGACGGTGTCCTGGCCCTTGAACTGCAGCGGAAGCACGCCCATGCCCACCAGGTTGCTGCGGTGGATGCGCTCGAAGCTGCGCGCGATGACCGCCTTGACGCCCAGCAGCTGCGTGCCTTTGGCGGCCCAGTCGCGCGACGAGCCTGTGCCGTATTCTTCGCCGCCGAAGACGACGCTGGGCACGTTCTCGCCGATGTACTTCATGGCGGCATCGAAAATGGGAAGCCGCTCGCCCGATGGCTGGTGTATGGTTTCGCCGCCTTCGAAGCGGCTGCCGTCGGCATTGGGAGGAATCATGAGGTTCTTGATGCGCACGTTGGCGAACGTGCCGCGCATCATGACCTCGTGGTTGCCGCGGCGCGAACCGTAGCTGTTGAAATCCTGTTTTTCGACGCCGTGGGCCTTGAGCCATTGGCCGGCGGGCGAGGATTCCTTGATGGAGCCTGCCGGCGAGATATGGTCGGTGGTGACCGAATTGCCGAAAATGGCCAGGGCCCGGGCGTTGCGCACCGCCGGCATGGGCGCCGGCTTCATGCCGAAATCGTCGAAGAACGGGGGCTCGGCAATGTAGGTGGATACCGGCCAGGTGTAGGTGTCGCCGTCGACGCCGTTGATGTTTTTCCAGAGCTTGCCCGGATTGGACTTGATCTGGGCGTAGTTGCTGCGGAAAGCGGCGGGGTTCAGCGCCGTGCCCAACAGCGCCTGGATTTCGGCGTTGCTGGGCCAGATGTCGCCCAGCCACACATCGCCCTTTTTGCCCTTGCCCACGGGCTCGGTCATGAGGTTGCGCTGCATCGTGCCCGCCAGCGCATAGGCCAGGACCAGCGGGGGCGATGCGAGGAAATTGGCCTTGATGTTGGGATGGATGCGGGCTTCGAAATTGCGGTTGCCCGACAGCACGGCGGCGCAGACCAGATTGTTTTGCGTGATGGCCTCGTTGATGTCGGGGGTCAGGTCGCCCGAATTGCCGATACAGGTGGTGCAACCGTAGGCGGCGACGTTGAAGCCCAGTTTTTCCAGGTAGGGCAGCAGGCCGGTCTTGGTGAGGTATTCGGTGACGACGCGCGATCCGGGCGCCAGCGATGTTTTGATGTGCTTGGGAATCTTGAGCCCGGCCTCGACGGCCTTTTTGGCCATCAGCCCCGCCGCCAGCAGGACGCTTGGGTTCGAAGTGTTGGTGCACGAGGTGATGGCGGCGATGAGGATATCGCCGTTCTTGATCTTGGTGCCGGCGCTGGTGGTAAAGGTTTGATCCAGCCTTTCCGGCGGCTGGTTGAAGCCGCTGGCGGACTGCTCGGAGAACAGGCGGGCGAAAGTGTCTTTGGCGTCGCCCAGCTCGATGCGGTCCTGGGGACGCTTGGGGCCGGCCAGCGAGGGTGTGACGGTGGACAGGTCGAGCTTGACCAGTTGCGAGTAGTCGATGTTCTTGGCCTTGGGAATGCCGTACATGCCCTGGGCCTTGAAGTAGGCCTTGAAGGCCTCGATTTCATCGTCGCTGCGGCCCGTGCCCTTGAAGTATTCGATGGTGCGGTCGTCAACGGGAAAAAACCCCATGGTGGCGCCGTATTCGGGCGACATATTGCCGATGGTGGCGCGGTCGGTGACGGACAGGCTGGCGGTGCCGGGCCCGCAGAATTCCACGAACTTGCCCACCACTTTTTCCTTGCGCAGCAGCTCGGTGATGGTGAGCACGAGATCGGTGGCCGTGACGCCGCCGCGCAGCTCGCCGGTGAGTTCGACGCCTACGACGTCCGGGGTAAGAATGTACAGCGGCTGGCCCAGCATGCCGGCTTCGGCCTCGATGCCGCCCACCCCCCAGCCTACGACGCCGATGCCGTTGATCATGGTGGTGTGGCTGTCGGTGCCGACCAGGGTGTCGGGATAATAGACGTTATTGGCGGCGTCGAAGTGCACGCCGCGGGCCAGGTGTTCCAGGTTGACCTGGTGCACGATGCCGAAGCCCGGCGGCACGACGCCGAACGTATTGAAGGCCTGCATGCCCCACTTGAGGAATTCGTAGCGCTCGTTGTTGCGATGGAACTCGATCTTCATGTTTTGCTCGAGCGCGCTTTTGGTGCCGAAGTGGTCGATCATGACGGAGTGGTCGACCACCAGGTCGACGGGCACCATGGGCTCGATGCGCTTGGGATCCTTGCCTTCTTTTTGCGCCACCGAGCGCATGGCGGCGATGTCGACCAGCAGCGGAACGCCGGTGAAGTCCTGCAGGACCACGCGGGCGACCACGAAGGGGATTTCGGTGTTGCGCGGGGCGTTGGGCTTCCAGTTGGCCAATTGGCGCACATGTTCCTCGGTGATTTTCCTGCCGTCGCAATTGCGCAGGACGGACTCCAGGACGATGCGGATGGACACCGGCAGGCGGCTGACGTCGACCCCCAGACTTTTGCCCAGCGCGGGCAGCGAATAGAGATTCGCGCTTTTGCTGCCTATCTTGAATTTTTTCAGGGTGTTCAGGGTATTGGTCGACATGTCTTGCTCCGTACGATGGAAAGCCGAGGGAAGTCTGGTGCGAGGCGGACGGCGCCCGCTTCGCTCCCGGCTATTTTAGGCTTGATTGCGGCATTTTGGGGGCGAAAAAAATCCCCCGCGGCGGGCTGCCGGGGGGATGGGTTGCAGCGGTGCGCCGAACCGGCGCTTACACGCCGACGGAGTCTGCGATCTCTTTGTACTCTTCGATCTGGTCGAAGTTCAGGTACTGATAGATCTGCTTGCCGCTTTGGTTGATGACGCCCATGTCGGCCATGTACTCTTCCTTCGTGGGGATGCGGCCCAGACGAGAGCAGATGGCGGCCAGCTCGGCCGAACCCAGGTATACGTTGCTGTTCTTGCCCAGGCGGTTCGGGAAGTTGCGGGTGCTGGTCGACATCACGGTGGCGCCTTCGCGAACCTGAGCCTGGTTGCCCATGCACAGCGAGCAGCCCGGCATTTCGGTGCGGGCGCCGGCCGTGCCGAAGACGCCGTAGTGGCCTTCTTCGGTCAGTTGCTGCGCGTCCATCTTGGTGGGCGGCGCGATCCACAGCTTGGTGGGAATGTCGCGCTTGCCTTCGAGCAGCTTGGAAGCGGCGCGGAAGTGGCCGATATTGGTCATGCAGCTGCCGATGAACACTTCGTCGATGACCGCGCCGGCCACGTCGGACAGCGTTTTGACGTCGTCCGGGTCGTTCGGGCAGGCGACGATGGGTTCGTGCACGTCGGCCAGGTCGATCTCGATGACGGCCGCGTATTCAGCGTCGGCATCGGGTTCGAGCAGTTGGGGATCGGCCAGCCAGGCTTCCATGGCCTTGATGCGGCGGGCCAGCGAGCGCTCGTCTTCGTAGCCGTTGGCGATCATCCACTTGAGCATCACGATGTTGCTGTTGATGTACTCGATGATGGGTTCTTTGTTGAGGCGCACGGTGCAGCCGGCGGCCGAGCGTTCGGCCGAAGCGTCGGTAAGCTCGAAAGCCTGTTCGATCTTCAGGTTGGGCAGGCCCTCGATTTCGAGGATGCGGCCCGAGAAGATGTTCTTCTTGCCCTGCTTGGCCACGGTGAGCAGGCCTTGCTTGATGGCGTACAGGGGAATGGCGTTGACCAGGTCGCGCAGGGTGACGCCGGGCTGCAGCTCGCCCTTGAAGCGCACCAGCACGGATTCGGGCATGTCCAGGGGCATGACGCCGGTGGCGGCCGCGAAGGCGACCAGGCCGGAGCCCGCCGGGAACGAGATGCCGATGGGGAAGCGGGTGTGCGAGTCGCCGCCGGTGCCGACGGTGTCGGGCAGCAGCATGCGGTTCAGCCAGCTATGGATGATGCCGTCGCCCGGGCGCAGGGCAACGCCGCCGCGCGTGCTGATGAAATCGGGCAGCGTGTGGTGGGTCTTGACGTCCACGGGCTTGGGATAGGCGGCCGTATGGCAGAACGACTGCATGACCAGGTCGGCCGAGAAGCCCAGGCAGGCGAGGTCTTTGAGCTCGTCGCGGGTCATGGGGCCGGTGGTGTCCTGGCTGCCGACGGAGGTCATGCGCGGCTCGCAGTAGGTGCCGGGGCGCACGCCCTTGCCTTCGGGAAGGCCGCAGGCGCGGCCGACCATTTTCTGGGCCAGCGAATAGCCCTTGCCGGAATCGGCGGGGGCCTGGGGCAGGCGGAACAGCGTGGAAGGGGGCAGGCCCAGCGCTTCGCGGGCCTTGGCGGTGAGGCCGCGGCCGATGATCAGCGGAATGCGGCCGCCGGCGCGGACTTCGTCGAGCAGGACGTCGGACTTGATGGTGAATTCGGCGATGACCTTGCCGTCCTTCAGGGCTTTGCCCTCGTAGGGGCGCAGCTCGACCACATCGCCCATTTCCATTTTGGAAACGTCCAGTTCGATGGGCAGCGCGCCCGAGTCTTCCATGGTGTTGTAGAAGATGGGGGCGATCTTGTTGCCCAGGCAGACGCCGCCGAAGCGCTTGTTGGGCACATAGGGGATGTCTTCGCCGGTGAACCACAGCACCGAGTTGGTGGCGGACTTGCGGCTGGAGCCGGTGCCGACCACGTCGCCCACGTAGGCGACGAGGTGGCCTTTTTCCTTGAGCGATTCGATGAAGGCGACCGGGCCGCGCTTGCCGTCTTCTTCGGGCTGGAACGCCGCGCCTTCGCGCTTGTTCTTGAGCATGGCCAGGGCGTGCAGAGGGATGTCCGGGCGGGTGGTCGCGTCGGGGGCGGGCGACAGGTCGTCGGTGTTGGTTTCGCCGGCAACCTTGAAAACCGTGATGGTCAGGCTCTCGGGGACTTCGGGGCGGCTGGTGAACCATTCGGCGTCGGCCCAGCTTTGCAGAATGCCTTTGGCGTGGGCATTGCCCTTGTCGGCCTTTTCCTTGACGTCGTGGAAGGCATCGAACATGAGCAGGGTGTTCTTCAGGCCCTGGGCCGCGGTGCCGGCCAGTTCGGCGTTGTCGAGCAGCTCGATGAGGGGGCTGATGTTGTAGCCGCCCAGCATGGTGCCGAGCAATTCGGTGGCTTTCTTGCCGTCGATGAGGGAACAGGTTTCCGAGCCGAAGGCAAGGGCGGCCAGGTACGAGGCCTTGACCTTGGCGGCATCGTCGACGCCGGCCGGCACGCGGTGCGTCAACAGCTCGAGCAGGAAGGCTTCTTCGCCCGCGGGCGGGTTTTTAAGCAGCTCGATGAGGTCGGCGGTTTGCTGAGCCGAAAGAGGAAGGGGAGGAATGCCTAACGCGGCGCGTTCGGCAACGTGTTGGCGGTATTTTTCCAGCATGAGGCGTGCCCTATGGTCGGATTGGAAGGGAGGATCTTTGCCTCAATTGTAAGGGGTGGCGCGGTTTGAGGCAAATGTCTTATGTCTTATATCTTATATAAGACTTGAGAAAATACGGAAGTGTTGCTATTGGGTGATTGTCTGGAGTTCTTGAGACGTCGGCAGGCGGAGTCAAGCCGACTGCTTTGAGAACGACGGCGTTATGCCAGCAAATCGGCGTACTCCGTGTGGCGCCGGATATAGGCGTCCGCGTATGAGCAAAGCGGGCGCACCAGCCAGCCCTGGCTGCGCGCGGTGTCCAGGGCGTGCATGGTCAGGTCGGCGGCGATGCCCCGCCCGCCGACAGCCTGGGGGACGCCTGTATGGATGATGGTCATGGTGTTGTTGCTGAGTTCGTACTCGAGAACGCACAAAATGCCGTTTTCGATCCATTGGAAGCGTTGCAGATCCGGGCGGTGTTCAATAGGGCGGCTCACGGCGGTTCTTTTCAAAAGGAAGGGTAGGAATGAAAAAAGCACCTCTCTGGGCGTCAGCGAGGTGCTTCGTTTGGCCTTGAACGATGGCGGGTATGGATGCCGGCGCGTCGTGCAAGAAGGGTTTCGCGGTCATGATTTGAGTTTCGGACTCTGTGCATATGAGGATTTTAGAACGGTGCCGGCAAAATTGCGCGATTTATCGTTCAGATCGCTTTCAGGTGTGGGTTTGAGGACACGCCGCGATTCGTATTCGTCGCTAGTCTGCGCACCTGAGCCACAGCCCCCGGCCCGAATCCGCCGGCCAGGGGTCGTGGGGGGGGGCAAGCGTCGCTGCTAAATGACGTACAGGTCCACGTACTCGTGCACGGGCATGGCTTCCAGACGTGCCTGGTCGAGTGAAACGTCCAGAATGCGCTGCTGCTGGCGTGCCGGGAACTGGCGGGCCAGGTTGGTGCGGAACTTGGCTTCCAGCAGGGGAATGCCGTCTTTGCGGCGGCGCTTGTGGCCGATGGGGTATTCGCAGACGATTTCATCCAGCTTGCTGCCGTCCCTGAACTCCACGGTCAGGGCATTGGCGATGGAGCGTTTTTCCGGGTCGTGGTAGTCGGCGGTGAAGGCGGGATCCTCGACGCATACGATCTTGTCGCGCAGCGCGTCGATGCGCGGGTCGGCGGCGATTTCATCTTCGTAGTCGCCGGCGGTGAGGCGGCCGAACAGCACCGGCACGGCCACCATGTACTGGATGCAGTGATCGCGGTCGGCGGGGTTGTTCAGCGGGCCTTTCTTGTCGATGATGCGGATGCAGGCTTCGTGCGTGCGGATGGTGATCCTGGCGATGTCGTCGCTGGACTTGCCCGCGGCCTTCAGCTTCTGGTGGATGTCCATGGCGCATTCCACGGCGGTTTGCGAATGGAACTCCGCGGGGAAGGAAATCTTGAACAGCACATTTTCCATGACGTAGCTGCCGTAGGGACGCTGGAACTTGAAGGGCTGGCCCTTGAACAGCACATCGTAGAAGCCCCAGGTCTTGGCGCTGAGCACCGAGGGGTAGCCCATTTCGCCGGTCCTGGCGATCAACGCCAGGCGCACGGCGCGGCTGGTGGCGTCGCCGGCGGCCCAGCTCTTGCGGCTGCCCGTGTTGGGGGCGTGGCGATAGGTGCGCAGGCTTTGTCCGTCCACCCAGGCCAGCGAAACGGCGTTGATGGTTTCTTCGCGGCTCAGGCCCAGCAATTGCGCCACGACGGCGGTCGAAGCCACCTTGACCAGGACGACGTGATCCAGGCCGACTTTGTTGAACGAGTTTTCCAGTGCGATGCACCCTTGGATTTCGTGGGCCTTGATCATGCCGGTCAGCACGTCGCGCATGGTCAGGGGCGCTTTGCCGGCCGCCACCGCATTGCGCGACAGCCAGTCGGCCGTGGCCAGGATGCCGCCCAGGTTATCCGAAGGATGGCCCCACTCGGCGGCCAGCCAGGTATCGTTGAAGTCGAGCCAGCGGATCATTGCGCCGATGTTGAAGGCCGCCTGCACGGGATCGAGCTGGAACTGCGTGCCTGGCACCTTGGCGCCGTTGGGCACGATCGTGCCCGGAACGATGGGCCCCATCAGCTTTTTGCAGGCGGGGTATTCCAGCGCTTCCAGGCCGCAGCCCAGGGTGTCTATGAGGCAGTTGCGGGCGGTTTCGTAGGCCAGCTCGCTTTTGATTTGATAGTTCAGGACGTAGTCCACGATATCGACCAATACCTGATCGGGTTCGGGACGGATGTTGGAAATGGCTGCCGACATGAATGCTTCCTAAGTTTATTTGCGTTTTGCCAGGGGAACGAATTTTTGATCTTCGGGGCCGACGTAATTGGCCGTCGGACGGATGATCTTGTTGTCGATGCGCTGCTCGATGATGTGCGCCGACCATCCGGCCGTGCGGGCGATGACGAACAGCGGAGTAAACATGGCCGTGGGCACGCCCATCATGTGGTAGGACACCGCCGAGAACCAGTCGAGGTTGGGGAACATTTTTTTCGCGTCCCACATTACCGTTTCGAGCCGTTCGGCGATGTTGAACATTTTCATGTTCTGCGCGCTCTTGGAAAGCTTGCGGGCAACTTCCTTGATGACCTGGTTGCGGGGATCCGAAACCGTGTAGACGGGATGGCCGAATCCGATGACGACCTCTTTGTTCTCGACGCGGCGGCGGATGTCGGCCTCGGCCTCGTCGGGCGAGCCGTAGCGCTTCTGAATTTCGAAGGCCACTTCGTTGGCGCCGCCGTGCTTGGGCCCGCGCAGGGCGCCGATGCCCCCGGTGATGGCCGAGTACATGTCGGACCCGGTGCCGGCAATGACGCGGCAGGCAAAGGTGGACGCGTTGAATTCGTGCTCGGCATACAGGTTGAGCGATGTGTGCATGGCGCGCACCCATTCGTCGCTGGGCTCGACTCCGTGCAGCAGGTGCAGGAAGTGTCCGCCGATGCTGTCGTCGTCCGTTTGCACGTCGATGATGCGGCCGTTATGGCTGTAGTGGTACCAGTACAGCAGGGCCGAGCCCAGGTTGGCCATCAGGCGGTCGGCGATGTCCCGCGCATCGGGAATGTTATGGTCGTCCTTTTCCGGCAGGACGCAACCCAGTACCGAGACTGCCGTACGCATGACGTCCATGGGATGGCTGGCGGCGGGCAGCGATTCCAGCGCGGTTTGCAACTGGGCCGGGAGGCCGCGCAGCTTGCGCAGTTTTTCCTTGTAGGCCTTGAGTTCGGCCTTGTTGGGCAAGGCGCCGTGCACCAGCAGGTGGGCGATTTCCTCGAATTCGCTGGTGTGGGCGATGTCCAGAATATCGTAGCCGCGGTAGTGCAGGTCGTTGCCGCTGCGGCCCACTGTGCACAAGGCCGTATTGCCGGCCACGATGCCCGACAGCGCTACGGATTTCTTGGGCTTGAAGGTGCTGGGTGTCTCGGTTTTTGCTTTTGCGGTAGTCGCCATGTCGCTCTCCTGGAGGTGTTGCGATTAATTGGATTTGCCTTGCTGGAACAGCGCGTCGAGCTTCGCTTCGAAAGCATGGTAGCCGATGCGTTCGTACAGTTCTTCGCGAGTCTGCATCATGTCGATGACATTTTTCTGATGGCCGTCGCGGCGGATCGCGTCGTAGATGGTTTCCGCGGCCTTGTTCATGGCACGGAAGGCCGACAACGGGTAAAGCGCCATGTCGACGCCCGCCGAAGCCAGCTCCTGCACGCTGAACAGCGGGGTCTTGCCGAATTCGGTAATGTTGGCCAGTATGGGCACGTCCAGCGCCTGCGAGAATTTCCGGTAGGTTTCCAGGTCGTAGGAAGCCTCGGCGAAAATGGCGTCCGCACCGGCAGCCACGCAGGCCTGGGCGCGCTCCAGCGCGGCGTCCACGCCGTCCACGGCGATGGCGTCGGTGCGGGCGATGATGAAGAATTGTCCGTCGGTTCTTGCGTCGACGGCGGCCTTGACCCGGTCGGCCATTTCCTGGGTCGACACGATTTCCTTGCCGGGACGATGGCCGCAGCGCTTGGCGCCCACCTGGTCCTCGATGTGGCAGCCGGCCGCGCCGAACTTGATCAGGCTCTTGATCGTGCGGGCGATATTGAACGCCGAGGGCCCGAAGCCGGTGTCGATGTCGACCAGCAAGGGGGTGTCGCAGACATCGGTGATGCGCCGCACGTCGGTCAGCACGTCGTCCAGTGTGTTGATGCCGAGGTCGGGCAGCCCCAGCGAGCCGGCGGCAACGCCGCCGCCCGAAACGTAGATGGCCCGGTATCCGGCCCTTTTGGCCAGCAATGCATGGTTGGCATTGATGGCGCCGACGATTTGCAGGGGGGATTCTTCTTTCAGCGCTTGCCGGAACAGGGCGCCGGCCGATTGGGGAAGGGTAGGAGTTGCGGGCACGATGGGTCTCTTTGAATTTGGTGGTGGTGTGTTTTTGCCAGGCGAACGTTCATCAAGCAAAGATTCATTAAGCAAGAGACGTGCCAGCTTTTTCGCATCGGTTGCATCGAGGACGATGCCGCGTGTAAAGCCATGATTTCCATGAGGGAAACACAGAGGCACGTTCGTCCGGCCACAAACTTGGGTGGGCTGATGTTTTAAAAATGACACATTTATGTTTCAATGATGTCATTATTGAAGAAAATGTTCATCATGGCTCCGTTCATTGCCTCCTATTCGCGTCCTTTGCGGGTCGTCGCCGTGGGGTTCCACGGCCTGCGCACATTGCTGGAGGAGCTTGCTCCAGAATATAGCGCCATTGCCGAAATACATATACTGGACAAGGCGTACGGCGATGCGCTGGCCGACATTACCGCCGAGCGCCAGGACCGCGGCGTCGACGCCGTGGTGGCGGCCGGCTCCAACGGCGGGTTTTTGCGCCAGCACCTGGACGTGCCCGTGGTGCTGGTCAAGGTGGGCGGCTTCGACATGATGCACGCGCTGGCCAAGGCTTCGCGCTATTCGCGGCGCATCGCCCTGGTCACGTATGGGTCGGTTCCCGCCGAAATGGCGCGCTTCAACGAAATATTCGATTTGCGGCTGGAGTTCCGGGTTTACAAGACCGAGCTCGACGCGGAGGCCAGCGTGCAGGAGCTCAAGCATCTGGGCATCGACGTCGTCGTGGCGCCCGGCATGGTGGTGGATCTGGCCCGCAGCTACGGCTTGCAAGGCGTTCTGCTGTATTCGCAGCAGTCGGTCCGCGAAGCCATGGACGACGCCATCGAAGTGGCCCGCGTTTCCAGGCTGGAGCAGGCCAAGCGCGAAAAATTGAACACCATCCTCGGCCATCTCAAGGACGGCGTCGTGGCCGTCGACCTGGACGAGCGCATCGAAACCCTGAACCTCTCCATGGAAAAAATCATCGGGCATCCCGCGGACAGGCTTGTCGGGCAGCGCCTGAGCTCGGTGTTCCCGGGCCTGGAGCTAAGCGGCACACTGCGTTCGGGGCGGGCCGAAATCGAGCAGGTGCAGGACGTGGGCGGCAAGACCCTGGTCACCACCCGCATTCCCGTCATCGAGCAGGGCCGACAAACCGGCGCCGTCCTGATTTGCCAGGATCCGGCGACCATCCAGCGGCTGGACCGAAATCTGCGCTCGCGCAGCCAGCCCAGGGCTACTCCCGCCCGATATGTGCTGGACGACATCGTCGGCGCCGGCCCCTTGATCGAGCGGGTCAGGGAGAGGGCGCTGAGCTGCGCACGAAGCCGGGCCACGGTACTCATCATTGGCGAGAGCGGTACGGGCAAGGAGTTGCTGGCGCAGGGCATCCACAATGCCAGCGCCCGAAGCGCCCAGCCTTTCGTGGCGATCAATTGCGCTGCTTTTCCCGAGGCCTTGCTGGAAAGCGAGTTGTTCGGCTATGTGGAGGGGGCTTTCACCGGATCCAGCCGCGGGGGCAAGACGGGCTTGTTCGAAGCGGCTCATACCGGCACTATCTTTCTCGACGAAATCGGCGAGATGCCGTTGTCCCTGCAAACGAGGCTGTTGCGGGTGCTGCAGGAAAAAGAAGTGCTGCGGGTTGGCGCCACCGAACCCACTCCGGTCGACGTGCGGGTGATGGCCGCGACGCACCGGGACCTGGCCGCCAGCGTCGCCGCCGGCCAGTTTCGCGGCGACCTGTATTACCGCCTGAACATCCTGCTGGTCAATCTGCCGCCATTGCGCCAGCGCGCCGGCGACCTGCCTTTGCTGGCCGCAAGCCTGAAAAAGAAGATCGCCCGGCGTTTGCATTACGAGAGCGGGTTCGGCGATGCCGTCGTCGACGCCATCGTGGAGGCGGGCAGGGGGTATTCCTGGCCCGGGAATATCCGCGAGCTGGAAAACCTGATCGAGCGCGGCCTGGTCTTTTACGATACTGTCGGGGTCGATGGCGGCGCGGCGCAAGACCGGTTGAAGGAAATCGCCCCGGAGCTGTTCGCGCAGGAGGGCGTGGAGGAAGCCGCGGGACTGCGCGACAGCCGCGAAGCGGCGGAGCTCGAGCATATCCAGGCGGTCCTGAGGGAATGCCATGGGGACAAGACGCTTGCGGCGCAACGCCTCAACATCAGCCGCAGCACGCTATGGCGCAAGCTCAAGCGCGGGGGCCGGGCCATCGGCGCCTGGGGCAAAAAATAAACCCCGCCGGTTGCAACAGCGGGGTTCATCAGCAGGGCGGGCCGTTTCGGAAACCGGTTTTCCGTATCCGACAAGGCGCACGCGGCGGCGCCCTTGGCGGCCCTGGGGTGAATTACTTCAGCAGGTCTTTCACGCCATCGCGCTCTTCGAGCAGCTCGTTGAGCGTCTTGTCCATGCGCTCGCGCGAGAATTCGTTGATTTCAAGGCCGGCGACGCGGGTGTATTCGCCGTTGGCCGTGGTGACGGGCACGCCGTATACGATGCCTTCGGGAATGCCGTAGGAGCCGTCGGAGGGCACGCCCATGGTGACCCACTTGCCGTTGCTGCCCAGAACCCAGTCGCGGACGTGGTCGATGGCGGCATTGGCGGCCGAAGCGGCCGACGAAAGTCCGCGGGCCTCGATGATGGCCGCGCCGCGCTTGCCGACGGTGGGGATGAAGGTGTCGCGGTTCCAGGCGTCGTCGTTGATGAGTTTTTCAAGGCTTTGGCCGCCGACGGTGGCAAAGCGGATGTCCGGGTACATGGTGGGCGAGTGATTGCCCCATACGACCAGTTTTTCGATGTCGGCGACTTTCTTGCCGGATTTGGCGGCCAGTTGCGAAAGCGCGCGGTTGTGGTCCAGGCGCAGCATGGCGGTGAAGTTCTTGGCGGGTAGGTCGGGCGCCGACTTCATGGCGATGTAGGCATTGGTGTTGGCGGGGTTGCCCACGACCAGCACCTTGACGTTGCGGTTGGCCACTTCATTGAGCGCCTTGCCCTGGGCGGTGAAGATTTGCGCATTGACCTGGAGCAGGTCTTTGCGTTCCATGCCGGGTCCGCGGGGGCGTGAACCGACCAGCAGCGCGACTTCGACATCCTTGAACGCTTCGCGCGGATCGCTGTGCGCGGTCATGCCGGCCAGCAGCGGGAAGGCGCAGTCGTCCAGTTCCATCATGACGCCCTTCAGCGCTTTCTGGGCTTTTTCGTCGGGGATCTCGAGCAGTTGCAGGATGACAGGCTGGTCTTTACCAAGCATTTCGCCCGAGGCGATGCGGAACAGCAGGGCGTAACCGATTTGGCCGGCAGCGCCGGTGACGGCGACACGCATGGCGGGTTTGGACATGAACAATCTCCAGTGAAAAGATGAGTGGTTGGCTGAGTGGCTTCCGGCTTGCCTGATTCGCATTCAGGCGGAGGGGCTGGACGCTAGTGCCCCGTTTGGCAGGTTCGCACGGGAAACCGGCCGGACAGCGCACTAATACCCGACAGTTTAAATCGTTTGAAGGTTAGAGGAAATCGAGATTGCAGTCAAACATCTTATATCTTATATAAGACACAAGAGTGTTAGACAGAATCGTCAATCCGTGCGAAAATGCTACGCGTTTTATCTCGATGCTTTAATCTTAAATTTTCTGTTCAGGTGCTCCAGCCGCGTAGCCATGTCCGATATCCCGTCAAATGATCAAGCACCGGACGAGCGCGCTGTCAGCAGCGCGGCGTATAGTCCGCTGTACCAGCAGATCAAGGGGTTGTTGCTGCAAAGCCTGGATCGCGGCGAATGGAAGCCCGGCGAATCCATACCCAGCGAACTCGAGCTTGCCGCCCGTTTCCAGGTAAGCCAGGGCACGGTGCGCAAGGCCATCGACGAGCTGGCCGCGGAAAACCTGCTGCTGCGCCGCCAGGGCAAGGGTACGTTTGTTGCAACGCACCATGAAGCCAAGGTGCGTTTCCGCTTCCTGAGGCTTACCTCCGACGACGGCCAGCCCAAAATGACGGGCAGCCAGATCCTGGATTGCCGGCGGGTCAAGGCGCCCACCGATATCGCGCGCCTGCTCGACTTGCGGGCCGCCGACGCCGTGGTCAATCTGCGCCGCCTGCTCTCGTTCGAGCAGGTGCCCACCATTCTCGACGACATCTGGCTGCCGGGCTCGGTGTTTCGCGGCCTGACCGCGGATTCCCTTTCCCGTTACCGGGGCCCGCTGTATGGTTTGTTCGAGTCCGAGTTTGGGATTAGCATGGTGCGGGCCGAAGAGAAGATCAAGGCGGTGTCGGCCAGCGCCGAACAAGCCCAGTTACTGCAAGTCGCTCCTTCCAGCCCCTTGCTGCAGGTCGAGCGCGTATCGTTCACTTACGGCGATCGCCCCGTCGAAGTGCGCAGAGGCTTATACGTGACCGAACGGTTCCATTACAGGAACAGTTTGAATTGACAAGTTTTTTCTATCCATTTGATACGTACACCCTAAATCGGTGAAAATATCGGCAGTACTTTGCAATAAATTAATTGTTATAACCTTGAGGCCATCATGTCCGATTCAGCTTCCAAGCCGCGTCCGCAGTATCGCAATCTTAGCGTTCCGCAGATCCTGAGCTACCGTCTTCCTCTTGCGGGAAAATCCTCTATTTTGCACAGGGCGAGCGGCGCCTTGTTGTTCTTGTGCCTGCCGCTCGTAATCATTCCGCTTTTCGGGCGCAGCGTGACTTCGGCTGAAAGCTACGCATCCATCCAGGAATGGACCTCCAATCCCCTCTGTAAGATCGTGCTGCTGGTGCTTATATGGGGTTATCTGCATCACTTCTGCGCCGGCATCCGCTACCTCACCCTCGACCTGCACGTCGGCAACGACAAGGTTACCGCCCAGAAAAGCGCCGGCGTCGTCTTCGGCATCAGCCTGGCATTGACTGTGGTTTTCGGTCTTAAACTCTTTGGGGCATGGTAATGGCTACGCACGAACGTCTTGGTACAAAACGCCTGGTGGTCGGCGCCCATTACGGCACGCTCGACTTCATCGTCCAGCGCTGCACCGCCATCATCATGGCCGTGTACACGCTTATTCTCTTCTTCGGTTTCATTTTCTCGTCGGGCATGAGCTTTGAAACCTGGCAACATCTTTTCGTATTCCATGTCGGCGCGCTGCCTGTCGGGCAGTTGCTGGCGACGCTGGCTTTCTTCTCGCTGGCCTGGCATGCATGGATCGGGGTTCGCGACATCTGGATGGACTACGTCACATCGGCCGGCCTGCGCTTGTTCCTGCAAGTGCTGACCATCTTGTGGCTGGTCGGGTCTATTGTCTTTTTCGCAAAAATTCTCTGGAGTCTATAAGCCGTGGCTGCTGTCAAAAAATCCTTACCTCGCCGCCAGTTCGATGTGGTGGTCGTAGGCGCCGGCGGATCCGGCATGCGTTGCTCGCTGCAACTGGCACAGGCAGGCTTATCGGTTGCCGTGCTGTCCAAGGTGTTCCCCACCCGTTCGCACACCGTGGCCGCGCAGGGCGGCGTCAGCGCCTCGCTGGGCAACATGAGCGAAGACCACTGGTATTGGCATATGTACGATACGGTCAAGGGCTCCGACTGGCTCGGCGACCAGGACGCCATCGAATTCATGTGCCGCGAGGCTCCCAACGCCGTGTACGAGCTCGAGCACTTCGGCATGCCGTTCGACCGCAATGCCGACGGCACCATCTACCAGCGTCCGTTCGGCGGCCATACCGCCAACTTCGGTGAAAAACCCGTGCAGCGCGCCTGTGCCGCGGCCGACCGCACCGGCCACGCCATGCTGCACACCTTGTATCAGCGCAACGTCGCGGCCCGCACCCAGTTCTTCGTCGAGTGGATGGCGCTCGACCTGCTGCGCAACGAAGCCGGCGACGTCCTGGGCGTTACCGCCCTCGAAATGGAAACCGGCGACATCTACGTGCTGGAAGCCAAGACCACGGTGCTGGCCACCGGCGGCGCCGGCCGCATCTGGGCCGCTTCCACCAATGCCTTCATCAACACCGGCGACGGCCTGGGCATGGCGGCGCGCGCCGGCCTGCCCCTCGAAGACATGGAGTTCTGGCAGTTCCACCCCACCGGCGTGGCCGGCGCGGGCGTGCTCATCACCGAGGGCGTGCGCGGCGAAGGCGGCATCCTGCTGAACAAGGACGGCGAGCGTTTCATGGAGCGCTACGCGCCCACGCTCAAAGACCTGGCGCCCCGCGACTTCGTCTCGCGCTCCATGGACCAGGAAATCAAAGAGGGGCGCGGCGTCGGCCCCAACGCCGACCACATCCTGCTGAAGCTGGATCACATCGGCGCCGAAACCATCATGAAGCGCCTGCCGTCCATTCGTGAAATCGCCATCAAGTTCGCCAACGTCGATCCCATCAAGGATCCGATCCCCGTCATCCCGACCATCCACTACCAGATGGGCGGCATCCCAACCAATGTCCAGGGCCAGGTCATGGATTGGGTCAACGGCGCAAGCAAGCCTGTGCAAGGCCTGTATGCCGTCGGCGAGTGCGCGGCCACCTCGGTGCACGGCGCCAACCGCCTGGGCACCAATTCGCTGCTCGACCTCATCGTGTTCGGCCGCGCGGCCGGCAACCACATCGTTGCCTCGCACCCGGAACGCCAGCACGCTCACCAGCCGATTCCCGAGTCCTCCATCGACCAGTCGCTCGCCCGCGTCGACAAGCTCGAAACCCGCGCCTCGGGCGAAAACGTCTACGAGGTGCACAACACCATGCGCGACAGCATGCAGGCGCACTGCGGCGTGTTCCGTACGCTCAAGCTGCTCAACGAAGGCGTCACCCAGATGGAAGAAATCGCCGAGCGTTGCGACAACGTCCATTTCAAGGACAAGTCCAAGGTCTGGAATACCGCCCGCATCGAGGCGCTCGAGCTTGCCAACATGAAGGAAGTCGCCCTGGCCACGACCAAGTCGGCGGCCAATCGCACGGAAAGCCGCGGCGCGCATGCGCTGGACGACTACCCCGAGCGCGACGACGTGAACTGGCTGCTCCACACAATGTGGTTCTCCGAAGACCGGCGCCTCGAGTACAAGCCTGTGCAGATGAAGCCGTTGACCGTCGACAGCTTCCCTCCCAAGGCACGGACCTTCTAAGCAGGATATAGAAATGAGCGAAAAACGAATCGTCAAATTTGAAATCTACCGCTACGATCCTGACAAGGACGAGCGCCCCTACATGCAGAAGCTCGAGGTCGAGCTGCAGCCCAACGACAAGATGCTGCTCGACGCGCTCATCCGCATCAAGCACGACGTCGACGACAGCCTGGCCCTGCGCCGCTCCTGCCGCGAGGGCGTATGCGGTTCCGACGCCATGAACATCAACGGCAAGAACGGCCTGGCCTGCATCACCAACCTGAACGACATCAAGCAGCCCATCGTTCTGCGCCCCTTGCCCGGCTTGCCCGTCGTGCGCGACCTCATCGTCGACATGACCCACTTCTTCAACCAGTACCATTCGATCAAGCCCTACCTCATCAACGACCAGCCGCCTCCCGAGAAAGAGCGGCTGCAAACCCCCGAGGCGCGCGAGCAGCTCGACGGGCTGTACGAATGCATCCTGTGCGCGTGCTGCTCCACGGCTTGCCCGTCCTTCTGGTGGAATCCCGACAAATTCGTCGGCCCCGCCGGCTTGCTGCAGGCTTACCGGTTCATCGTCGATACGCGCGACGAAGCCACCGGCGAGCGCCTGGACAACCTTGAAGATCCCTATCGGCTGTTCCGCTGCCATACCATCATGAACTGCGCCGATGTCTGTCCGAAGGGGCTCAACCCGTCGGCGGCTATTGGCAAAATCAAGGAACTCTTGGTTCGCCGCAGTATCTAACGACAGTTCAAAGCATGAATAAACTGTCCGAGCTTGAGCGCGCGCGTCTGCGTTGGCGCGCGCGCCGTGGTTTGTTGGAAAACGACCTGATCATCACGAAGTTTCTTGATCAGTTCGAAGATCAACTGACCGATATCGATGTGTCGGCCTTGTCTCAGCTTTTTGAGATGGGCGATAACGAGTTACTTGACGTTTTGCTTGGTCGAGTCGAGCTTTCGGGCGTGTACGACACACCCGACATACGCCGGCTGATCTCGCAAATGCGAGAGCTATAATTTTTGAGGAATAAAGTGATGCAACTGTCAGATAAAAAAGCCACGCTATCGTTCTCCGATGGCAGTGCGCCCATCGAATTCCCCGTCTACTCCGGCACGGTCGGTCCCGATGTCATCGACATCCGCAAACTGTATGGCCAAAGCGGCATGTTCACGTACGACCCCGGCTTTCTTGCGACGGCGTCGTGCGAATCGGCCATCACCTACATCGATGGCGACAAGGGCCAGTTGCTGTATCGCGGCTACCCCATCGACCAGTTGGCCAAGAGCTGCGACTTCATGGATGTCAGCTACCTGATCCTGAACGGCGACCTGCCCAATGCGGCGCAAAAGGCCGAGTTCGATTCTCTGGTCACCCATCATTCGCTGGTGCACGAGCAACTGCATTTCTTCCTGCGCGGCTTCCGTCGCGATGCCCACCCCATGGCGGTTCTGACCGGCCTGGTGGGAGCGCTGTCGGCGTTCTACCATGACTCGCTGGACATCACCAATCCGCGCCATCGCGAAATCTCGGCAATCCGCCTCATCGCCAAGATGCCCACCCTGGTGGCCATGGCGTACAAGTATTCGCAAGGCCAGCCGTTCATCTACCCGCAAAACGACCTGTCCTACACGGGTAATTTCGTGCGCATGATGTTCGCCACTCCGTGCGAAGACTACAAGGTCAACGACGTGGTCGAGCGCGCGCTGGATCGCATCTTCATCCTGCACGCGGATCACGAGCAGAACGCCTCCACGTCCACCGTGCGTCTTTGCGGTTCGTCGGGCACCAATCCTTTCGCGGCAATTGCCGCCGGCGTGGCGTGCCTGTGGGGTCCTGCTCACGGCGGCGCCAACGAGGCTTGCCTGCAAATGCTCGAAGAGCTGCAAGCCAATGGCGGCGTGGCCAAGGTCGGCGAGTTCATGGAAAAGGTCAAGGACAAGAATTCGGGTGTGCGCCTGATGGGCTTCGGCCATCGTGTCTACAAGAACTACGATCCTCGCGCCAAGCTCATGCAGGAAACCTGCAAGGAAGTGCTCAGCGCACTTGGCCTGGAAAACGATCCACTGTTCAAGCTGGCCATGGAACTGGAACGCATTGCGTTGGAAGACAAGTACTTCGTGGATCGCAAGCTGTACCCGAACGTGGACTTCTACTCGGGCATCGTTCAACGCGCCATCGGCATCCCCACCTCGCTGTTCACGGCCATCTTCGCGCTGGCCCGCACGGTGGGCTGGATCGCTCAATGGAACGAAATGCTGTCCGATCCCGACTACAAGATCGGCCGTCCCCGCCAACTGTACACGGGCTCGGCGGTTCGCGACGTTCCCGCCAAGCGTTAATGGCTTGCGGAGCAGGGGGCCGGCGGCGCCCTGCGAACAGAAAAGCGCCCTTTTCGGGGCGCTTTTTTGTAGGTGGCGTTTTTGAGTTCTTGAGGGCTGGCGGGCCAGGAGCTGGATCCGCTCAGCTCGCGCGGCCCAGGCTGCGCCTGGGCTTCCCGGCCAGAGCACCCGGATCAAGGCGCTCGCGAACTCGGACGAACGGCCAGCCCCCGGCTGGCCGTAAACATCGTCCTCAAACATGCGCTCGCTTGCCTCCTTGATCCGGGCGCTCCGGCCGGCGCGCTCAAATTCGCTCCTCCAGCCCCTGGCCCGCCAGCCTGAGGCCAGTACACGGTAGCGGCATCGCTGTTCACGATGCGCCTCCCTCGCCGTCTTAGGTACCAGCAACCAGCAACCACCCATGAAAAAGGCGCCGCCCTTTGGTTTGCATAACCAAGGTGCAGCGCCTTGAGGCAGGCGGGGAAGGGGGTTACACCTGCCCGGCCTCCTGTTGGGCATCGACCACTGCGAGGGCGGTCATGTTGACGATGCGGCGCACCGTGGCGCTGGTGGTGAGGATGTGCACGGGGCGCGCTGCGCCCAACAGCACGGGGCCCATGGCCACGCCGTGGCTGCCGGTCATTTTCAGCATGTTGTAGGTGATGTTGCCGGTGTCCAGGTTGGGCATGATCAGCAGGTTGGCCGGGCCCTTGAGCGTGGAGTCGGGGAAGGCCTTGAGGCGCACTTTTTCGGACAGGGCCGAGTCGGCGTGCATTTCGCCGTCCACTTCCAGGTGAGGGGCGAGCTCGCCGATGAGTTGGCGTGCTTCGGCCATTTTGCGCGACGATTCGGTCGGGCGGCTGCCGAAGTTGGAGTGCGACAGCAGGGCGATTTTGGGCACGACGCCGAAACGCTGGACTTCGGCCGCGGCCTGGATGGCCATGTCGGCGATTTCCTCGGCGCTGGGGTTTTCGTTGACGTGGGTGTCGCAGATGAACAGCGTTTGATCGGGCAGCATCAGCACGTTCATGGCCGCGAACGTCTTGACGTCGGACTTCAGGCCGATGACTTCCTGGACGTACTTGAGCTGATTGTCGTAGCGGCTGGCGACGCCGCACAGCATGGCGTCGGCGTCTCCGCGCTGCAGCAGCATGACGCCGATGAGCGAGTTGTGCTTGCGCACCATGGCCTTGGCGATTTCGGGGGTGACGCCGTTGCGGCCCTGCAGCTTGTAATAGGCTTTCCAGGTGTCGTTGAAGCGGCTGTCGTCTTCGGGGTTGACCACTTCGATGTTGTCGCCGATGGCCAGGCGCAGGCCGAATTTCTCGATGCGCATCTGGATGACGGCGGGGCGGCCGACGAGAATGGGCTGGGCGATGTTTTCGTCGATGACGGTTTGCGCGGCGCGCAGCACGCGTTCGTCTTCGCCGTCGGCGTAGATGACCCGCTTGGGCCCGTTCTTGGCCTGCATGAACAGCGGGCGCATGAGCTGGCCGGTGTGGTACACGATGCTCATGAGGCGCTGGCGGTAGGCTTCCATGTTTTCGATGGGGCGTCTGGCCACGCCCGAGGCCATGGCGGCCTCAGCCACCGCCGGGGCGATCTTGATGATCAGGCGGGGATCGAAAGGTTTGGGAATGATGTAGTCGGGCCCGAACGAAAGTTCTTCGCCGGCATAGGCGTTGGCCACTTCGTCGTTTTGTTCGGCCTGGGCGAGTTCGGCGATGGCCTTGACGCAGGCCAGCTTCATTTCCTCGTTGATGACCGTGGCGCCGACGTCCATGGCGCCGCGGAAAATAAACGGGAAGCACAGGACGTTGTTGACCTGGTTGGGGTAGTCGGAACGGCCGGTGGCGATGATGCAGTCGGGGCGGGCGGCCTTGGCGATCTCGGGGCGGATCTCCGGCTCGGGGTTGGCCAGCGCCAGAATGAGCGGCTGGGGCGCCATGGTCTTGAGCATGTCGGCGGTAAGGACGCCAGGCGCCGAGCAGCCCAGGAACACGTCGGCGTCGCGGCAGACGTCGGCCAGAGTGCGGGCCTCGGTTTTTTGCGCGTAGGCCGCCTTGGTGGGTTCCATGTTGGCGTCGCGGCCTTCCCAGATGACGCCGCGCGAGTCGACCACGTAGATGTTGGAGCGTTCCAGGCCCAGGTTGACCAGCAGGTTGAGGCAGGCGATGGCGGCGGCGCCCGCGCCCGAGCAGACTAGTTTGACTTTGCCGATGTCTTTGCCCAGGACCTTGAGGCCGTTGAGAATCGCCGCCGAGGAAATGATGGCCGTGCCGTGCTGGTCGTCGTGGAAGACGGGGATCTTCATGCGCTCGCGCAGCTTCTTTTCAATATAGAAGCATTCGGGCGCCTTGATGTCTTCGAGGTTGACCCCGCCAAGCGTGGGCTCGAGCGCGGCGATGATGTCCACCAGCTTGTCGGGATCGTTCTCGGCAAGTTCGATGTCGAAGACGTCGATGCCGGCGAATTTCTTGAACAGGCAGCCCTTGCCTTCCATGACGGGCTTGGCGGCCAGGGGGCCGATATTGCCCAGGCCCAGCACCGCCGTGCCGTTGGTGATGACGCCCACCAGGTTGGAGCGCGATGTGTATTTCGCGGCCGCGTCGTCGCCGCCTTCGTGGATGGCCATGCTGGCTACTGCCACGCCGGGGGAGTAGGCCAATGACAAGTCGTCCTGGTTGGCAAGGGTTTTGGTCGGCGTGACCGAGATTTTTCCCGGGACGGGGTTGGCATGGTAATCGAGTGCCAGTTTCGAGAGATCCGCGTTGGCGTCCATGGGGTGTAGCTCCTGAGGCGATTTTTAGTGTTCCGGCCGAAGCCAGTCATATTTGCGAGACATAAGTGTAATCTTTTCGAGCCTGGGGTGGTGGCGGTCCCCGGCGCAAGGCCCGGCCCGCGGCGCTGCGGGCCGGTGTCACTTATAGTCAACGTTTGGACTTCGTTTGGGCCTTTTTCTGGGGCTTTTCGGCCGGGCGGCGTTACTTTCCACTTTGAATCTGGGTATACTGGACGGCAATACGGCTAATCAAGGCGTCGTACGTTGCCTTCTGCCCTGCTATCCGCTAACCGGTCTGGCCGTGTCGCGGAAGGTTGTTCCCTGCATCAAAACGAGCGAGACGCTCGCATAGGTGAAGCGCATTTATGTCATCGGAAATAGAACTTTCATCCAATTCCTATCTTTTCGGCAGTAACGCCCCTTACGTAGAGGAACTCTACGAATCCTACCTGGACAATCCCTCGTCCGTGGCGGATCAATGGCGCGACTACTTCGATCAGCTCCAGCATCAACCTGCCACCGATGGCCGCGAAGTCACCCGCGACCAGGCCCATGCGCCCATCGTCGAGTCGTTCGCGCAGCGCGCCAAGGCCAATGCTTTCGTCGTGCGTGCACAAGAACCCGACCTCTCCGTCGCGAGCAAGCAGGTCTATGTACAGTCCATCATCGCCGCCTATCGCTCGCTCGGTCCGCGCTTTGCCGACCTCGATCCGCTGAAGCGCCACGGCCGCCCCGACATCCCCGAGCTCGACCCGGGCTTCTACGGGCTCACCGAGGCCGACCTGGACCAGGTGTATTCGGCTACGAACACCTATTTCACCAAAGCCGACACCATGACCATGCGCGACATGCTGAAGGCATTGCGCGACACCTATTGCCGCAACGTCGGCGCCGAATTCATGCACATCTCCGATCCGGCCGCCAAGCGCTGGATCCAGGAACGCCTTGAGTCCACCACTGGCGTGCCGGCCCTTCCGGCCGAACGCAAGCGCCACATCCTGCAGCAGCTCACCGAGGCCGAAGGCCTCGAGCGCTTCCTGCACACCAAATACGTGGGGCAAAAGCGCTTCTCGCTGGAAGGCGGCGAAAGCTTCATCGCCGCCATGGACGAAGTCGTCAACCATGCGGGCGACAACGGCGTGCAGGAAATCGTGGTCGGCATGGCTCACCGCGGCCGCCTGAACATGCTGGTCAACATCATGGGCAAGATGCCCGGCGACCTGTTTGCCGAGTTCGAAGGCAAGCATGCCCAGGGCCTGACCGACGGCGACGTCAAATACCACAACGGCTTTTCCAGCGACCTGTCCACGCGCAGCGGCCCCGTCCACCTGTCGCTGGCGTTCAATCCGTCGCACCTTGAAATCGTCAATCCCGTGGTCGAAGGCAGCGTACGCGCCCGCCAGGACCGCCGCGGCGACGACGACGGCAGCCAAGTCCTGCCGGTGCTGGTGCACGGCGATGCCGCTTTCGCCGGCCAGGGCGTCGTCATGGAAACGCTCAATCTGGCGCAAACCCGCGGCTATGGCACGGGCGGCACGCTGCATATCGTCATCAACAACCAAATTGGCTTCACTACCTCCGATCCGCGCGATACGCGTTCCACGCTGTATTGCACCGACGTGGTCAAGATGATCGAAGCGCCGGTCTTCCACGTCAACGGCGACGATCCCGAAGCCGTCGTGTATGTCACGCAGCTTGCGCTGGACTACCGCCGCGAATTCGAACACGACGTCGTCGTCGACATCGTGTGCTTCCGCAAGCTGGGCCACAACGAACAAGACACGCCTTCGCTCACCCAGCCGCTCATGTACAAAAGCATCGGCCAGCATCCGGGCACGCGCAAGCTGTACGGCGACAAGCTGGTTGCGCAGGGCGTCCTGTCCGAGGGCGAACCCGACCAAATGGTCAAGGACTACCGCCAGCTCATGGAAGACGGCCAGCGCACGGTCGAGCCTGTTCTTACCGACTACAAGAACAAGTACTCCACCGACTGGACTCCCTTCCTCAATGCCAAGTGGACCGACCAGGCCGACACCGGCGTGCCCCTGACCGAGCTGACCCGCATCGGCGAAAAGCTCACCATCGTGCCCGAGAACTTCACGGTTCACCCCCTGGTCAACAAGCTGCTCAACGACCGCCTCAAAATGGCGCGCGGCGAGCAAAAGCTGGACTGGGGCATGGGCGAGCACCTGGCATTCGCCACGCTGCTTTCGTCGGGCTACAACATCCGCATCACCGGCCAGGACTCCGGCCGCGGCACGTTCTCGCACCGCCATGCGGTTCTGCACGATCAAAAGCGCGAGCGCTGGGACGACGGCACGTATATTCCGCTGCAAAACGTTTCCGAAAACCAGGCGACGTTCACGGTCATCGACTCGGTGCTTTCCGAAGAAGCCGTGCTGGGCTTCGAGTACGGCTATGCCACAGCCGAACCCAATACGCTTACCATCTGGGAAGCGCAGTTCGGCGATTTCGTCAACGGCGCCCAGGTCGTCATCGACCAGTTCATCAGTTCGGGCGAAGCCAAGTGGGGCCGCCAGTGCGGCCTAGTGCTCATGCTGCCGCACGGCTACGAAGGCCAGGGCCCCGAGCACTCTTCCGCCCGCATCGAGCGCTTCCTGCAACTTTGCGCCGACAACAACATGCAGGTGGTTCAGCCCAGCAACGGCGCGCAGATCTTCCACGTGCTGCGCCGTCAAATGATCCGCGCATTCCGCAAGCCGCTCATTCTCTTTACGCCCAAGTCCCTGCTGCGTAACAAGGACGCCACGTCGCCGTTGGCCGACCTGGCCACCGGCGGCCAGTTCCTGCCCGTCATCGGCGAGCAGGACGAAGCCATCGATCCGGCAGCCGTCAAGCGCGTCGTGGTTTGCTCGGGCAAGGTGTATTACGATCTGGTTCATGCCCGCACCGAAGCTGGGCGCAACGACGTCGCCATCGTGCGCATCGAACAGCTTTACCCGTTTGCCCACAAGGCATTCCAGGCCGAGCTGCAAAAATACACCAACGCCAAGGAAATCGTCTGGGCCCAGGACGAGCCTCAGAATCAGGGGCCCTGGTTCTATGTCCAGCACCACCTGTACGAGAACATGTCCGAAGGCCAGAAGCTGGGATACGCAGGACGTTCCGCGTCGGCATCGCCGGCTGTGGGCTACCTTGCCAAGCACCAAGAGCAGCAGAAAGCGCTGCTCGAGCAGGCAATGGCGGGCAAGTTCAAGGGCTTCATGCTGACTAAATAACAAATATCTTTCATTACGGAATACATATCATGGCTATTACAGAGGTTCTCGTTCCCCAGCTTTCCGAGTCGATTTCCGAGGCCACTTTGCTCACCTGGAAAAAGCAGCCGGGCGAAGCGGTGACTGCCGATGAAATCCTGATCGAAGTCGAGACCGACAAGGTGGTTCTGGAAGTGCCGGCGCCGGCTTCGGGCGTGCTCACCGAAATCGTCAAGGCCGACGGCAGCACCGTGACGGCCGGCGAAGTCCTGGCCCGCATCGACACCGAAGCCAAGGCTGGCGCCGCCGCCCCGGCCGCCGCCGCTGCACCGGCTCCCGCGCCTGCCGCCGCCTCTGCGCCCGCCGCTGCGCCTGTGGCCGCCGCTGTCTCGTCGGTGGCTTCGCCCGCCGCCGGCAAGATCCTTGCCGACAAGGGCATCGATCCGGCATCCGTCGAAGGCTCGGGCCGTGGCGGACGCATCACCAAGGGCGATGCGCTGGAAGCCGGTTCGGCTCCCGCCAAGAAGGCCGCCGCGCCCGTCGCGCCTCCCACGCTTTCGCTGGACGGCCGCCCCGAGCAGCGCGTTCCCATGAGCCGCCTGCGCGCCCGCGTGGCCGAGCGCCTGCTGCAGTCGCAGTCCGAGAACGCCATTCTCACCACCTTCAACGAAGTCAGCATGCAGGGCATCATGGATCTGCGCGCCCGCTACAAAGACAAATTCGAGAAAGAGCACGGCGTCAAGCTGGGCTTCACCTCGTTCTTCGTCAAGGCGGCCGTGGCTGCCCTCAAGAAGTATCCGGTGGTCAACGCCTCGGTCGATGGCAAAGACATCATCTACCACGGCTATTTCGACATCGGTATCGCCGTGGGCAGCCCGCGCGGCCTGGTGGTGCCCATTTTGCGCAATGCCGACCAGCTCTCCATCGCCGAAATCGAAAAGCAGATCGCCGACTTCGGCGCCCGCGCCCGCGACGGCAAGCTGAGCCTGGACGAACTCACCGGCGGCACGTTCTCCATTTCCAACGGCGGCGTTTTCGGCTCCATGCTGTCCACGCCCATCATCAACCCCCCGCAATCCGCCATTCTGGGCATTCATGCCACGAAGGAGCGCGCTGTGGTCGAGAATGGCCAGATCGTCATCCGTCCCATGAACTATCTGGCCCTGTCGTACGACCACCGCATCATCGACGGCCGCGAAGCCGTCCTGGCGCTGGTTGCCATGAAAGAGGCGCTTGAAGATCCCCAGCGCCTGCTGCTCGATCTCTGATCCCGCAGGCATCGACCAGGAACCGGGCCCCGGAAATCGTACCGAAGCATTCGCGTACCGTTTGCCGGGGCCTTTCATTCAGGCGTCGTCCAGGCCGGCATTGCCGGTCTTGTTCCGATGGCGCCTGCCTTGTTGCAGGGCGTGCGCCTCTCGTGCCGTCGCCCCAATTATTTATATCGAGTGAATACTATGGCTAAACAATTCGACGTAGTCGTCATTGGCGCGGGGCCCGGAGGGTACATCGCCGCGATCCGCGCAGCGCAGCTGGGCATGTCGGTAGCGTGCATCGATGCCTGGAGCACCGCCGACGGCAAGCCGGCGCCCGGGGGCACCTGCACCAATGTGGGCTGCATTCCTTCCAAGGCGCTGCTGCAGTCGTCCGAGCACTACGAACAGGTCAATCATCATTTCTCCGAGCACGGCATCGAAGTCAAGGGCGTGAGCCTCAAGCTCGACAAGCTGGTGGGCCGCAAGAACGCCGTCGTCAAGCAGAACAACGAAGGCATCCTGTATTTGTTCAAGAAGAACAAGGTCACCTTCTTCCACGGCAAGGGCTCGTTCGCCGCCTACGTGGACGGCGGCTGGAACATCAAGGTTGCCGGCGCGTCCGAGGAAGACCTGGTCGCCAAGCACGTCATCGTGGCGACGGGCTCGTCGCCGCGCGCGTTGCCGGGCCTGCCGTTCGACGAAAAGAAAATCCTGTCCAACGACGGCGCCCTGAGCCTGCCGTCCGTGCCCAAGACCCTGGGCGTCATCGGCGCCGGCGTCATCGGCCTGGAGCTTGGCAGCGTATGGCGCCGCCTGGGCGCGGAAGTCACCGTGCTGGAAGCCATGCCCGATTTCCTGGCCGTGGCCGACCAGCAGGTCGCCAAGGAAGCGCTCAAGGTTCTGACCAAGCAGGGCCTCAAGATCAGCACCGGCGTCAAGATCGGCGAAGTCAAGGCGACCGCCAAGTCGGTCACCGTGCCTTACACCGACGCCTCCGGCGCCGAGCAGTCGCTCACCGTCGACAGCCTCATCGTTTCCATTGGCCGCGTGCCCCACACCGAGGGCCTGGGCGTTGAAACCGTGGGCCTGAAGCTCGACGAGCGCGGCTTCATCGTGGTCGACGACGATTGCAAGACCAACCTGCCCAACGTATGGGCTGTGGGCGACGTGGTGCGCGGCCCCATGCTGGCGCACAAGGCCGAAGAAGAAGGCGTGGCGGTGGCCGAGCGCATTGCCGGGCAGCATGGCCACGTCAATTTCGCCACCATCCCGAGCGTCATCTACACTTCGCCCGAAATCGCCTGGGTCGGCCGGAACGAGCAGCAGCTCAAGACGGCCGGCGTGGACTACAAGGCGGGCAGCTTCCCCTTCCTGGCCAACGGCCGAGCACGGGCGCTGGGGGACACAACGGGCTTCGTCAAGATCCTGGCCGACGCCAAGACCGACGAGGTCCTGGGCGTGCACATCATCGGGCCCATGGCCTCCGAGCTGATCTCCGAGGCGGTCACGATCATGGAATTCCGCGGCGCGGCCGAGGACATTGCGCGGATCTGCCATGCTCATCCCACGCTGTCCGAAGCCGTGAAAGAAGCGGCCCTGGCTGTCGACAAACGCACCTTGAATTTCTGATGGACAGCCTGAATACCGCAGTGTGTTCGGGCGTTACAGGTGTATAGTCTTTGCAAGCCAGAAAGGGGCGGGCGCAAGCCCCCCCTTTTTTCATTCACGACAAGTCCGGGTTTATGAACGTTAGCGAGTATTACCAGCAGGCCCTGCAAGAGCGCGGCTACCAGGCCGATTCGGCGCAATTGGCGGCCATAGGCCGCTTGCAGCGATATTACGACGATTGGGTCGAGTACAAGCAGGCCCGTTCGACGACGTTGCGCAAATTGTTCCGTCGGCCCGACATTCCCCGCGGCGTTTACATGTGGGGCGGGGTGGGGCGCGGCAAAAGCTTCCTGATGGACGCGTTTTACGTGACCGTCCCGGTCAAGCGCAAGACCCGGCTGCATTTCCATGAGTTCATGCGCGGCGTGCATCACGAACTCGACGAGGTCAAGGGCATGGCCGATCCGCTCGACGAGGTGGCCAGGCGCATCGCCAAGCGCTATCGGCTGATCTGCTTCGACGAGTTCCATGTCTCGGACATCGCCGACGCCATGATTCTGTATCGTCTGCTGTTCAAGCTGTTCGAACTGGGAACGTCGTTCGTCATGACGTCCAATTACGAACCTTCCACGCTGTATCCCGACGGCCTGCACCGCGACCGCATCCTGCCGGCGATCAAGCTCATATACGAGCGCATGGACGTGCTCAACGTCGATACCGGCACCGACTACCGGCGCCGCACGCTGCAGTCCGTGCGCGTCTACCTGTCGCCGATCAACGAGTCCACCGATGTCGAGCTGCGCGGCATTTTCGAGCGCCTGTCCGACACCGCGGCCCAGAAGCCGGTGCTGACGGTCGAACATCGCGAGCTTCGCGCCATTGCGCTGGCCGGCAGTATCGTATGGTTCGACTTCGCCACGCTTTGCGCGGGCCCGCGGTCGCAAAACGACTACCTCGAGCTGGCCAACCGCTTCCAGACGGTCATTGTCTCGGGCGTGCCGCGCATGGAAGCGCGCCATGCCTCCGAAGCCAGGCGCTTCACCTGGCTGGTCGACGTGTTCTACGATCATCGCGTCAAGCTGATCATGTCGGCCGAGTGCGACGTCGAAGAGTTATATACTCAAGGGCCTATGGCCAACGAGTTCCAGCGCACCGTATCGCGCATCATGGAAATGCAGTCGCGCGAATACCTTGAATCCGAGCGCCGCGCAGCTGTAACGCTGTGAAGGCTCGGCCGGTTTCGTCCGCCCCCGTCTTGGCGGCTTCCATCATTTGCACTCAGAATCTATGACTACCCGCGTATTAACAGGCATTACCACTTCCGGCACACCGCATCTGGGCAACTATGCCGGAGCCATCCGGCCCTCCATCCAGGCCAGTGTGCAGCCAGGAGTCGACGCTTTCTATTTCATGGCCGACTACCATGCGCTCATCAAGTGCGACGATCCGCAGCGCATTGCGCGGTCGCGGCTGGAAATCGCCGCCACCTGGCTGGCGGCGGGCCTGGACGCCGACAAGGTGACGTTCTACCGGCAGTCCGATATTCCCGAGATCCCCGAATTGTGCTGGATGCTTACCTGCGTTACGGCCAAGGGCTTGATGAACCGCGCGCACGCCTACAAGGCCTCGGTCGACCAGAATGTCGCCCGGCAGGCCGAGCCGGACGACGGCATCACCATGGGGCTGTTCTCGTACCCCATTCTCATGGCGGCCGACATCCTTATGTTCAATGCGCACAAAGTGCCGGTGGGCCGCGACCAGATCCAGCACTTGGAAATGGCGCGCGACATTGCACAGCGCTTCAATTATCTGTATGGCGGCGGCAAGGACTTCTTCGTGATGCCCGAGGCGCAGATCGATGACGACGTGGCAACGCTGCCTGGCCTGGACGGGCGCAAGATGTCCAAGAGCTACGACAACACCATTCCCTTGTTCGAGGGCGGGGCCAAGGCCATGCGGGCCGCGGTGGCGCGCATCGTGACCGATTCACGCGAGCCCGGCGAGCCCAAGGACGCCGAGGGGTCGCATCTGTATACCTTGTATCGCGCGTTCGCCACGCATGAAGAATCCGGGCAGTTCCGCCGCGAGCTCGAAGAGGGCATGGGCTGGGGCGATGCCAAGGTGCGCCTGTGCGACCGCATTGAGCAAGAGCTGGCGCCCATGCGCGAGCGCTATGCCCAGCTCATCGCCGCGCCGCAGCGCATCGAAGACATCCTGCAGGCCGGCGCGGCCAAGGCGCGCCGGCTTTCGGCGCCGTTCATCGCACAGTTGCGCGAGGCGGTCGGCCTGCGCCAGACCGCGGCGCCCGTGTCCAAGCCGGCCAAGTCCAAGGCCGGGAAAAGAGCGCGTTTCGCCAGCTTTCGCGACGAGGCGGGCATGTTCCGCTTCCGTTTCGTGGGCGAGGACGGCGCCGAGCTGTTCCTGTCCGAAGGGTTCGAGAATCCCAAGGCGGCGGGGGATGCCGTCAAGCGGTTGCAGGCCGAAGGCCTGGATGGCTTTGTCGTCCGGCAGGACGGCCAGGCGTCGATTTGCGTGGACGGCGTGCTGATATGCCGTCTTGATGCGGACGCTCTGGAGCGGGTGCGCCAGGCCATCGCCGGCATGGCCGAAGAGGCTTAGTGGCGCCCCGTATGTCGGCTTTGAAGAGGCGAGCCGGCCGGTGGCCAATGTGAGCTAGCCGGAGCCTAGACGTTTCGGCGGGCTTGTATTCTTGTGGGTCATGAACAGGCCGGTGCATTGCGCGCCGGCCTTGTTTGTTTCTATTGGCAGGGTTCGGCTTCCAGCCCCAGCTCTTTGCACAGGGCCAGGAATTGGCCTGCTTTGTCCCGGTATATGAGCACGGTCTGGAAATCGTGGCTGTAGCTTTGTCCGAAATGGATCAGGCAGTATTTGGGGTGGTGGGCCAGCAGTTGCGCTTCCAGCCATTGGAAGTAGTCGGAGACGGTTTCGAAATTGTTGTCGTCGTAGGGGTAGTCGGGAAGCTCGGGGCTTTCGAACGCCGCGATGATTTGCTCATGAAGCTCGTCCACGGTGTCGGCGACGGCAAAGAAATCCTCCAGCTCGACGAAGATGATGAAGGCGGTAACGCCTTTTGGATCGTACTGCGCGACCTGGGCGGCGTCTTTGCCGTAATTGGACGACAGGATTTCAGCCGGGGCCTTCCGGGCCTGTAGGCACAGGTTTACGATTCGGGTGGTTTCGTGTTCGTCCAGGTCGCCGCAGCTCAGCGTATCGAGCACGCTGGCCAGCTTGAGTTCCAGGTCGGGAGAGGTGTCGGGCATGATGGCTATTTGTTGAGTTTGGCGAAGGCGGCTGCCATGGCGCCCATGCCGCTGTCGGGAGCCTGCCGGTTGGGCGTTCTGCCGGCGCCGGCGGATTTGCCGCCGCCCTGGCCGCGCCGCAGGGCGGGGCCGTCGTCGTTCAGGCGCATGGTCAGGCCGACGCGCTTGCGGGCGACGTCGACTTCCTGGACCTTGACCTTGACGGTTTGCCCGACCCGGACGACGTCGCGCGGATCCTTGACGAATTTGTCGGCCAGGGCCGAAATATGCACCAGGCCGTCCTGGTGCACGCCGATGTCGACAAAAGCCCCGAAGTTCGCCACATTGGTGATGACGCCCTCAAGAATCATGCCCTCATGCAGGTCGTTGAGCGAATTGACGCCTTCCTTGAAGGTTGCCGTCTTGAATTCGGGCCGCGGATCGCGGCCGGGCTTTTCGAGCTCGGAAAAAATGTCCTTGACGGTGGGCAGCCCGAAGCGCTCGTCGGTGAAATCCGCCGGCGACACCCCTTTCAGCGCGCCTTGCTGGCCCATGATCTGGCTCGCCTCGGCGTTGATCTTGGCCAGGATGCGCTCGACCACGGGATAGGCTTCGGGGTGAACGGACGAGGCGTCCAGGGGATTGTCGCCGTTGGCGATGCGCAGAAAGCCTGCCGCCTGTTCGAATGCCTTGTCGCCGAAGCGCGCCACCTTGAGCAGGGTCTTGCGGTTGGGGAAGGCGCCGTTCTCGTCGCGCCAGGCGACGATGTTCTTGGCGAGCGAGGCGTTCAGCCCCGAAACCCGGCTGAGCAGCGGCGCCGAGGCGGTATTGACGTCCACGCCCACGGCATTGACGCAGTCCTCGATGACGGCGTCGAGCGAACGGGCCAGTTCGCGCTGGTTGACGTCGTGCTGGTACTGGCCCACGCCGATGGCCTTGGGCTCGATCTTGACGAGTTCGGCCAGGGGGTCCTGCAGACGCCGTGCAATGGACACCGCGCCCCGCAGGCTCACGTCCATATCGGGGAATTCCTGGGCCGCCAGCTCCGAGGCGGAATAGACCGAGGCACCGGCTTCCGAGACTACGACACGTGTCAGGGCCAGCTCGGGGAAGGCCTGCAGCAGGTCGCCGACCAGCTTCTCGGTTTCGCGCGAGGCCGTGCCGTTGCCGATGGCGGCCAGTTGGACCTTGTGGCGGACCGCCAGGGCGGCCAGTGTCCGGATGGAGCCCTCGCGGTCGCGGCGGGGTTCGAAGGGATAGATGGTGGCGGTGTCCAGTACCTTGCCGGTGGCGTCGATGACGGCTACCTTGACGCCGGTGCGGATGCCCGGATCCAGGCCCATGACCGCCTTGGGGCCGGCGGGGGCCGCCAGCAGCAGGTCTTTGAGATTGGCCGCGAAGACGCGGATGGCTTCTTGCTCTGCCTCGTCCCGCAGGCGGCCGATGAGCTCGGTTTCGAAAGCCGTGATCAGCTTGACGCGCCAGGTCCAGCGACAGACTTCGCCCAGCCAGCGTCCGCGCGCGGGAGCGTCGAGCGAGAAGTCGGCGCCGACTTTCAGCGATTGCGCGATGCGGGCGACGCAGGGGTGGGGCGTTTGCGCCTCGAGTTCGGCCTTCAGGCCCAGGCGCAGATCGAGCGCGCCTTGCTGGCGGCCGCGCAGCAACGCCAGCACGCGATGCGAGGGCAGGGTGCGCAAGGGCTCCTGGAAGTCGAACCAGTCGCGGAAGTTGTCGCCGTCGTTCTCTTTGCCTTCCACCACTTTCGAGTACAACAGGCCGGTGTTCCAGAGGTGGTCGCGCAACTCCGCCAGCAAGTCGGCGTTTTCGGCATAACGTTCGGCCAGGATGTCGCGGGCACCATCCAGGGCGGCCTTGGCGTCGTTGATCGAGGCTTCGGCGTTGAGATAGCCTTGCGCCAGCTCGGCGGGATCGCAGGAGGCGTCGGCCAGTATGGCGTCGGCCAGCGGCTCCAGCCCAGCCTCGCGGGCGATCTGCGCGCGCGTGCGGCGCTTGGGCTTGTAGGGGGCGTAGAGATCTTCGAGGCGCTGCTTGGTGTCGGCCGCCTCGAGTTCTTTTTGCAGCTCGGGCGTGAGCTTGCCCAATTGGGTGACGGATTCCAGGATGGCGGCGCGCCGGCCTTCGAGTTCGCGCACATACAGCAGACGTACTTCCAGGTTGCGCAGCACGGTGTCGTCCAGCCCGCCGGTGGCTTCCTTGCGGTAGCGGGCGATGAAGGGCACGGTGGCCCCGCCGTCAAGCAGTTCGACGGCTGCGGCGACCTGGGTGGCGCGGACCCCCAGTTCGTTGGAAAGCAGGACGAGGATGCGGGCGGGGTCGCCGCCCTGGGTGGACGGAGACTGGGTCTGGACTGCGGAAGTGGTCATGGATCGATCAGGAAAAACGTCATTCAAGCGGGGCATTTTGCCACAAGCCGGGCCCAAGCATGCAGGCGGGGGGGTATCATTTACCCTTGATCCTCTATTATGACGACGTCATCGCCCGGATGCTGTTTCAAGAACTTTCCGATATTTTCTCGCCCAATGGCCCGATTGCTTCGGCCGTGCCCGATTTCCGGCCAAGGCCGGCGCAGCTCGAGCTTGCGCAGGCCATAGAAAAAGCGGTTCAGGAGCGTCAGGTTCTGGTGGCCGAGGCGGGCACGGGCACGGGCAAGACCTGGGCCTACTTGGTGCCCGCATTCTTGTGCGGGGGCAAGGTCCTGGTGTCCACGGGAACCCGCACGCTGCAGGATCAACTGTTCCGGCGCGACCTGCCGCGCTTGCGCGCCGCGCTGGCCCTGCCGATCACGGTGGCGCTGCTCAAGGGCCGGGGCAATTACGTGTGCCACTATCATCTCGAACGCCTGGCGGGCGACGACCGCGCGCTCAAGTCCCGCGCCGAAATCGGCCAGCTGCGCCATATACAGGTCTTTGCCCAGCAGTCCAAGACCGGTGACCGCGCCGATCTGGTCCAGGTTCCCGAGGACGCCGACATCTGGAACCGGGTGACCTCCACGCGCGAGAACTGCCTGGGCCAGGAGTGTCCCCACGTGCGCGACTGTTTTGTGCTGAAGGCCAGGCGCTATGCCCAGGATGCCGACCTGGTCGTCGTCAACCATGCCTTGTTCATGGCCGACCTGGCCCTGCGCGAGGACGGCATTACCGACCTGCTGCCGGCGGCCGACGTGGTGGTGTTCGACGAAGCGCACCAACTGCCCGATATCGCCACGCGCTTTCTGGGCACCAGCGTATCGTCCCACCAGCTTCTGGACCTGGCCCGCCAGGTCGAGGCCGCCGGGCTGGCCCATGCCCGCGAGTCCACAAACTGGAGCGAGGCGGGCAAGAAAATCGAGCATGCGGCGCGCGAGCTCCGGCTGGCGGCCGGCGCCATCGACAAGCTGCCGGGACGCAAGGCCATCTACGACGCCATTCCCAATGCCGAGCAGTTCGACAAGGCCCTGGAAGACCTGCTGCAGGTGCTGGATCGCAGTACACAGCTTTTGCACGTGGTGTCGGAAAAGCACCCCGACCTGGGCGCCGCGCATAAAACCTGCCTGGATCTGCGCGCCAAGCTTTTTCAATGGAGCCAGCCCGACAGGCAGGGGCGCAACGCGTTGGCGCCGGCGGATGCGGCGGCACGGGACGAAGCTGACGGATCCATCGCCATTGCGCCGGTCCCGTCGGCCTCGCTGGCCGTGCGCTGGGTAGAGCAAAGCCTGCATCACATGCGCCTGCACAGCGCGCCTTTGTCGGTGGCGCAGATTTTCTCGCGCTATCGCCGCGACGACCAGGCCTGGATATTCACTTCGGCCACCTTGTCGGTGGGCGGCAATTTCGGGCATTTCCAGAAGCAGCTTGGCTTGTGGGACGCCACGACGCTGCGCTGGGAGTCGCCTTTCGACTACGCGCAGCAGGGGGTCCTGTTCGTCCCGAAAAACCTGCCCTTGCCCAACGACGGCTTGTTCAACGAAAAATTCGTGGCGGCGCTGTGGCCGCTCGTCGAAGCCTCCTCGGGCGGGGTTCTGGTGCTATGCACGACGCTGCGCTCCGTGGAGCGCATTGCCGAGCTTCTGCAGGACGAGCTGGACTCCGCGGGCAGCGACCGCGTATTGCTGCGCCAGGGCGAAAGCTCGCGGCGCGTGCTGCTCGAGCGCTTCCGTGCTGAAAAGAACGCAGTGCTGGTAGGCAGCGCCAGCTTCTGGGAAGGTATCGACGTGCCGGGCGATGCCCTGACCCTGGTGGCCATCGACAAGCTGCCGTTCGCGCCTCCCGACGATCCCGTGCTCGAGGCGCGGCTGAAGCTGTGCCGCAACGAAGGGGGAAACCCGTTCATGGAATATCAGGTGCCCGAAGCCGCCATTGCCCTGAAGCAGGGCGCGGGCAGGCTGATACGTTCGGAAAGGGATTGGGGGGTGCTGATGGTGGGCGACAGCCGCATCGTCGACAAACCCTATGGAAAGCTGCTGTGGCGCGGCCTGCCGCCTTTCGCACGCACGCGCGACGTTGCGCAGGTGCTGGGGTTCTTCAATAGAAAACAGGCGCCCGGAGCGCCTGTGGAAGATGCCGAAGAAACCATGCCCTCGGCGTAATCGCCGATGAATTCCCGCCCGATCCTTGGGCTTTACGGCCTGTAGCTCGGGCTTCTCGCAGCGGAAACCTTTATAGCCAGTTCATCGGGTTCCAGGCGCTTTTGGGTTCGTTCAGTCCCTGCTTGTAGTATTTGCTGTTCGGGAAGTTCTTGTCCAGAACGCGCTTGGCGTCGTCCCGCAGCTCGGGCATGTTCAGCTTGTCGTACGACATGTACATGATGTACAGGGCTTTTTCGGCGGCGGGCACGCCCTGGAAGTCGGTGATGACCGTTTGTGCGCGGTTGATCGCGGCCAGGTAGGCGTGCCGTTCGTAATAGTATTGGGCGACGTGCACTTCGTTGTCGGCCAGCGTGCTGACCAGCCAGGCCACCCGCTTTTTCGCGTCGTCGGTATAGCGGCTGTCGGGGTAGCGCTTGATGAGCTCGTTGAAGGCTTCGTACGATTCGCGCAGCCCTTTGGGATCGCGCTCGCTGGGATCCTGGCGGGTGATTTTGGTGAATGCGGCGCTGGGGGGCGTGAAGGTGATCAGCCCCTTCAGGTACAGCATGTAATCGGTGCCCTCGTGGTTGGGGTATTGCTGCTGGAAGCGGTCGATGGCCGCCAGGGCCTGTTCCGGCTCGTCGTCACGCCAATTTACGTAGGCAAGCTCGATGAGCGCCTGCTGGGCGTAGCCGCCGAAGGGGTAGCGCGACTCCAGCGCTTCAAGGTGGGTGCGGGCTTCTTTCCAGTTGCCGTCGCTGACTTCGGAGTGCGCTTCTTTGTACAGCCGTTCGGCGCTCCAGCCGGCGGTTTTGTCGACGTCTCCCTTGAAGGCGCCGCAGCCGGCAAGGACAATGGCCGCAAGCAGGAAGACTGCCGGGCGGATAAGCCTGTTAAGGCGGTTGGTGCCGAGGGTGTTGAGGTTTGGGCGAGTCACAAAAGCGTCCTTGGTGTTAGCATTGCAGGCTGATTATATGATTAGTCGCCATGCCTGACACAGATATTGCCAAAGAAAGTTCAAACTCCGCTCAGCCCCTGGAGTTCGAGCTGCCGTTCAAGACCCGGCCCGAGCGTCTGGACAAGGTTCTGGCGCGGCTGATCCCCGAACATTCCCGCAGCCGTCTCCAGGCATGGATAGAAGGCGGGCATGTGCAGGTAAACGGCCAGGCCGCGCGTGTGCGGCAAATGGTCAATCCGGGCGACAAGCTTACCGTCTGGGAACAATTGCCGCCCGAGTCGCAGGCGTTCTCGCCCGAGCCGGTGCCGTTCGGCGTTGTGGCGCAGAGTCCGGACTGGATCGTGGTGAACAAGCCCGCCGGGCTGGTGACGCATCCGGGCGCCGGCAACTGGAGCGGCACCTTGCTGAATGGCCTGCTGTACCGGTTTCCCGAGCTGAAAACGGTGGCGCGCGCCGGCATCGTGCATCGCCTGGACAAAGACACTTCGGGCCTGCTGGTGGTGGCCCGCCACGAAAAAGCGCAAACTCACTTGATTCGCCAGTTGCAGGACAGAACCGTGAGCCGCGAGTACGTCGCGCTGGCGCATGGCAATATCGTCCGGGCGGGCACGGTGGACCAGGCCATCGGGCGCGATCCGCGGGTGCCCGTGCGCATGACGGTCGATCATCCCATTGCGCCCAAGCAGGCCATTACGCACTACGAGCCGCTGCGGATCGGCGAAACCACCGAAGGCCTGCTGGTGACCGAAGTCGTATGCCGCCTGGAAACCGGCCGCACGCACCAGATTCGCGTGCATCTGGCCAGCCTGCGCCATCCGCTGGTCGCCGACATGCTGTACGGAGGCAAGCAAGCCGGTGGCGCCACGCGCCAGTTGCTGCACGCGCGCGCCCTGCGTTTCGACGATTTTTCCACCGGGCGGCGCGTGGAGTTCCAGGCGCCCCTGGCCGACGATTTTCTCGAAGTGCTGCAAGGCATTGCGTGGCAGGCATGACTACGGACACGAGCATGGGCGAAGAAAACCTGGGATGCGTTACCGGCGGACCCTGGAGCGGGGTGCGCTATTTCTGCACGACGCGGCGGGGCGGCGTCAGCACAGGGGCGCGCGCTTCCCTGAACCTTGGCCGTCACGTCGGCGATGACGCCTTGCTGGTCGACGAGAACCGGCGCCGGCTGGCCCGTCGCCTGCCGGCCGCGCCGCTCTGGCTCGACCAGGTTCACGGAACGCAGGTCTTCGACGCGGACGCCGCCGGGGGTGAGGCTGGGGCTGCCGCCGGGCTGCCGCGGGCCGATGCCGCGGTCACGACGAGCGCCGGCCGGGTGCTGGCGATCATGACGGCCGATTGCCTGCCCGTGGTCATAGCCGATTTGGACGGCGCCGCGCTGGGTGTGGCGCATGCCGGCTGGCGCGGCCTGGCCGGCGGTGTGCTGGAAAATACCTTGGACAGCCTGCGTGCCAGGCATCCGGGGGCCTCGGCCTGGCGAGCCTGGATAGGCCCGGGCATCAGCCAGCCCCACTTCGAGGTCGGCGGCGAGGTGCGCGAGGCTTTTGTCGCCCAGGATCCGGATTGGACGGCTTTTTTTGCCGAGGGCGCCCGGCCGGGCAAGTGGCAGGCCGATTTGCCGGGCTTGGCCCGGGCGCGGCTGCTCAAGGCGGGCGTTCAGCAGGTGCAGGCCAGCGGCCATTGCACCTATGCCGAGTCCGACATGTTCTATTCGTATCGGCGCGATCCCGATGGGGGGCGCATGGCGACGGTCGCGTGGCTGGGGCCCGCCGGCGCACATCACGGCAGTCGCGTTTAGGCCGGAGCCGGCGGAACGCAAGGCGGCGCTTGCCGCGACAAGGCCGGATGCCTTGCGGGGATGGACAACACCGCGATATTCCATTCGTCCAGAGAGCTTACCCTGATTGACATTGCCGCAAATGATCAGCACCATGGCTTAAAAGTAGGTTTAAAGGCATAGGGTTCGATATGACTGCTCCATATCCAGTGCAATGGCCCTTTCCTGGCGGGGTTGCCCCCGACAAGCTTGCCGAAATCCAGGCCGAGTTTTCCCGGGAATGGGCACGTATTACAGAGCAGGCGCGACAAGGCGCGCTTCAGGCGCCGGCCGATCGTCGCTTCAGTTCTCCCGAATGGGCGGCAAGGCCCGATCATTTGCTTACCGCGCATGCGTATCTGCTTTCAAGCCGGGCCATGCAGCAAATGGTCGATGCCGCCCAGGTGCCCGAGCCGCTGCGGCGGCGCCTGCGGTTCTCCGTCATGCAGTGGGTCGAGGCCGTGTCTCCGGCCAATTTCCTGGCCACCAACCCCGAAGTCCAGAAGCTCGTGGCCGACAGCAACGGGGTTTCACTGGCGCATGGGCTGAACAATCTTCTTGGCGACCTGCAAAAGGGCCGCATGTCGCAAACCGACGAATCCCGGTTCGCGGTGGGCGGGAACGTGGCGGTTACCCAGGGGGCGGTGGTGTTCGAGAACCGCCTCATGCAGGTCATACAGTATGCCCCGGCAGCAGCGCGAACCTACAAGACGCCGCTGCTCATCGTGCCGCCCTGCATCAATAAATTCTATATCCTCGATCTGCAGCCCGAGAGCTCGCTGGTGCGCTATGCGCTCGAGCAGGGCTTCAATGTGTTTCTGGTTTCGTGGCGCAATCCGCTTGCTTCCGACGACGACGGCATCGATGCGGCCACCTGGGACGACTACCTGCAGGAAGGCGTGCTGGCCGCCACCCGGGTCGTGCAGGACGTCTCCGGCCAGGACCGCATCAACGCGCTGGGCTTCTGCGTGGGCGGCACCTTGCTGGCGTCGGCCCTGGCCCTGGCTCATGCGCAGGGCAGCCACCCGGTCCAGTCGCTTACCCTGCTTACCACCTTGCTCGACTTCAACGACACAGGCGTTCTCGATGTCTTCGTCGACGAAGCGCACGCGCAAACGCGCGAACGGCAGCTAGGGCAGGGCGGCCTGATGTCCGCGCGCGAGCTTGGCACCACGTTTTCGTTTTTGCGGCCCAGCGAACTGGTCTGGAACTATGTGGTCGGCAATTATTTGAAAGGCGAATCTCCTCCCGCCTTCGACCTCCTGTTCTGGAATTCCGACGGCACCAATCTGCCAGGGCCTTTCTTTGCCTGGTATTTCCGCAATACTTATCTTGAAAACAACTTGAAAGAACCGGGCCGCGTAAAAATAAGCGGGCACCCCATCGACCTCACCAGCCTTTCCATGCCGGCCTATGTCTACGGCTCGCGCGATGACCACATCGTGCCCTGGCACGCGGCCTATGCGTCCACGGCCATCCTGCGCGGGCCTACGCGCTTCGTCCTCGGGGCTTCGGGGCATATCGCGGGGGTCATCAATCCGCCATCCAAAAACCGGCGCCACTATTGGGCCGAGTCCCAGGGCGCGGCTGCCCAGCCGCTGCCGGGCGATCCCGAAGCCTGGTTCGAGCAGGCCGAGCGGCAGGCGGGCAGTTGGTGGCCCGACTGGGCCGCGTGGCTGGCCGGGCATTCCGGCGCGCTCGGCCGCCCTCCGGCCAGGCTGGGCAACAAACGTCACGCACCCATCGAAGAGGCGCCCGGCCGATACGTGAAGGTGCGCGCAGTATAGGCGGGGAGGGTTTCGTGCCCCGCCGCGCAACAGTAGTACCAAAGTAGCAACCCAGTCGAGGAGAAGAAGATGAGTGGCAAACTAGCTTATGTGACAGGTGGAATGGGTGGTATCGGAACGGCGATCTGCCAGCGGCTGGCCAAAGACGGATTCACGGTTGTAGCGGGTTGCGGGCCCAGCCGGGATTTTCAGCAATGGCTGGACGAGCAGGCGGCGCTGGGCTACAAGTTCCATGCGTCGGTAGGTAATGTATCCGATTGGGAATCCACGGCCCGCGCATTCGAGAAGGTCGTCAAGGAATTGGGGCCGGTCGATGTCCTGGTCAACAACGCGGGCATTACCCGGGATGGCGTTTTTCGCAAAATGTCGCTGGACGATTGGCGGGCCGTCATCGATACCAATCTGAACAGTCTGTTCAACGTCACCAAGCAGGTCATCGAAGGCATGGTCGACCGGCAATGGGGGCGCATCATCAACATCAGCTCCGTCAACGGCCAGAAAGGGCAGTTCGGGCAAACCAACTATTCCACGGCGAAGGCCGGGATCCACGGGTTCACGATGGCGCTGGCCCAGGAAGTCGCCAGCAAGGGCGTCACGGTCAACACGATTTCCCCGGGATACATCGGCACCGACATGGTGCGCGCCATCCGGCCCGACGTGCTCGAAAAAATCGTGGCCACCATACCGGTGAAGCGCCTTGGCACGCCCGAGGAAATCGGCGGCATGGTCGCCTGGCTGTCGTCGGACGACGCGGGTTTTGCGACCGGCGCCGATTTTTCCCTGAATGGCGGTTTGCACATGGGGTAGGCAAAAAGCGCCCCCTTTTTTGCCGTCTGGCCGCCCCAAGGCAAGAAGCTCCCCCTCGGGGGGGGGGGCAGCAAGCCGCGTCAGCGGTGCAGCGTGGGGGGCTTTTTTAGGGGGCGCGTTTTGCAATTCTTTTTCAGCGTGCTTATAGTCTTACAGTAAGCTACTGAATAATTCCAGCTTTCTTCGTGACAGGACACTGGAGGGTACGCGGGCATATCGCCCCTTTCGTTTTTTTACGCACTTGGTTGAACTCATGACGCAAGAACCATCCTCGGCAACAGACCGGCTGATAAAAAAATACCCCAACCGTCGTTTGTACGACACCAAGACCAGCGCCTACATCACGCTGGCCGACGTCAAGCAACTGGTGCTCGATAACGAAGCTTTCCAGGTCGTCGACGCGAAATCCGGCGAGAACCTGACCCGCAGCATACTTCTGCAGATCATCCTCGAAGAGGAAAGCGGCGGCGTTCCCATGTTCTCGTCGGTGGCGCTGGCGCAAATCATCCGGTTCTACGGCCATTCCATGCAGGGCATAATGGGAACCTTCCTGGAAAAAAACATCATGGCCTTCATGGAAATCCAGGAGCGCATGGCCGAGCAGTCCAAGGGGATGTATGGCGGCACGCAGTTCGGCCCCGAAACCTGGGCCCAGTTCATGAACATCCAGACCCCCATGCTGCAAAACATGATGAACAGCTACATCGACCAAAGCAAGAATCTGTTCGTCCAGATGCAGGATCAAATGCAGGACCAAACCCGCTCCATGTTTTCGGCGTTTCCCTTCAATCCCGTCTCGTCCAGCGAGCCCAAGAAAAAATAACCCCCTGGGTTTGCCGCCGGCACGCGCCAGCCTCGACCCGTCCCGGATCGAGGCTGGCTTGTTTTTTGATGGGATTCAGGTGCCAGTTAGCCTGGCGTGATAGATTAATGAGAATTAGACTCGTTTTTGTTTGTCCCGAAAGGCATTCAAGGCGGGCCGGTGCCGTGTGCGCCGTTTCTCGTATCACCGGCTGTTATTTTACCTGGAGCGTAGTAAAGATGATGAAACAAGTGCTAACGGCGGCAGTATTGAGCCTGGGCCTTGCCGTATCGGCGGCTGCCGCCGAGTACCCCATCGGCAAGCCGGTCGAGCAGGCCGGCATGGAAATCGCCGCCGTGTATCTGCAGCCCATCGAAATGGCTCCCGCCGGAATAATGCGGCCGGCCAAGGATTCCGATATTCACCTTGAAGCCGACATCCATGCCGTCGCCGACAATCCCAATGGGTTCTCGGAAGGTTCATGGATGCCGTATCTTGTCATCACCTATCAACTGCAGAAAAAAGGCAGCGACAAAATCATCAAGGGCCCGTTGATGCCCATGGTGGCCAACGACGGCCCGCACTACGGCGACAACGTCAAGCTCGACGGCCCTGGCAAGTACTCGCTTACCTTTTCCATTTCCGCGCCCTCGGCCGATCCCATGAATCACTTCGGCCGCCATGTCGACAAGGAAACCGGCGTGGCTGACTGGTTCAAGCCTTTCACCGTGCATTACGAGTTCGTGTACGCCGGCACCGGCAAGAAGGGCGGGTACTGATGCGCTGGTCCGCATTCGCCGTGCTTGCGCTATGCCTTGCCCTGGGAATGGGGGGCGGGGCCGCCCAGGCTGCCGAGCTGCCCACGTACACGCTCACGTTCAAGGCCGGCGGGCAGTTCGAGCCCGCCCGCCTCGAAGTCCCGGCCGGCAAGTTCAAGCTCATACTCGTCAACGAAAGCAATGAGCCCGTGGAGTTCGAGAGCCTGCCGCTGCGCAAGGAAAAAGTGCTTGGCCCCGGGGTCAAGTCCTTCGTGGTCATCACGGTTTCCCGGCCCGGCGAGTACCCGTTTTTCGACGATTTTCATCAAGATACCAAAGGCACCCTGGTCGTTACCGGCAAGTAGGGCGTAAAGCATTATGGAACAAGTGGCATTCATTGTTTGGCGGGAGAGCGTCGAGGCGCTGCTGGTTGTCGGCATCTTGTACAGTTGGCTAAGCGCCACACCCGATGGCCGCAAGGGCCTGCGCTGGCTTTGGGGCGGCGTCGCGGTGGGGCTTGCCGTGGCGTGCGCGCTGGCCCTTGTGCTGCTGGGCATTTCGTCCTGGCTTTCCGACAGCGGGCAGGAATGGTTCCAGGCCATCATGGGACTGGCGGCCTGCGTGCTGGTCGTGCAAATGGTGTTGTGGATGCGGGCTCATGGCCGGACACTCAAGCGTGAACTGGAAAGCGGCGTCACTCAGCAGATACGCCAGTCCAATTGGTGGGGCCTGCTGGTTCTGGTTGCCATTGCGGTGGCGCGCGAGGGCAGCGAAACCGTCGTGTTTTTGTACGGCATGATCGCCTCGGGGGAAACCACCGGCAAATCCTGGATGCTGGCCTTGGCGGGCGTCATCGGATTCCTGCTGGCCCTGCTTACGTTCTGGCTGCTGCAGCTGGGCGGCAAGATCATCACCTGGCGGCGCTTCTTCAAGCTTACCGAGGCCTTGCTGCTGCTTCTGGCGGGAGCTCTGCTGGTCAATGGCCTGGACCGGCTTATTTCGCTGGATGTCCTGCCGGCCTTGATGGATCCGGTCTGGGACAGCGCCTGGTTGCTGGACGACAGCCATGGCATCGGCAAGATACTGGCCGATTTCGCGGGCTACCGCGCCTATCCGGCTTTGTCCGAGCTTTTGATATGGCTGGCGTACTGGGCGGTCGTATGGTTTTTGCTGCACCGGGCCGGCACGCGCGCCGTGCGCGCCTCCCGGACGGCGGCATCGGCGGCATCGTAAGATCATGAGCATGGCCCTAAGCCGAGCGGCGGCGGCCGCCGCGGATTTCCTGCGCGATCATGCGCCATTGCTGCGCAAGCTGCAATGGTGCATCGTAGGGGTCTATTTTTTCCTGCTGATCGTTCCCGCGCTTTTGCCGCTGCCCGGCAATACCGCTTCCATCTTCAACAACCTGACCATCTTTGCGCAATTCGCCTTCTGGGGCATCTGGTGGCCGTTCGTGCTGGTATCCATGCCCCTGCTGGGGCGTGCGTGGTGCGGGCTGTTCTGTCCCGAGGGCATGCTGACCGAGTGGGCCAGCGAGCATGGACGAGGCAAGGCCATTCCTCGGTGGATACGTTGGGGAGGTTGGCCTTTCGTGGCCTTTTCGCTGACGACCATTTACGGGCAACTGGTCAGCGTGTACCAATACCCTCTGGCGGTGCTGGCCGTGCTGGGCGGTTCCACGGCCGGCGCCATTGTCATCGGCTGGATGTACGGCCGCAAGAAGAGGGTCTGGTGCAAATACCTGTGTCCGGTGAATGGCGTCTTCAATTTGCTGGCCAAACTGGCGCCGTGGCACTACAAGGTCGATGAAGATGCATGGCGCCACCCCGTGCGGCGCATCGAAAGCATCAATTGCGCGCCCCTGGTTCCCTTGCGCAATATGCAGGGCGCCGGCGATTGCCATATGTGCGGGCGGTGCAGCGATTACCGCGGCGCCATCCACTTGACGCCGCGCTCGCCCGAGGAAGAAATCGTGCATATCGCGGGCGGCGACCGCTGGCAGACGGCGCTCATCGTATTCGGCCTGATGGGGCTGGCGGTCGGGGCGTTCCTCTGGAGCGCCAGCCCCTGGTTCGTGACCATCAAGCAGGCCGGCGCCACATGGCTGGTCGATCACGACATCTACTGGCCACTGGCCCAGAATGCGCCATGGTTCATCCTGACGCATTATCCGGAAGTCAACGACAGTTTTTCCTGGCTGGACGGCGCCGATATATTGCTGTTCATCTTCGGTTCGGCCGTGGTGGTCGGTGGCCCTTTGTATGCGGCGCTTTGGCTGGCCGATTGCGTGCTGCCCGGCGTGCGCGCCCAGGACGCGGTCGCCGGGCCTAAATGGCTGGGCCGGCTTGGACGGCCCGGCGTGCACCGGATTGCGCAAGGCCTCATTCCCGCCGCCGGCGCGGGGGTGTTCCTTGGCTTGTCGGCAACCACGCTTACCCTTCTCAAGAACGAAGGCGTGCCCATGTTCTGGGAGACCAGCGTGCGTTTCCTGATTCTTGGCCTGGCTCTGCTGTGGAGCTTGCGCCTGGTCTGGCGCATTCTTGGCAAGCGCCGGGCCGATGTGGGCGTGCGGGTGTTCGCCACCGCCGTGGTCATGCTGGGGCTGCTGCCGTTTTGCGCTGCCTGGTACCTGTTTTTTGCGGTCTGGTAGGCAGCGGATCGCGCGCATGCCGCGTGCCTTGCGGCGTGGCTATTCCTGCCGTCCGGTTGCCGGTGCGCTCTGCCAGGTGCTTTTGAAGGGGCTGTGTTCTTCCAGGACTTCCACGTAGTCGTCGATCGCGGCGGTTTCCTGGGCGAGGAAGTCGGCGATGGCCTGGGCGTAGCGCTGGTCGCGTATCCAATGGGCCGAAAACGTCTTCACCGGCAGCATGCCGCGCGACAGCTTGTGCTCACCCTGCGCGCCGCCCTCGAAGGCATGCAGGCCGTGTCGGATGCAGAATTCGATGGCCTGCATGTAGCAGGTTTCGAAATGCAGGCCAGATACGAATTTCACGGCTCCCCAATAACGCCCGTAAAGCCTGTCCGCGCTGCGAATGTTCAGCGCGCAGGCAATGGGTTCGCTGTTTTGCTCGGCCACGACGAGCACCATGCTGCCGGCCATGGTGCGATGCAGTTGCGTGAAGAAGTCGAAGTTCAGGTACGGCGGGTTGCCGTGCTCGTAGTAGGTGCGGCAATAGCACTCGTAAAAGAACTCCAGGGCCTTGGCGTTGATGCCGTCGCCTTGCAGCCAGCGGAACGCCACGCCCGCCGCCTGCGTTTTCTTGCGGTCCTGCTTGAGTTTTTTGCGCTTCTGCTGGCTCATGCTGGCGAGAAAGTCGTCCATGTCCCGGTAGGCCCGGTTGTGCCAGTGGAATTGCACGTTTTCGCGGAACATGAAGCCGGCCGTGCGCAGCGCCTCGCAGTCCTCGTGCGATGGAAACAGGATATGCAGCGACGAGAGCTCGTTCTGCCTGGTCAGTTCAATGGCCTGGCGCGCCAGGAGCACGCGGTCGTCGTGGCTGGCGGCCAGCAGGCGCGGCCCCGGCACCGGCGTGAACGGAATCGATGCCAGCAATTTCGGGTAATAGTCCAGGCCATGCTGCATGAAGGCGCGGGCCCAACCGGTGTCGAACACATATTCGCCGCGCGAGTGCGATTTCAGGTACAGGGGCATGGCGCCCGCCAAGCGGCCATCGCGATGCAGCAGCAGGTAGTGGGGCGCCCAGCCGGTTTTCGCCGCCGCGCACCCGGTTTGATCCAGAGCAAGAAGAAATTCGTGGCGCACCAGGGGGTGGTCGCTTGCCAGACTGTTCCATTGCGCGGCGTCTATGTCGCGCAAATCGCGGAAAATCGAGAAGGTTTCGGACAAATCGGCGGGCCCTGGCTGTGGTGGGGATTAGAATGGCATGCAATGCGCGGATGGCTGCGTATATGAGCTGGCCGTCGGGCGGGCTCATCGCCTCATCTCATTGCCTCATTTTAGTGGATGAAATCGGATCGATGGAACAGGCAAGGAAAATTCCGGTTACGGTCTTGACAGGTTTTCTGGGCAGTGGAAAGACGACATTGCTGAACCGCCTTTTGCACACGGCGGGCCGGGTGTTGCCCGATCCGTCGAGGATCGCCATTGTCATCAATGAACTGGGCAGCGTGGCGCTGGATCATCACCTGGTTCGGCATGTCGGCAACAGCATAGCCATACTGGATTCGGGCTGTATCTGCTGCAGTGTGCGCGGCGAGCTGGTCGACGCCTTGCAAGAGCTGTTCATGGCGGCGCTGCAACGAAAGGTTCCGGTGTTTTCCCATGTGCTCGTCGAAACCACGGGCATGGCCGATCCTGCCCCCATCATGTACACCTTGAACTACCAGGCATTTCTGCGCGAACGCTATGCCTATGAAGGGTGCATCACGGTGGTGGACAGCGTCCACGCGCTACGGCAATGGCGCGAGCAGCCCGAGGCGCTGCGGCAGCTGGCTCTGGCCGACGTGGTGGTGCTTGGCAAGGCCGATCTCGCGGGGCGGGACCAACTGGCCCTCATCGAGCCGGCGCTGCGCGGCATCAACCAGGATGCGCCAGTGTATTCGTCGCAAGCCTTGCCCCCGCTGGGTGACTTGCTGCAGGCCGCCTCCCTGGGCCGTAAAGCGCTGCGCCCGCAGGGGCCGCGCCTGTTCGGGGATGAGCCGTGCGCGGTTTCTTCGCGGGAGCAGGCGCCGCCGGCTTTGGCGCATTCGGCGGTGTCCGTGTTTGTGCTGCGCTGGAGCGAGGCTCCGTCGCGTTCCGAATTCATCAAGGGCATGAGCGGCCTGCAGTCGGCCCTTGGCGCCCGTTTGTTGCGCGCCAAGGGCTTGCTGCGTTTTGCGGGCGAGGTGCAATATAGCGTGATTCACGGCGTTCACGAGCAGTTGTACCCATTTCAAAACCTGTCGCAGGATGGCAGCGCGGTGGCGTGGTCGGGCGAGGCTGGGCAGCCGGAGGGTTCGCCGCAAGCCAAGCCCTATGAGGCGGCAGTCGTCTTCATTCTGCGTGCGGCGACGTTGGACGAGTTCAGGGCCGAAGCCGCACAGTACCTGCCTTCGGCCGTGTGCAGCGAAACCTAGTGTCCTGTCTGGCTAATTCTGATCCTTATCTTCGGCGCCTGGGCTCGCCATGCGGCGTTGCTTGCCCACCTCACCGCTTGCAAGCAGTTCGGATTCGTCAGGCACGAAGCAGTCCGCAGGGACTGCTTCGTGTCCGGACTCATCCTCGCGATAGCTACGGCTATCGCTGTGGTTTGCGCCTTGCCTGACAAGCCCATGCATCCGAATTTAAACGATCGAACTAACCAAACAGGACACTAGCGCCAGTCCGGTCCCAACGTGGCCTTCCTGATATATGTCGACAGGTCCGGGATCCTCCCTGAGCGGAGCGGGCGTTGTGGATTCGCCGCGCGGCCGCCCCGGCAGTCCTGTGAAATGTGGCGGCTTCCTGCCAGGAATGTTGCATTGGCGGCGTCGGGATGGTGTAATATGGCTTATTGAAGCAGGTAGGTTTGCCGCTGCTGCTTTGCTGTGGTGCCGTAATAGCTGTTATTTGGCTGTGTATTGGCTGTAATTTTAGCGCCGTGAAAACGCGGTCCGGCAGTGCAGGCAGTGGCGTAAACAACGGCGCAAAGACTTTTTCTTCGAACAAGCCGCCGTCAACGCCTATCGGCTTCGGCCCGGGAAGGTCCCGTCCCGCCGGCCGCCGCAATCCGAATTTAAAATTTTAAGCAAGCCCCAACCGCAAGCCAGGCCGTGGCATACCCGGCCCCAATGCACCCAGGCGGGGCTTGGCCGATTGAACCAAGAATCTTCTGCGCTGTGAATGCCATTGCCTGGTGTGCTGCTTGGCTGATGCCTAATATTCGAATCCTTTTCGCACTACTGACCTCGACGTGCCGTCGGCTTGCCGGATCAGGCCGGATCCGGTTGCGCGCGCTATTGTCTGCGTTATTGCCCGCGCTGGCGCCTGTATTGCCCTTGGGCCGGCTGATGGGGGCGGCGGCAAAGCGCGCTGCGGGCTTTCTTGGCGGCATCGCGAAACAGGCTGCTGGCTTCGGTGTTTTGCTTTCCCGTGGCTTTTTGTCGTGCTTGATGCCCGCTGCAAACGCCCAGGAACCGAAGCCGAAAAACCTCAGGGCGAAAAACTTGAAGGCCAAAATGAAAACTGGCCAATCGCTTGTGGCAATTGACCAGTCTTTGAATTTGGTTGCGGGGGCAGGATTTGAACCTACGACCTTCGGGTTATGAGCCCGACGAGCTGCCAGACTGCTCCACCCCGCGTCTGAAAGAATGAAACTATACACTAAATTTTTGACCCTTGCAACGCAAGGACTGTGCTGCCTAATCAATGACAGAATCTGAAATCACTCGAGTCCTGGAAACCGCGCTGTTGTGCGCGGATCAGCCCATGCAGCTGGCGGAGCTGCGCAAATTGTTTTCCGCGGACGATGTTTCCAATGACGACCTGAGGCGCTATCTGGCCGTGCTGCAGATGGACTGGTCCGAAAAAGGGCTGGAACTGGTCAATCTGGCCAGCGGCTGGCGGTTTCAAAGCCGCCCTGAAATGCAGCGCTACCTGGAGCGCCTGAATCCCGAAAAACCGCCGCGCTATTCGCGCGCGGTGCTGGAGACCCTGGCCATCATCGCTTGGCGCCAGCCCGTCACGCGCGGCGACATCGAAGATATCCGGGGCGTGTCGGTTTCGTCGCAAATCGTCAAGTCGCTGGAGGACCGGGGCTGGATCGAGGTTCTGGGGCATCGCGATGCCCCCGGGCGGCCGGCGCTGTTCGGCACGACCCGCCAGTTCCTCGACGACCTGGGCTTGCGGTCGCTGGACGAGCTTCCCGCTTTGGAGTCGCAGGACGCCATGGCGGCGCTGGCCGGCTTCGAGCTCGAGGAGCTGCCTGCGGACGACTCCGATGGCCCGGCGAGCGGGCAGGCCGAGGGCGAGGCCCCGCACGATTCGGCGGCGCTGGAAAACGGCGGGGCGGACGCTGCGGCGACCGATGCAGAAGAAAACCCGGACGATCTCGATGCCGAGAATGCCGCGTCCGCCGAGGGTGACGGGAGTGTTGCGGACGTCGTGGGGGGCGAAGAGGCCGAAGACGCCGGATATGTCGAGGATTCCGGGAGTGCCGAGGGTGCTGCTGAAGATGCCGAAAGCGCCGTGGATGCTGTCGGCGATGCCGCCGATTCCGATGCGGATCCCCCGAGAAATGGCGGCGAGGCAGGCGCGGAATTGAGCGCGGAAACGAATACGGAAATAAACGAGGCGGATGAGGACAGGCGCTAATGCCTCTCACCCGCAGCATGGAATGATACGGAGTGTCTTATCAATATGAATGAAATAAATCAAGATGGCCTACCGCTGGCCGCCGGCCCGGAAGCGCCCGCCAGTGGCGAGGCGGAAACTGGTTCTTCGCCGGCGCGGCGCGGCCGCAAGCTGAGGACGCCGTTCCGCCGCCGGCGCGGCGATGCCGCCGCCGATGGTGCGCCGGCGGCGGGGCAGCCCGGCGAGGCGCAGCCGCCGGCTCCCAAGCGGACACGCAAGCCTCGCGCCGAGGCGGCGCCGGACCAAGGTCCGGACCAGCCCGATGGCCAGGCCCAGCCGCAAGGGCAGGAACAGGGCCGCAGCCGCGGCCAGGGCCAAGGCAAGAACCGTTCGCGGCAAGGCAGGAAGCCGGGCCAGGGGCGTAGTCCGGGACAGCCTCAGGCTGTTCAGCAGGGCAGCGAAAAAGAGTCCGAGGTGGCTCTGGCCTACCTGGACAAGGCCGACAAAATGGAGCAGCGCCTGGGTAAATACCTGAGCAGCGACGCGGTAACTCCCAAGCTGCACAAAGTGCTGGCCGACGCAGGCATCGGCTCGCGCCGGGAAATGGAAGAACTGATCATTGCCGGCCGGGTGTCGGTCAATGGCGAGCCGGCCCATATCGGACAGCGCGTCGGCGCCAACGACGTCGTCAAGGTAAACGGCCGGCCCATTACGCGGCCCAATGCTTCCAAGCCGCCGCGCATCATTCTTTACCACAAGCCGGCCGGCGAAATCGTCAGCCACGACGATCCGGCGGGCCGGGCCACGGTTTTCGCCCGCTTGCCCAAGATCCGCGTCGGCAAATGGCTATCGGTGGGGCGGCTGGACTTGAACACCGAAGGCCTGCTCATTCTTACGACATCGGGCGAACTGGCCAACCGGCTCATGCACCCCCGCTATGGCGCGGAGCGCGAGTACGCGGTGCGGGTGCTGGGCGAACTGGGCGAGGAGCAGCAGTCCCAGTTGCTCAAGGGCGTCGAGCTCGAAGACGGCAAGGCCCAGTTCGGCTCGTTCGAGTATCTGGGTGGAGAGGGCAGCAATCGCTGGTATCGCGTCACCCTGCATGAGGGCCGCAACCGCGAAGTGCGCCGCATGTTCGAGGCCGTGGGCGTGACGGTCAGCCGTCTCATCCGGACGCGCTTCGGCGAAGTCGTGCTGCCCCGCAACCTGCGCCGCGGCCGCTGGGAAGAACTGGACGGCACGCTTGTGACCGCCCTGATGGTGCAATTGGGGCTGTTGCGCGACGATGGCGAGGCCGCAACGGGCGGGCGCCGCGGGCAGCGCGGCATGAACCAGCCCCTGTCCCACGACAGCGCCTTGCCGCCGGGTTTCGGCACGATGGAGCGCAATGGCCTGAACGGGGCCAAGATCAGCCGCCGCGGCAAGCTGTCGGGCGGCCGTGTCGGCAAGGCCGTGGTACACCAGGCGTTTCCGTCCGATCCTTTTGGAACCGGCATCATGTTCAGCGGCGGCCTGGCCAACGGGCATCCCGACGGCAACAAAGCCAAGGGCCGTGGCAAGGGGAAGACGCGCGGCCTGCACGCCGACGGCCAGCAGGCCGATGCGTCCAGAGGCCCTCGCGGCGGCGCCCGCAAGGACGGCCGGGGCAATGGTTCCAAGGGGGCCAAGGCCGGCAAGTCCAAGGCGGGCCGGGGCGGCAAAAACCCGGCTGCCAGCCGCGGCGACGACTGGCAGCCGCGCAGCGCCTCCGCCCACGAGTCCCACCTGGGCTTTCTGGGCGGCAAGGGGCGAGGCTAGGGCCCGCCACCCGCTGTCGGAACGCCGGTCCGTGTCCGGCGCGCGCGGCATGGCGCGGCGGCATTCGGCGGCCGGTGTTGCGCGGGCGCGTTTCCCGCGCATAATTTCTTGTCTAAGCTCGTGACGCAGCAGGTTTTTTTGTGAAAATCTGCTAGAATAGCGAGTTCAACAGTCATGTGCGTTTGTTATAGGCGCATGGCGGCGCATATTCGAAAGCGTTCGGCGGCTTATTGGTATTCATGCTGCAGGGGCCGGTTTTTTGGCGGCTTTTCCTGCATCGGCGGCAAGGTTCGCCGGCTGTACCGATAGGCTTGGGCGCGGCAACAATGGGCTGGGCATGCGCAGCCCTTTTTTTTTGAGTTTATGGCAGATATATTCGCATTGACGCAACAGGCATTGGCCGGCATGGATATCGAGTTGGTCGACGTGGAACGCGCGCCCCTGGGGCTGCTGCGTGTCACCATTGATCGCCCGGGCGGTGTGCGAATCGAAGACTGCGAGCAGGCATCCAGGCAATTGTCCCGGGTGTTCGAAGTCGAAAACATCGATTACAAGCGTCTGGAGGTCGGTTCCCCCGGCATCGACCGCCCGCTTAAAAAGCCGGCGGATTTCCTGCGGTTTGCCGATGAACGCATCGAGGTCCGGCTGCGCGAGGCCATCAACAGCCGCAAGGTGTTCACCGGAATGCTGCGGGTGCCGGAAAACACCGCAATAGACGATATAACACCTGATTTTGTCTTTGGCCTCGAGCTCGAACCCGAGGGCAAGGCTGGCAAAGCGGAAACGCTCAGCTTTACTTTCGAAGGCATAGATCGAGCCAAACTAGATCCCGTACTTGATTTCAAGGGTAAAAAGCGATGAGTCGCGAAATTCTTCTATTGGTTGACGCCTTAGCGCGTGAAAAAAACGTAGAGCGTGAAGTGGTTTTCGGCGCGCTTGAAAACGCGCTGGCTTCCGCCATGAAAAAACGCTTCAAGGAAGAGGCCGACATTCGTGTCTCCATCGACCGCAACACCGGCGAGCACGAAGGTTTTCGCCGCTGGCTGGTCGTGCCCGACGATGCCGGCCTGCAAGAACCCGATCAGCAAGAGCTCTACTCCGAGGCCCAGGACATCGTTCCGGGCATCGAGGTGGGCGAGTACATCGAAGAACCGCTCGAGCCCGTCGAGTTCGGCCGCATCGGCGCCCAGGCCGCCAAGCAGGCCATCCTGCAAAAAATCCGCGATGCGGAGCGCGAGCAGGTGCTCAACGACTTCCTCGACCGCGGCGAAACCATTATTTCGGGTACGGTCAAGCGCATGGACAAGGGCGATGCCATCATCGAGACCGGCAAAATCGAGGCCCGCCTGCCGCGCTCCGAAATGATCCCCAAGGAAAATATCCGGGTCGGCGACCGCATTCGCGCCTGGGTCCTGAAGGTCGATCACGCCGCGCGCGGCCAGCAGGTCATTCTGTCGCGCACCGCGCCCGAGTTCATCCGTCAGTTGTTCGAAAACGAAGTCCCCGAAATCGAGCAGGGCCTGCTCGAGATCAAGGCCGCGGCCCGCGACCCGGGCGTGCGTGCCAAGATCGCCGTGGTGGCGTACGATAAGCGTATCGATCCCATCGGCACCTGCGTCGGCATGCGCGGTTCGCGCGTCACCGCCGTGCGCAACGAGCTGGGCGGCGAGCAGGTCGACATCGTGCTGTGGGCCGAAGACCCGGCGGAATTCGTGATCGGCGCCCTGGCGCCGGCCCACGTCGATTCCATCGTCGTCGACGAAGACAAGCACGCCATGGACGTTGTCGTCGATGCCGAGAACCTGCCCAAGGCCATTGGCGCGCGCGGCCAGAACGTGCGGCTCGCCTCCGAGCTTACCGGGTGGCAGATCAACATCATGACGCCCGAAGAAAGCCAGAGCCGCCAGGACGAAGAGCGCGCCGAGCTGCGCCGCACCTTCATCAGCAAGCTGGACGTCGACGAGGAAGTCGCCGACATCCTCATCGACGAAGGCTTTACGGGGCTGGAAGAGGTCGCCTACGTGCCCATGCAGGAATTGCTGGAAATCGAGGCCTTCGACGAGGAAACCGTCAACGAGCTGCGCACGCGGGCCCGCAATGCGCTGCTCACCGAGGCCATCGCCAACGAAGAGCGCGTCCAGAAAACGGAACAGGCCTTGCTGGATCTGGAAGGCGTGACGCCGGAGCTGGTGGTCAAGCTGTCGGGCAACGATATCTACACGCTGGACGAACTGGCCGAGTTGTCCACCGACGAACTGGCCGAGATTACCGGGCTCGATCAGCAGGAAGCCAGCGATATGATCATGCGCGCCCGGGCTCACTGGTTTGACGACGAGGCCTGATTCAGGCCGATAAGCCGCCGAGCCGCGTTAACTGAAAATAGTAGTTGCAAGGAAGAGAGAGTCGAATGTCGAGTAACACCGTCGCCCAGTTCGCCATCGAGCTGAAAATGCCCGCAGACGTACTGCTGGAACAGCTACGTGCAGCAGGCGTTGAAATCAAGTCGGTCGACGAGAACGTCACCGATGCGGATAAGGCGAAGCTGCTCGAATCATTGCGCCGTTCTCACGGCGGTTCTGACGGGCAGAAAATCACGCTGACCCGCCGCCAGACCTCCGAAATCCGGCAAGCCGACGGCTCGGGCCGTTCCCGGACCATCTCGGTCGAAGTGCGCAAGAAGCGCGTGTTCGTCAAGCGCGATCCGTCCGAGCTGGCCGCCGAGGCCGCCAAGGCCGCCGCCGAGCAGGCCGCCGCCGCGGCTGCCGCCGAACAGCCGAAAGCCGGCCAGCCCGAGCAGCCGGCCGCGCCGGCGGCTCCTGTCGAGGCCGCTCCCGCTGCGGCGCCTGAATCTGCCGCTGCCTCGGCCGAGCCTGAAGCTCCCGCGGCGGAACAGCCGCCCGCCGAGCAGCCGGCCGCCAGCCACGAGCCTTCCGTCCAGGACGAGCCCAAGGCCTCCGCCAAACCCGCCGCCCACGAGGAAGCTCCCGTCGGCGAGCCGGAGCCCGCATCCGAGAAAGCTTCGCAAGAAGCCGAAACCCAGGCAGCCGCTCCTGTTCAGCAAGCCGAACCCGAAGCCGCACAGGCCGACGCCCCGGCCGCCAAGGCCGCCCCTGAGGCCCCCGAAGCCGCGCCCGCCCCCGTCCGCAAGCCGGCCAAGGTGAAAGGCGCCGCGCCGGCCGCGCCCTCGTCCGGCGCCAACGAAGAGCGCGAACGCGCGCGCAAGGCGGCCGAGGCGGAAGCCGCGGCCCTGCGCCAAATGCTGAACCGGCCACGCAAGGTCCTGAAGGCGCCCGAGCCCGAAGAGGGCGGCAATCTGTCCGGCACCCTGCACAAGCCGGCAGGCAAGGCCGCCGGCAAAAAAGACGCCAAGGCGGGTTCCACTACCGAAGTCAAAAAGAAGGGCGAAGTCTCTTCGTGGGTCGACGACGGCACGCGCAAGAAGCCGGCGTCCCGCGCCGACGCCTCGCCCGGCAACTCCGGCCGCGATGGCTGGCGTGCTTCCGGCAAGGCCGGCAAGGGCGGCAAAGGCGGGCGCAACAATCGCAACGCCCAGCCCGAGCGCGCGGAACCGCAGGTGGCCGAATTCATCGCCCGCGAAGTGCACGTGCCCGAAACCATTACCGTGGCCGACCTGGCCCACAAAATGTCGGTCAAGGCTGCCGAGGTCATCAAGCATCTCATGAAGCTGGGCCAGATGGTCACCATCAATCAGGTGCTCGACCAGGAAACCGCCATGATCGTGGTCGAAGAGCTTGGGCATACGGCCATCGCCGCCAAGCTGGACGATCCCGAAGCCTTCCTGGATGCCGCCGACGAAGCTTCTTCCGAAGCCGAAGCCCTGCCGCGCGCGCCGGTGGTCACCGTCATGGGCCACGTCGATCACGGCAAGACCTCGCTGCTGGATTACATCCGCCGCGCCAAGGTGGCATCGGGCGAAGCGGGCGGAATCACGCAGCATATCGGCGCATACAGCGTCAAGACCGATCGCGGCATCGTGACCTTCCTGGATACCCCGGGCCACGAGGCTTTCACGGCCATGCGCGCCCGCGGCGCCCAGGCCACCGACATCGTCATCCTGGTGGTGGCCGCCGACGACGGCGTGATGCCGCAAACCCGCGAAGCCATTCACCATGCCAAGGCGGCGGGCGTTCCGCTGGTCGTGGCCATCAACAAGATCGACAAGCCCGACGCCAACCCCGAACGGGTCAAGCAGGAACTGGTGGCCGAGGAAGTCGTGCCTGAAGAGTACGGCGGCGACGTGCCATTCATACCCGTTTCGGCCAAGACCGGCCAGGGCATCGACGAACTGCTGGAAAACCTCTTGCTGCAAGCCGAAATGCTCGAGCTCAAGGCGCCCGTCGACGCACCCGCCAAGGGTATCGTCATCGAGGCCCGCCTGGACAAAGGCCGCGGCCCCGTGGCGACCATCCTGGTTCAAAGCGGCACCCTGTCGCGCGGCGACGCGGTGCTGGCCGGCGCGAGCTACGGCCGTGTGCGCGCCATGCTCAACGAAAACGGCAAGCCCATCAGCTCCGCCGGGCCTTCGACGCCCGTGGAAATCCAGGGCCTTACCGATGTGCCGGCGGCCGGCGACGAGGTCATCGCCATGGCCGACGAGCGCAAGGCGCGCGAAATCGCGCTGTTCCGCCAAGGCAAGTTCCGCGACGTCAAGCTGGCCCGCCAGCAGGCCGCCAAGCTCGAGTCCATGTTCGACAACGTCGGGGAAGGCGCGCAAACGCTGGCCCTCATCGTCAAGACCGATGTGCAGGGCTCGCAAGAGGCTCTGGTGCAGTCGCTGGTCAAGCTGTCCACCGACGAAGTGCGCGTGCAGGTCGTGCATGCGGCCGTCGGCGGCATCTCGGAAAGCGACGTCAACCTGGCCATCGCCTCGCGCGCCGTCATCATCGGCTTCAATGTGCGTGCCGAGCAAAGCGCCAAGAAGCTGGCCGAGCACAACGGCATCGACCTGCGCTACTACAACATCATCTACGACGCCATCGACGACGTGCGCAACGCCATGTCGGGCATGCTGGCCCCGGAAAAACGCGAAGAAGTCATCGGCACGGTGGAAATCCGCGAGATCTTCACGGTCTCGAAGGTCGGCAACATCGCCGGCTGCATGGTCACCGACGGTGTCGTGCGGCGCGATTCGCAAGTCCGCCTGCTGCGCAACCACGTGGTGCACTGGACAGGCTACCTGGATTCCCTGCGCCGCTTCAAAGACGACGTCAAGGAAGTCAAGGCCGGTTTCGACTGCGGTATCACCCTCAGGGGCAATAACGATATCCAGGTCGGCGACCAGCTTGAAATCTTTGAAATCAAAGAAATTGCCCGGACGCTTTAACGATGGGACGACATAGGTCCAAACCGAATCCCGGGCGCAATACCCGGCTGGCCGACCAGATCCAGAAGGATCTGGCAGGGCTCATCCAGCGTGAGCTCGATGTCTCGCGCGCCGGCCTGGTTACGCTCACGGGGGTCGACCTGTCGGCCGATTACGCGCATGCCAAGGTGTATTTTTCGGTGCTGGGCGCCGAGCCCGAGGCTGCGGCCGCCGCGCTCAACGAAAAGGCCGGCTGGCTGCACTCCTTGCTGTTCAAGCTTTTGCACATCCACACCGTTCCGACATTGCGGTTCATCCACGATGATCAACTGGCGCGAGGCATCGAGCTTTCCCAGATCATCGACCAGGCCAACAAGCCGCAAACGTATTCAGCGGTTCCTGACGACGACCCCGACGAACAGCCCTGAGCGGCTGTCGTTTTATTTTATTGAACGAGAATAGACGATGGCTTCCCGACGCGGGCAGATGCTCGATGGTGTCCTGTTGCTCGACAAGCCCGAAGGCCTGTCGAGCAACCACGCCCTGCAGCGCGCCAAGCGCGCGCTGGATGCGCGCAAGGCGGGGCACACCGGTACGCTGGATCCCTTCGCCAGCGGCCTGCTCGTCTGTTGCTTCGGCCGGGCCACCAAGATCTCGGGCAATATGCTGGATGCGGACAAGGTCTATTCGGCCACTCTGCGCTTCGGCGAGGAAACCGACAGCGGCGACCTGACCGGCAACATCACGTTCCAGGCGCCCGCTTCATTCCAGGGTGTGGAAAGGCACGAGCTGGAAGCGGCGCTGGCGCGGTTTCGTGGCGAAATCGAACAGATTCCGCCCATGTATTCGGCGCTCAAGCGCGACGGCAAGCCGCTTTATGAATACGCTCGCCAGGGAATCGAGCTGGAGCGGCCCGCCCGGCGATTGACGATTTACGAGCTGGAAATACAGAGTTTCACGGGGCGGGAAGCTCGACTTCTGGTGCATTGCAGTAAAGGCACCTATGTCCGGACGCTGGCGCAGGATATCGGCCGCCAGCTCGGCTGCGGCGCTCATTTGATCGCCCTGCGCCGGACCAAGGCGGGGCCGTTCGACCTGAAGGACGGCATCGCCCTGGACGCTTTGCAAACCATGTCTGCGCCTCAGACCACATTATTGGCACTGGATGCCATCCCTGCCGGCCTCTTGCCGGCGGGCTTCAAATTAAAGGACGAATTATGAATCGCGCTTTGCGCAACGTAGCCATTATTGCGCACGTTGACCATGGAAAAACCACGCTGGTGGATCAACTGCTGCGCCAGTCCGGCACCTTCCGGGACAACCAGCAGGTTTCCGAGCGTGTCATGGACTCCGGCGACATCGAGAAGGAACGCGGGATCACCATTCTTTCCAAGAACTGCGCCGTCGAGTACGAAGGCACCCACATCAACATCGTCGATACCCCGGGACACGCCGACTTCGGCGGCGAGGTCGAGCGCGTGCTGTCCATGGTGGACGGCGTGCTGCTGCTGGTCGATGCGGTCGAGGGCCCCATGCCCCAGACCCGGTTCGTGACGCGCAAGGCCCTGGCGCTGGGCCTCAAGCCCATCGTCGTGGTCAACAAGGTGGATCGTCCGGGCGCGCGCATCGATCACGTCATCAACGCCACGTTCGACCTGTTCGACAAGCTGGGCGCCACTGAAGAGCAGCTCGATTTCCCCATCGTCTACGCCTCGGGCCTGGCCGGCTACGCGGGCCTGAGCCCCGACGTGCGCGAGGGCGACATGCGGCCGCTGTTCGAAGCGATACTGAAGTATGTGCCCCAGCGGCAGGACGACAGCGACGGCGCTTTGCAATTGCAGATCATTTCCCTGGATTACAACAGCTACGTCGGCAAGATCGGCATCGGCCGGGTCAATCGCGGGCGCGTGCGCGCCGCCCAGGATGTCGTGGTCAAGTTCGGTCCCGACGGCGAGCCCATCAAGGGCCGCATCAACCAGGTGCTGCAGTTCCACGGCCTGGAGCGTGTCCAGGTTTCCGAGGCCGAGGCCGGCGACATCGTGCTGATCAACGGCATCGAGGAAATCGGCATAGGCTGCACCGTGACCGATCCGCTGGTGCAGGAAGCCTTGCCGATGCTGCGCATCGACGAGCCGACGCTGACCATGAACTTCATGGTCAATTCCTCGCCGCTGGCCGGCCGCGAGGGCAAGTTCGTGACCAGCCGCCAACTGCGCGACCGCCTGGAGCGCGAGCTCAAGTCCAACGTGGCGTTGCGCGTCAACCCCACAGCCGACGACATGGTGTTCGAAGTGCGCGGCCGGGGCGAGCTGCACCTGACCATCCTGCTGGAAAACATGCGTCGCGAAGGCTACGAGCTGGCCGTATCGCGCCCGCAGGTGCTGCTCAAGGAAATCGACGGTGTCCGCATGGAGCCGTTCGAACTGCTGACGGTGGACGTCGAGGACGGCCACCAGGGCGCGGTCATGGAAGAGTTGGGCCGCCGCAAGGGCGACCTGCAGGACATGCAGCCCGACGGCCGGGGCCGCACGCGCCTGGAGTACCGTATTCCCGCCCGCGGGCTTATCGGATTCCAGAGCGAGTTCCTGACCCTGACGCGCGGCACGGGCCTGATGAGCCATATTTTCGACGACTACGCGCCGATGCGCGAGGGCGGTGTCGGCGACCGCCGCAACGGGGTGTTGATCAGCCAGGACGACGGGGCCGCGGTGGCCTACGCCTTGTGGAAGCTGCAGGATCGCGGCCGCATGTTCGTCAGTCCCGGCGATGCCCTGTACGAAGGCATGATCATCGGCATCCACAGCCGCGACAATGACCTGGTCGTCAATCCGATCAAGGAAAAGAAGCTGACCAACATCCGTACCACCAGCAAGGACGAGCACATCGATCTGGTGCCGCCCATTCGCATGTCGCTGGAATACGCCGTCGAGTTCATCAGCGACGACGAGCTGGTGGAAGTCACGCCCAAATCCATTCGCCTGCGCAAGCGCCACCTGCAAGAGCACGAACGCCGCCGCGCCGCGCGCGAAGCCAGCTGATCGCGCTTCACGCCCCCAAAACGCAGCCTGCCCGGGCTGCGTTTTTTTTGCCTTGGGCCGGTGTTTTCCCTCCCTTTGCAGTTGCGGGATAGCGATTTGCAGGGCGGGGATAGTGGAATCCGGCCGGATGCTCATAATGGTCTCGACGATGAATAAAAAATACTCAACAGGAGACCATCATCATGAAAGGACTACAGGGCAAGACCGTCATCGTGACGGGGGCCGCTACCATCATCGGGGCGGCCGTCGCGCGGGAGTTCCATGCGCGCGGCGCGCGCGCGGTCATCGCGGACATCGATGAAGCAGGAGGCGAGGCCCTTGCCGGGGAATTGGGCGAGGGCGCGCTGTTCGTCAAGACGGACATCACCGACGACGGGCAGATCGAGCATTGCGTGCGCCGCGCCGTCGATATGTTCGGCGGCGTGGATTTTCTGGTCAATCTGGCTTGCAGCTATGTGGACAACGGCATCGAGGCGACGCGCGACGACTGGCTGGGCAGCTACAACGTAAACGTGGTGGGCGCGGTCATGATGATGAAGGCCTGCCGCCCCGAGATGATCAAGCGGGGCGGCGGCGCCATCGTCAACTTCAGCAGCATCAGCGCCAAGGTGGCGCAGACCGGCCGCTGGCTCTATCCCGTCAGCAAGGCCGCCATGGCCCAGCTTACCCGGAACATGGCCATGGATCTGGCTCCCGACAAGATACGCGTCAACTCGGTTTCTCCGGGCTGGACATGGTCGCGCGTGATGGACGAGCTCAGCCAGGGCAACCGGGCCAAGACCGACAAGGTGGCCGCACCCTACCATTTGCTGGGACGGGTCGGCGACCCCGAGGAAGTGGCGCAGGCAGTGGTCTTCCTGTGCTCGTCGAACGCCTCGTTCATTACGGGCACCGATCTGGCCGTCGACGGCGGCTATTCGGCCATGGGGCCGGAGCAGGCTGTTCCCGCGATCCCCCGTCTTTGCGAATGATTCCAGGAGCTTTGTCATGAAAATAGCGATTATCGGCGCCGGTTTTGCCGGCCTGAGCTCGGCCAAGGTGCTCAAGCAGTTCGGACACGATGTCATCGTCTTTGAAAAGACTCCGGACGTCGGCGGTGTGTGGAGCGCAACCCGCCGCTATCCCGGCCTGCGCACGCAGAACAATAAGGACACCTACTGCCTTTCCGACTTTCCCATGCCCAAGTCCTATCCGGAGTGGCCTTCGGGCCAGCAGGTGCAGGAATACCTGGCCGCCTATGCCCGGCATTTCGATCTCGAGCCCCTGGTTCAACTGAATACCGAGGTGCTGCAGGCCGAGCCCGTGGGTGAAAGCGGCTGGGTGCTGACGGTGCGCGATACGCGCACCGGCCAGACGTCCCGGCACAGCGCCGAGCATCTCGTGGTGGCCAACGGCATTTTTTCCGAGCCTTTCATTCCGCCTTATGCCGGCGCGGCGGAATACCAGGCGGCGGGCGGGGTGCTGTGCGCCACGTCGCAGTTCAACGACCTGGAACAGGCGCGCGGCAAGAACGTTCTGGTCGTGGGGTACGGCAAATCGTCCTGCGACGTGGCAGCGGCGGTGGGAGAGGTCGCGGCCTCCACGACCGTCGTGGCCAAGGAACTTATATGGAAGATGCCGCGCAAGATACTCAATGTTCTCAACTTCAAGTACCTGATGCTGACCCGGCTGGGCGAGGGGCTTTTCCCCTATATCGAGTTGCGCGGATTCGAGCGCTTTTTGCACGGACCGGGCAAGGCGGTGCGGAACAATATGCTGGGCAGCCTGCAGTCGGTCGCAACCCGCCAGCTCGGGCTCAAGAAGCTGGGGCTGGTGCCGCCAGGATCGTTCGAGCGCATCGCCCGCAGCACCGTAAGCCTGGCGACGGACGAGCTGTATGACCAGGTCGCCCAGGGCAGGACCCAGGTGGCCAGGGAGTGCGAGATCGTGCGCTTGCTGGCGCAGGACGGCCGCCCCGCCGCGCAACTGAGCGACGGGCGCACGGTCTATGCGGATTACGTGATTTGCGGAACGGGCTTCCGCCAGGTCGTGCCGTTTTTCTCCGAGGAGCTGCAAAAGCGGCTTACCGACGAGCGCGGCAATTTCGAGCTTTATCACCAGGTGCACCCGGTAAACGTGCCGAGGCTGTCGTTCTGCGGCTATAACTCGTCGTTCTTCAGCCCCTTGAGCGCCGAGGTCGCCGCGCTATGGACGGCCAACTACCTGATGGGACAGGCGCGCCTGCCGTCCCGCGACGAGATGCTGGCCCACGTGCAGAAACGCTTGCGGTGGATGGAGGAGCGCACCGAGGGCAAGCACGCCAGAGGCACGAACATCATTCCGTTCTCCATGCATAACGTGGACGAGATGCTGGGGGACATCGGCATCAATGTCAGCGGATTCAAGCGGTTCAAGCAGTGGCTCATGCCGCCCAGCGCCAAGGATTACCAGGTGATCACGAAGCGCCTGCTGCAAAGGCAGCAGTCCGGCGCGGCAGGGGCCCGCGTGGGCAGGCTGCAGCCTGGGGATTGATGCTGCGGGCCGGTGGGCGGGCAGTGCGGTGCGGTGCGACCCGCCCGGGCTGTTTCTACCGACTACGCTCCTAGCCGCGCAGGGTTTGCGACGGCAGTTCGTTGAATTGCTGGCGGTAGGCGGCGGTGAAGTGGCCAAGGTGCCCGAACCCCCAGGCCATGGCGATTTGCGTGACGCTGGCGCGGGAGCCGGTGTTGCGAGCCTGGACTAGAGCCTCGCGCACGCGCTGCAGGCGCACCAGGCGCAGGTAGGCCATGGGGCTCGTACCATGATGCTGCTGAAAGCCCGCGTACAGGCTGCGCACGCTTATCGCCGCATGCCGGGCGATGTCGCCCACGGTGATGGGCTGGTCGCAATGCTCGGCAATATAAGCCTGGGCGCGCTGCATATAGCCGGGAGCGGGCGTGGAGGCGCTATGTTGCAGTGCGCTGCTGTAGTTGTGAGGCTGGCCCAGGAGCAGGGACGAAACCAGTAGTTGCTCCACCTGGGCGGCAAGCAGCGGATGCTGCGCCGCATTATCGGTAAATTGGCTGCCGGCCAGGAAAAGCACCAGGTTGCGCCAGGCCTGCCCCTGCCCGTGGCGCAGATCCATGCCCAGTTCGAACTCCAGGGGCCTGGGCAGCGCATGGCCCAGCAAATTGCCGCAGGCGGCTTCCAGGGCGGAGCGTTCGATGCGTACGATGAGCTGGTCGCACTGGCCTTGCCAGCGCATGTGCAGCGGCAGCGACGGGGTGACGACCGACGCGCAGGAGGGGTCGGAAACAATGGTGCGCGTGCCGCACTGGATATGGGCCGAGCCTGCCAGCGGCATTTGCACGAGCAGGAAGTCGTCGAGGCATTCGGGTTCGATGGTGACGTCGGCGCCGTAGCGCAGGCGGTTCAGCGAGAGGCCGCCGATGGCCAGGTGGTCCATTTGCGCGTCCAGCCGCTGGCGCTTGCCGCAGACGCCCAGGGCGTGAGGCTTGAAGATGCGCCCGACGTTGCTGCGGGTTTCATCGAGATCCTGCGAATGGAAGAGCCGGTACGGAGCCAGGCCCGTGGCTGGTTGCGGCGTGGTAGGCAGGGTATTCATCGCGCCCTCGCTGGATTCGCGTCGCGCGCTTGGGGCGCTGCGACGAACACGAATTGATTGACTGATGCAGCGTTAGTGTATTAATTTAAGGTTAAAGCAACTGATTTGTAAAGAGGGGATAACACCGTGCTTCCCAGCGGACGTTGCGGTGCTAAAACCTGCATAATTCCCTTTGATTTTCCACATTGATAATCCACGGAGACTTTCATGAGCAACGCCGCTATTTCCCTTGTCGAACAATTGGCGCAGGGCAAGCTTCAGGTCATCGACCTCACCCATACCCTTTCCCCCGATTTCCCGCCTTTGCAGCTGCCTCCCCAGTTCGGCCAGGTTACCGCGTTCAAGATGGAAACCATTTCCCATTACGATGAAGCCGGCCCCGCCTGGTACTGGAACAACTTCACCTGTGGCGAACACACCGGCACGCACTTCGATGCGCCCGCGCACTGGGTTACCGGCAAAGACTACCCCCACAATACGGTCGACACCATCGAACCCGAAAACTTCATCGCGCCGGCCGTCGTCATCGATGCCAGCAAAGAAGTCGCCCAGAACGAAGACTGGCTGCTGACCGTCGATTTCCTCAAAAAATGGGAAGCCGAGCACGGCAAGATCCCGGCCGGGGCCTGGGTGCTGTTCCGCACCGACTGGGCGCATCGCCTGAGCAACCCGGCTTCTTACGTCAACATGAAGGAAGACGGCGCCCATACGCCCGGACCCACCCAGGAAACGGTCGAGTGGCTCATCAAGGAACGCAATGTGCACGGCTTCGGCGTCGAAACCATCAATACCGATGCCGGCCAATCCTATGCCTGGCCCGTTCCGTATCCCTGCCACACCCTCATGCACGGCGCCAACAAGTACGGCCTGCAATGCCTTAAGAACCTGGACAAGCTGCCGGCCACCGGCACCGTCATCATTTCGGCGCCCCTCAAGATCCAGAAAGGCTCGGGCAGCCCGCTGCGCGTGCTGGCCGTGCTGGGCGCCTGAGGCTCGAACCAGGACGTTTTCCTATAAAAGGATGGGTATGGCTACTTCGAATACACAGATCATCGTCATCGGCAGCGGCATGAACTCCCTGGTTTGCGCCGCCGTGCTGGCCAAGCGGGGCAAATCGGTGCTGGTGCTGGAGCGCAACGACAGGGCCGGGGGGTGCATACGCACCGAAGAGCTTTTCCCCGGCTTCCAGCACGAGGTCATGTCCTCCTGGTATCCGTTGTTCGTGTCCGGAGGCGCCTACCCTGAACTCAAGGACGACCTGGCCGCGGCCGGGGTCGAGTTCGTGTCCAACGGCTATTCCACGGGCATCGTCATGCCCGATGGCCGTTCGCTGGCCCTGCGCGAGGATATCGAAGACTCCGTCAAGCGCATCGAAGCCGTCGCGCCGGGCGATGGCCAGGCCTTCGGCGCCATGGCGTCGCAACTGTTCGGCAAGGACGCCGCGCTTACCTTCGGCCTGCTGGGCAACTCGCCCTATGGCTGGAAAATGGTTCGCCTGCTGTTTTCCGAGTGGCGCAAGCGCGGCATGGACGGCCTGATGGAGTTCGGCTCCGAGTCCATCGAAAGCTTTCGCCGCTGGGCCGAGCGCAGCATACAGTCCGACCTCGTGCGGGCCATGATCAGCCCCTGGGTGCTGCATACGGGCCTGGGGCCCGACGAGGCCAGTTCCGCCCTCATCGGCAAGCTTACCTTCGCGGCCGTGGTGGCGGGGGGCATGCCCATCGTGAAAGGCGGCAGCCAGAACATCGTCAAGGGCCTGCAGGCCATCATCGAAAAGCATGGCGGGCGCGTGCAAACCGGTACCAACGTCGATTCCATCCAGGTCGAGGGCGGCCGCGCCACGGGCGTGGTGGCGGGCGGCACCGTGTATTCAGCCTCGGAGGCCGTGGTGTGCAACGTGACGCCGCCCCAGCTGTACGGCAAGCTGCTGCCCGACGCTCCCGAGGCGCTGCGCGGCCGCGCCAAGGCGTATCGTTTCGGCCGGGGCTGCATGCAGATCCACTTCGCCCTGAACGCTCCGCCGGCATGGCGCGACCCCGAATTGCTGAAGATGCCGCTGGTGCACCTTACCGAAAGCATGGAAAACGTGTGCGCCTCGGTGGTGCAGGCCAACAACGGCCTGCTGCCCAGCCATTCCACCATTGCCATCGGCCAGCCGGTGGCCATCGATCCCTCCCGCGCTCCCGAGGGCAAGTGGATTCTGTGGCTGCAGTTGCAGGAAATGCCCAGCAAGGTCAGGGGCGATGCGCTCAACCAGATTCCGGCACCGGCCGACGGACGCTGGACCGAGGCGGTGCGCGAGGCGGTCGCCGACCGCATCCAGGCCCGCATCGAGACCGTCATGCCGGGGCTGTCGTCGTCCATCATCGGCCGGCGCGCCTATTCGCCCGGCGATCTGGAATCCATGAATTGCAACCTGGTGGGCGGCGATCCCTATTCGGGCGTGTGCTCGCCCGACCAGTTTTTCTGGCTCAGGCCGTTCGCCGGCGCAAACGGCGTGCGCGGCCACCGCACCTCGTGCAAGAACGTCTACCAGATCGGCGCATCCACGCATCCAGGCCCCGGCCTGGGCGGCGGCTCGGGCTATATGGTGGCTCAGCAACTGGCCCCGCGTTAGAGCCATTTCAGCTTAAACAAGGGTCCAGGTTCAAGCCAGTGTAAACACCTGAATCGAAATTGCTTTAGAACCCGCCCAGGCAGACGTATTTGGTCTCGAGGAACTCTTCGATGCCGTAGGTCGAGCCCTCTCGGCCCAGGCCCGATTGCTTCACGCCGCCGAAAGGCGCGACCTCGTTCGATATCTTGCCGGTATTGACCCCGACCATGCCGTATTCCAGCGCTTCGGCGACCCGGAAGATGCGGTGTATGTCGCGGCTGTAAAAATACGAGGCCAGGCCGTATTCGGTATTGTTGGCCAGCTCGATGACGTGGGCCTCGTCGGTGAACTTGACCACCGGCGCCACGGGGCCGAAGGTTTCTTCCCTCATGCACAACATGGTTTCGGTGACGCCGGCCAGGACGGTGGGCTCGAAGTAGCGCCCGCCCAGCGCATGCGGCTTGCCGCCAGTGACGGCCCTGGCGCCGTGCTGCAGGGCATCGTCGACGTGGCTGGCCACCTTTTTGACGGCATCGTCGTCGATAAGGGGGCCTTGCACGACCGAATCGGCGAAGCCGTCGCCCACCTGCAGTTCGCGCACCTTGGCGGCGAGCTTTTCGACGAATGGGTCGTAGATGTCCTGGTGGACGTAGAACCGGTTGGTGCAGACGCAGGTCTGCCCTGCATTGCGGTATTTGGAAGCCACCGCGCCCTCGACGGCGGCATCGACGTCGGCATCGTCGAAGACGATGAAGGGGGCCAGCCCGCCCAGTTCCAACGACAGTTTCTTGATGGTGGGGGCGCTTTGCTGCATGAGTATGCGGCCGACCGGGGTCGAGCCGGTGAACGTAAGCTTGCGCACCGTGGGGCTGTCGCACAGGGTTTTGCCCACGTCTATGGATTTCTGGCCGTCGGCGGTAATAATGTTGAGCACGCCTGCCGGCAGCCCGGCCCGTCCCGCCAGCTCGGCCAGGGCCAGCGCCGACAGCGGCGTTTGTTCGGCCGGCTTGAGCACCACGGTACAGCCCGCCGCCAGCGCGGGGGCCACCTTGCGGGTGATCATGGCGTTGGGGAAGTTCCAGGGGGTGATGGCGGCGCACACGCCGATGGGCTCTTTGAGGACCAGCATCCGGCTGGAGGCGCTGGGCGATGCAAGCACGTCGCCGCTGACGCGCTTGGCCTGTTCGGCGAACCATTCGATGAACGAGGCGCCATAGACGATTTCGCCGCGCGACTCGATAAGGGGCTTGCCTTGTTCCAGCGTCATGAGTTTGGCGAGGTCTTCGGCGTTTTCCAGCACCAGGTCGAACCATTTGCGCAGGATCTTGGCGCGGGTCTTGGCCGTGCTTGCTCGCCAGCCCTTGAGCGCCGTTCGCGCCGCTTCGATGGCCCGCGCCGTTTCGGCGGCCCCCAGATTGCTGACCTGGGCGATGATCTGGCCGTTGGCGGGGTTGTCGACGGCGAAGACGGCGCCGTCGTCCGCACTGACCCATTGCCCGTCCAGGTAGGAGCGGGTCTGGAACAGGGATTTATCGTTCAGATGAATGGGCAGATTGGTGGTCATGGCGGTATGGGTTCGATAAGTGGTTGCGGAATGAAAGCCGTGCGGCGGCCCGCGCTTATTCGGGAAGGATGGCCGTGTCGCCCAGCTGTTCGGAGTATTCGGCGCAAAAAGCCTGTATTTGGCGCATGATGAGGTCGACATCGTCGGTGACGGTGAGCATGTCCATGGAGTCGCCGTCGATGAGCCGGGCGGGCAGGAGCTGCTCTTTTACCCAGTCGATCATGCCAGCCCAGAATTGCGTGCCGACCAGCACCACGGGCACCTGGGGAATCTTGCGGGTCTGAATGAGGGTAAGCACCTCGAAAAGCTCGTCCAGCGTGCCGAAGCCGCCGGGCAGGGCGATGTAGGCGGCGCTGTGCATGAAGAAAGTGGCCTTGCGCGATACGAAGTATTCGAAATGCAGGCTATGGGTTTGATATAGATTGGGTTTTTTCTCGTGGGCCAGCTTGATGTTGAGGCCTATGCTTTTGCCGCCGGCGTTGAAGGCGCCCTTGTTGGCCGCCTCCATGATGCCCGGGCCGCCGCCTGCGATGACCGGCAGGCCCGCCTGAGCCAGGCGCCGGCCCAGCGCCTCGCTGATTTCGTAGTAGGGGGAATCGGGGGTGATGCGGGCGCTGCCGAAAATGCTGACGCCCCAGCCAATTTCCTGGAGGGTTTCCGCAGCCGTCTGCATCTCTGACATAATCACAGGAATCTGCTGGCTGGCCGGCGTACGAACTACTTTGTTGCTTATTGTCATGAAAAAAACCTTGTTGCTTGTTGATGGGTCGAGCTATTTGTACCGGGCCTACCATGCCTTGCCCGATCTGCGGAACGCCAAAGGCGAACCCACAGGTGCCCTTTATGGTGTCATATCCATGTTACGTAGACTGGTTCAGGATTACAAGGCGGACTATGCCGCCTGCGTGTTCGACGCCAAGGGGCCGACATTCCGCGACGACATCTACCCCCTGTACAAGGACAACCGGCCGTCCATGCCGGCCGACCTGGCCGTGCAAATCGAACCCATCCACCAGGCCGTGGCCGCCATGGGCTGGCGGGTGCTCAGTGTAACGGGGGTGGAGGCCGACGACGTCATCGGCACCCTGGCCCGCGAGGCAACCCGAGAGGGGGTTCATACCGTCATTTCCACTGGCGACAAAGACCTGGCGCAGTTGGTCAACGAAGACGTCGAATTGGTCAACACCATGAGCGGCGACCGTCAGGATATCGAAGGGGTGGTGCGCAAGTTCGGCGTCAAACCCGAGCAAATCGTCGATTTCCTCATGCTTACCGGTGATGCCGTGGATAACATTCCGGGTGTGACCAAGGTAGGGGCCAAAACCGCCGCCAAATGGCTCAACACCTACCATACGCTGGACAATCTGGTGGCCAATGCGCAGGAAATCAAGGGTGTTTTGGGCGACAACCTGCGCGCGGCCATTCCCAATTTCGAGCTTACCCGCAAGCTGGTCACCATCAAGACCGATTGCGACATCCCGTTCCTGTCCGACGACCTGTCCGACCTGGTGCCGGGGGAACCCGACCGCGAGGCCTTGCTGCGCCTGTACGACGAATACGGGTTCCGCACCTGGCTGCGCGAGCTCAGCGGCGATCCCGAGCGCGTGCCCACCCAGGACAGCCGCGTGGCGGCCGAGGCGCCCGCCGCCGTCACCGACGTCAATTACGAAACCGTGCAGGACTGGCCGGCGTTCGAGCGCTGGCTCGAGCGTATCCAGTCGGCGAAACTGGTGGCGCTCGACACCGAAACCACCTCGCTCGACCCCATGCAGGCCCGCTTGGTGGGCATCTCGCTGTCGGCGGAGCCGGGCATTGCCTGCTATATCCCCGTTGGGCATCGCGGCCCGGACCATCCGGCGCAGCTGCCCAGGCAAGAGGTGCTCGACCGTCTGCGTCCCTGGCTGGAAGACCCTTCCGCCGCCAAGCTGCTGCACAATGCCAAGTACGATGCCCATGTGTTCCTGAACGAAGGCGTGGCGCTGGCCGGCATTGCCGAAGACACCATGCTGCAGGCCTATGTGCTGGAGTCGCACCGGCGCGTCAACCTGCAAGAACTGGGCGAGCGCTGGCTGTCACGCACCGGCGTCACCTACGAAGACCTGTGCGGCAAGGGCGCCAAGCAGATCGGATTCGACGAGGTCGAGCTTGAAAAAGCCGGCTATTACGCCAGCGAGGACGCCGACTTCACCTTGCAGCTGCACAACGTGCTGCGGCCCAAGGTGGCCGCCGAACCCGGGCTGGAAGCCATTTACCAGCTCGAAATCAAGACTTCCGCGGTGCTGACCACCATCGAGCACAACGGCGTGCGCATCGACGCCCAGGCCCTGGCGCAGCAAAGCCACGAGCTGGGCCAGCAAATGCTGGAGCTCGAGCAGAAGGCCTACGAGCTGGGCGGCCAGCCTTTCAACCTTAACTCGCCCAAGCAGGTGGGTGAAATCCTGTTCCAGCGCCTGCAGTTGCCCACAGTGCGCAAGACCGCCAGCGGGGCGCCTTCCACCGACGAGGACGTCCTCACCAAGCTGGCGGCCGACTATCCCTTGCCGCAAGTGCTGCTGGACTACCGCGGCCTGGCCAAGCTCAAGTCCACCTATACCGACAAGCTGCCCAAGATGATCGACCCGCGCACCGGGCGAGTGCATACGCGCTACGCCCAGGCGGCGGTCATCACGGGGCGACTGGCGTCCTCCGACCCCAATCTCCAGAACATTCCGGTGCGCACTCCCGAAGGACGCAGGGTGCGCACGGCCTTCGTGGCGACCGACGGCAAGATCATCTCGGCCGACTATTCCCAGATCGAGCTGCGCGTCATGGCCCATGTTTCGGGCGATGCGAATTTGCAAAGCGCCTTCGAGCGCGGCGAGGACATCCACCGGGCGACCGCCTCGGAGGTGTTCGGGGTGGCGCTGGATCAGGTCACGTCCGAGCAGCGCCGTTTCGCCAAGACCATCAATTTCGGGCTTATCTACGGCATGGGCGAGTTTGGCCTGGCGTCCAGCCTGGGCATTACCCGCGATGCGGCAAAATCCTATATCGACCGCTATTTCACGCGCTACCCCGGGGTGGCGGCGTATATGGAGCAAACCAAGGCCAAGGCGCGTGAACTGGGCTACGTGGAAACTGTGTTCGGACGCCGCCTGTGGCTGCCCGATTTGCGCGGGGCCAAAGGGCCCAGGCAAGCGGCCGCCGAACGCGCCGCCATCAATGCGCCCATGCAGGGCACGGCCGCCGATCTCATCAAGATGGCCATGGTCGCCGTGCAGGGCTGGCTGGACGAGCGCAAGTTCAAGACCTTGCTGGTCATGCAGGTGCATGACGAACTGGTGCTGGACGCGCCCGCCGCCGAGGTCGACGAAGTGGCCCGGCGCCTGCCCGAGCTGATGTGCGGGGTCGCGCGGTTGGCCGTGCCCTTGCTGGCCGAGGTCGGCATTGGCGATAATTGGGAGCAGGCGCATTGAGGCTGTCGCCGGCGTCGCGGTGAGCCGCGGGCTCAGGGCCGCGCGGTACCGCCGCAGCATGACTATTTGCAACGAGACGGGTGTGCAAGCCCCGTCCTTCAGGAGATGAAATGACCGTTACACCTAAACCCGGAGAGGCCCCCACGACCATCCACACGCCGGCCGAGGGCCTGGAGCAGGGCGACTTCGACCTGGCGACCTTCGACGGCACGATCAAGGCCTATTACGCCGCACCCGCCGGCCAGTCCAATGTGCCCGTCATCCTGGTCATCCAGGAAATCTTCGGTGTGAACGAACACGTCCGCGACATATGCCGGCGCTTTGCCAAAGAGGGCTACCTGGCGGTTGCGGCCGAGCTCTACCAGCGCCAGGGCGACCCCTCGCCGTACACCGATATGCCCAAGCTGATCGGCGAAATCGTGTCCAAGGTGCCCGACCAACAGGTCATGGCCGACCTGGACGCCTGCGTCAGGTGGGCGGCCACCCGGGGCGCCAATGTGGCGCAGCTGGGGGTAACCGGCTTTTGCTGGGGCGGGCGCCTGACCTGGATGTATGCCTCGCATAATCCGGCCTGCAAGGCGGCGGTGGCCTGGTACGGCAAGCTGGCAACGGGCCATGGGCCCTTGCAGACGCGCAATCCCGTGGACATCGCGGCCGAGGTCCACGCGCCGGTGCTGGGCTTGTATGGCGCCCAGGACGCCAGTATTCCGGTGGACGACGTGCGCAGGGTCGAGGGCATTCTTGCGCAGGGCAACGAAGCCGCCAGGGCGTCGCAGATGGTCGTGTATCCCGAATCGGGCCACGCCTTTTTTGCGGACTACCGGCCCAGCTACCGCGCCCAGGACGCCAAGGATGCCTGGGCCAGGGCGCTGGAGTGGTTCCGCAAGTACCTGGCCTGATCCCGGTCAGGCGGCCTTGGCCGCCTGCAGGGCCTGGATGCGGTCGGCAATGGGGGGATGGGTGGCGAACAGCGCGCTTATCCCCTGGCCGCCCGAAATTCCGGCTGCCTCGAACGACTTGGGCAGTTCGCCCGGCTGCAGTCCGCCCAGTCGCGCCAGGGCCCGTATCATGGGCTGGCCCGAACCCATCAGTTGCGCGGATCCTGCATCGGCGCGGTATTCGCGGCGGCGCGAGAACCAGGCCACGATCACCGAGGCCAGGATGCCGAAGATGATTTCACATGCGATCACCGTCACGTAATAGCCGATGCCTATGCTGTCCCGGTCGTTCTTGAGCACCACGCGATCGACGAAGTAGCCGACCACCCTCGCCAGGAAAACCACGAAGGTATTGACCACGCCTTGTATCAGGGTCAGCGTGATCATGTCGCCGTTGGCGATGTGGGCCACTTCGTGCCCCAGCACGGCGGCGACTTCCTCTTCGTTCATGCTTTCCAGCAGGCCGGTCGAGACGGCGACCAGGGCGTCGTTGCGAAAGGCGCCCGTGGCGAATGCATTGGGTTCGCCCTCGTAGATGGCAACCTCGGGGCGGCCGATGCCGGCGCGGTCGGCCAACTGGTGCACGGTGTCGAGCAGCCAGGCTTCGCGCGCATTGCGGGGCGATTGCGGGTCGATGACCTGGGCGCCTGTGCTTTGCTTGGCCATCCATTTGCTCATCAGCAGCGAGATGATCGAGCCGGTAAAGCCCACCAGCGCCGAAAAGACCAGCAATTGACCAAGATCCAGCCCGTTGGCGGTCAGGAAGCGGCCAACGCCCAGCACGCTCATGGTGATGCTCAGCACCAGCATGACGGCCAGGTTGGTAAGCAGGAACAGGAAGATTCGTTTCATGATTTCAGTTTCCCCGACGAATTGAAGTGATTTTGTAGGAGTTATAGAGTCCGATATGAGGGCATAGTTCCGGGCTTAAAGGGCCGTGGCGGCAAATATGCCGGGAAGGCGGGTATAGTGTTGTCTTTTCCGGATCTGAACCCGCGCCTGGTGCATCATGCAGTCATTATGGATGTTGTTGGCAAGTGCCATGTTCGCAATCATGGGCGCCTGCATCAAGCTGGCGTCCGATTACGGCTCATCGCTGCCGCAAATCGTGCTGTTCCGGGGCATGCCCTCTATATTGCTGCTGTACGGCTGGGCAATCTGCACGCACCGGCGCATCGCGCCGAATAGCTGGAAGCTTCACATCTGGCGCAATTTGTCGGGCATCGCGGCCATGTGGCTGGGGTTTTACGCGCTGTCGCACTTGCCGCTTTCGACCGCGGTCAGCCTGAACTACACCTCGCCGCTCTTCATCGGCGTCGGCATGCTGCTTTGGGGCGGCTCGCAGCGCGATCCGGTGCGCATCCTTGCAGTGATCCTCGGCTTTCTCGGCGTCGTGGGCGTGCTTCGCCCCAGCATCGAGCACGAGCATTTCCTGGCGGCCCTGCTTGGCCTGGCGGGCGGGGCCATGGGCGCGGTGGCGATGATGCAGGTCCGGCAACTGGGGCGCGCCGGCGAGGCTGAATGGCGCACGGTGCTTATTTTTTCCAGCTTTGTCTGCCTCAGCAGCCTGGCGGGCCTGAGTCTGGAGGGCTGGCACGAGCTGGACGGCCACGCCTGGCTGGCCCTGGTGGGGCTGGGCACCTCCGGCCTGGTCGGGCAACTGGCCATGACCCGCGCTTTCGGCCTGGGCTCGGCGCTGCTGACCGCAGCCTTGCAATATTCGACCATTATTTTTGCTACCCTGTTGGGCATGGTGTTCTGGGGCGACCACCCCGATGCCGTCGCCTGGGCGGGGATGATCTGCATCATCGGCTCGGGCCTGGTGTCGGTCTGGCGCACGGTTGCCGTGGCCAAGGCTGCCCGCAAAGCCGCCTCGCGCGCCGCCGCGGGCTGAAAAAACGAATAGGCCGGGTGCGGTGCGTTTCGTGCGCGGGACGGCGCGAGACGAACGAATCGTCAGGCTCGAAATCACGGAGGAACGGACATGTTCGATTTACTGATCAGTGCGGCACAATTGCGCGAGGGCCTTGCCGGGCCGGGATGGCTGGTCTTCGACGTGCGCCACGACCTGGCCGATCACGCGGCGGGACGGCGCGCCTACGAAGCGGGCCACGTGCCGGGGGCCATTTATCTGGACCACGAACTTCAGCTGGCCGCGCCGAAAACCGGCAGCAACGGCCGCCATCCCTTGCCCGCGCTGGCCGATTTTGCCGCGCTGATGCGCGCCCAGGGCCTGAGGCCCGGCATCCAGGCGGTCGTCTACGACGCGGGCAACAGCATGTTTGCCGCGCATTTGTGGTGGATGTTGCGCTGGCTGGGCCACGAAAACGTGGCGGTGCTGGACGGCGGCTGGCAGGCCTGGCTTGCCGCTGGAGGCGCCGTCGAAACGCGGGTCAATACGGGTTCCGTCACCGAGGCCCAGGCCCTGCAGGATCGCGGCTATGGCTCCGCGCCGGCGATGCCGGCCGTGGATGCCGCGGCGGTGCTGGCAAACCTGGAAGCGCCGGCATTCACGGTGGTCGACGCGCGCGCGGCAAACCGCTACCGGGGCGAGGTCGAGCCCATGGATCCAGTTGCGGGGCATATACCGGGGGCGCTCAATCGCCCCAATTCGCTGAATGTGGAGTCCGACGGGCGTTTCAAGCCGCCCGCCGCACTGCGCGCCGAGTTCGAGGCGCTGCTGGGCGGCGTGTCCGCGGCCGACGTGGTGCATCAGTGCGGGTCGGGCATTACCGCCTGCCACAACCTGTTTGCCATGGAGCTGGCCGGACTGAAAGGGTCGAGACTTTACCCTGGCTCGTGGAGCGAATGGTGCAGCGACCCCGGCCGTCCCGTCGCCCGCGGCGCCGGCTGAAGCGGCTGGAAACCGCGCGCCAGGCCCTAGGCTGCGCCGTCCATCATGCGCCTGTACCATGAATGGAAGTGCAGCATGCCGTCTTCCATGGGCGACTGGTAGGGGCCGGATTCGTTGACGCCCCGCTGCATCAGGGCTTTGCGCCCGGCATCCATGCGCTCGGCGATTTCATCGTCCTCGACCGCGGTTTCCATATAGGCCGCGCGTTGCGCCTCGACGAATTCGCGCTCGAACGCGGCGATTTCCTCGGGGTAGTAGAACTCGACGACGTTCACGGTTTCCTGGGGGCTGACCGGGTGCAGGGTGGACAGCACCAGCACATGGGGGTAAAGCTCGATCATGTGGGTGGGGAAGTACGTGACCCAGATGGCGCCGAAATCGGGGGCCTGGCCCGAGCGGTATTCCAGCAGGCGTTCGTGCCATTGCTGGTACACCGCGCTGCCCGGCTGGCTCAGCGCATTGTGGATGCCCACACGCTGCAGGCTGTAGCTGTCCGAGAATTCCCAGCTCAGGTCGTCGCAGGTGACGAAGCGGCCCAGTCCCGGGTGGAAAGGCCCGACGTGGTAGTCTTCGAGGTAGACCTCGATGAAGGTCTTCCAGTTGTAGCGGCACTGGTGGACTTCCACGTGGTCGAGGACGTAGTCGGAAAAATCGAACTCGGGCCGCTGGAACAGGGGCGCCAGGTCGCTGGCGGGGTCGCGCGGACCCTCGAACAGCAAGCCGTGGCAGTTCTTGAGCGTGAACTTCTGCAAGTCCATGCCGGGTGTTTCGGGGAACTGGGGGGCGCCCAGCAACTGGCCTTGCCTGCTGTAGGTCCAGCGGTGCACCGGGCAGACGATGTTGCCTCCGGTTTCGCGCAGATTGCCGCAGCCCGGCTCGCCGAACCCCAGCATGACCGCCTGCCTGTGGCGGCATACATTGGACAGCAGCTCGACCCCCTGGTGGTTGCGGACCAGCACGCGCCCGGCGTTTTCATGCGCAAGCGTGCGCCAGTCGCCGACCTCGGGGACGAGCTTTTCGTGCCCGATGTAGCGGGCTGAATTCTTGAAGATGAGCGACTGTTCGCGAGCAAAGATTGCGTCGTCGAAGTAGCTGTCAACGGATAATTGCGCGTGCGCCAGCGCAAAATGCGCTTCCCGACCAATGTCGGTCATGGATTTCCCCCCCGCCTGGATAAAACCGGAAAAGCCCTGCAAAGTGCAAAAAAAGCCCCGGTGCGAAGAAAAACGGCCCTGGCCGGTGAAAACAAAGACAATGATTGTACCTTGTTTTTTCTTTATAAAACAAGACCTATCCCGTTCGGGGCCGGAGCCCGGGCGGGGTGGGGCGCCGGCGCGGAATGTGTCCGGTAGGCTGTCCGGGCGCGCATCTCGTACAATCTGAGTATGCAATGAAACCAGGGCGGCGTCAGCCGGCCGTTTTTTGGGAACACCCTACCGATGGTCGATAAACAAGACGCCGTCCGTTCAACAGAAAGTCCGTCCGCCAGCGGCGCCAAGGCAAAAAAAGAACCGCTGCCCCAGGATTTCGAAACGGCGCTTGCACAGCTCGAGGCGCTGGTCGCCCAAATGGAAAGCGGCTCGCTGCCGCTCGAGCAATCGCTGGCTGCCTACGAAAAAGGCGTCGATCTGGCCAGAATCTGCCAGAACCTGCTCGATTCGGCCGAGCAGCAGGTCAAGGTTCTGCAGGGCAACCTTCTCAAGCCGTTTGCCCAGACGCCCGATGGCGGCGAGGACTGACCGGCATGAGCGGGCAACAAAAGGATTTTTCCTCGTGGCTGGGTGAGCGCGCGCAGCACATCGAAACCGTGCTCGACGGCTTCCTGCCCGAGGCGTCGATGCAGCCGGCGCGCCTGCACGAAGCCATGCGCTACGCGGTGCTGGGCGGCGGCAAGCGGGTGCGGGCCGCCCTGGTCTATGCGGCCGGGGAGGCCTCGGCGGCGTCCGGCGGCGCCTTGTCGCCGGCCCAGAACATTGCGCTGGATCACGCGGCGGCGGCCGTCGAGCTCATCCACGCGTATTCGCTGGTGCATGACGACCTGCCGTGCATGGATGACGACGCCTTGCGGCGTGGCCGCCCCACGGTCCACGTGCGGTTCGACGAGGCAACCGCCATGCTGGCGGGCGACGCCCTGCAGCCGCTGGCCTTCGAGCTGCTGTCCCAGATGCCGATCGCGCCGGCGCTCATCGTGCAGGCCACCGAGGTGCTGGCCCGCGCGGCGGGCAGCCTGGGCATGGCCGGGGGGCAGGCCATCGATTGCGCCAGCGTCGGCATGGTTCTTACCCGCGAGCAATTGCAAACCATGCACAGCCTGAAAACCGGGGCGCTGCTCCAGGCCAGCGTCCTGCTGGGCGGAATCGTGGCCGGCGCCAGCTCGACCACGCGCGCCGGGTTGGAAAGCTATGCCCAGACCGTAGGCCTGGCTTTCCAGGTGGCCGACGACATCCTGGACGTAACGGCCGATACCTCCACCCTGGGTAAAACGGCCGGCAAGGATGCCGCCGACAGCAAGCCCACCTACGTTTCCTTGCTGGGGCTGGATGGTTCGCGTGAATTGCTGCACGCCTTGCGCGACGAGGCCCATGCGGCGCTGCTGTCGTTGGGCGCGGCGGGCGGCCGCCTGCTCGAGGTGGCCGATTTCATAGTAAAAAGAGACCGTTGATTCGTATGGCTATCGTCTCACTAGACCAAATTCATTCGCCGGCCGACGTCCGATCGCTCGATCGGCGCCAGCTCAAAGACCTGGCCGGGCAGTTGCGCGAATTCGTCCTGCAATCGGTGTCCAGGACCGGGGGGCATTTGTCCTCCAATCTGGGTACGGTCGAGCTTACCCTGGCCCTGCATCATGTTTTCAATACGCCCGACGACCGCATCGTCTGGGACGTGGGGCATCAGTCCTACCCGCACAAAATACTGACGGGACGCCGCGAGGCCATGGCCCATCTGCGCCAGCAGGGCGGTATTTCGGGCTTTCCAAAGCGCAGCGAGTCCGAGTACGACGCCTTCGGCACGGCGCATTCGTCCACGTCGATTTCGGCCGTGCTGGGCATGGCGGTGGCTTCGCGCAACCTGGGGCTCGATCGCCAGCACATCGCGGTCATCGGCGACGGCGCCATGACGGCGGGCATGGCGTTCGAGGCCTTGAACAATGCGGGCGTCACCCCCGGCGTCAACGTCCTGGTGGTGCTCAACGACAACGACATGTCGATTTCCCCGCCGGTCGGGGCGCTCAATCACTATCTGGCCCGCCTGATGTCGGGACGCTTCTACGCCGCCGCCAAGAACGTGGGCCGCGCCGTGCTGCAGCATGTGCCGCCGGTGCTCGAGCTGGCGCGCCGCTTCGAGGGCCATGCCAAGGGCATGATGTCGCCCGCCACCTTGTTCGAAGAGCTGGGCTTCAATTATGTCGGCCCCATCGACGGCCACGATCTCGACGCCCTGGTCCCCACGCTGGAAAACCTGAAAGAGCTGGGCGGTTTGCAGTTCTTGCATGTGGTAACCAAAAAAGGGCAGGGCTACAAGCTGGCCGAGGCCGACCCCGTGCTGTATCACGGTCCGGGCAAGTTCGACCCTTCGGTCGGCATCCAGAAGCCCGCGACACCGCCCCGGCAAACCTTCACCCAGGTTTTCGGGCGCTGGCTGTGCGACATGGCGCAAGCCGACGAGCGGCTCGTGGGCGTGACGCCGGCCATGCGCGAAGGCAGCGGCATGGTCGAGTTCCACAAGCGCTTTGCGCAGCGCTATTTCGATGTCGGCATCGCCGAGCAGCACGCCGTCACGTTCGCCGCGGGGCTGGCCTGCGAAGGCCTGAAGCCGGTCGTGGCCATCTATTCCACGTTTTTGCAGCGCGGCTACGACCAGCTCATCCATGACGTCGCCCTGCAAAACCTGGACGTCACCTTCGCCCTCGATAGGGCGGGCCTGGTCGGGGCCGACGGCGCCACCCATGCGGGCAACTACGACATCGCCTTCCTGCGCTGCATTCCCAATATGGTGGTGGCCGCGCCGTCCGACGAAAACGAGGCGCGGCTGCTGCTCAACACCTGTTACCAGCATCCTGGGCCCGCCTCGGTGCGCTATCCGCGTGGAGCGGGCCGCGGCGCCGAAGTCGCCGCCGGGCTCGAAACCGTGCCCATCGGCGAAGGCCGGGTGTTGCGCGAAGGGCGCCGCATCGCCATACTGGGTTTCGGCACGCTGGTTCCCGAAGGCCTGAAGGCGGCCGAGGTGCTTGACGCTACAATGGTCGATATGCGCTTCGTGAAGCCGCTGGACGAAAAACTGCTGCACACGCTGGCGCTTTCCCACGATGCGTTCGTCACCCTCGAGGAGGGCGCCGTCATGGGCGGCGCGGGCAGTGCCGTGCTGGAATATTTCAGCGCGCAGGCCATGACTCCCGGCGTGCTGCAGCTGGGCCTGCCCGACCGCTTCATCGATCACGGCGAGCAAGCCGCCTTGCTCAGGTCGCTCGGGCTGGATGCCGCGGGCATCGAAAGCGCCGTCCGGGCGCGCTTCATGGCCGTCCAGGCACAAGACAAGTGCGCCTGAGCCGGCGGGAATATTCCGGCGGCTTTCCGCATCAGATATAGTGTGTAGTGTTTGTTTTTGGTCCACGCCCGTAGTCATCCGGGCACACTCAGGTTGAATTATGAATTCCTTGATTGATTCGGCAGTCGCCATGCCCGACGTTCAAAGCAGCGAGGATACTCGCCACATGCCCATCCAGCGGGTCGGCGTGCGAGGCGTGCGCTATCCGATGCTGGTTGCGGCGGCGGGCGGCCAGGCGCTGCCCACGATAGCCACCTGGGAGCTCACGGTTGCCTTGCCCGCCCACGAAAAGGGCACGCACATGTCGCGCTTCGTGGCGCTGCTCGAAGAGCATCGCGCCAAGCCCATGACGCCGCAGATGTTCAACGGCATGGCCCGGGCCATGCTGGAGCTGCTGCATGCCGAGCAGGGCGATATGTCCGCCAGGTTTCCGTATTTCGTCAACAAAGCGGCTCCCGTGTCGGGCGTGACCAGCCTGATGGACTACGAGGTCAAATGGACGGCCCGGGCCGGGGCCGACGGCTCGGACGAGTTCGAGCTGGGCCTGCTGGTGCCGGTCACCAGCCTTTGCCCATGCTCCAAGGCCATATCCGAATACGGCGCGCATAACCAGCGTTCGCACGTGTCGGTCGACCTGGTGTTCAGCGACATCGGCGAGCTCGACGTCGACGGGCTCATCGGCCTGGTCGAGCAGCAGGCTTCGTGCGAGCTGTGGGGCCTGCTGAAGCGGCCCGACGAAAAATACGTGACCGAGCGCGCCTACGAAAACCCCAAGTTCGTCGAGGACCTGGTGCGCGACGTGGCGGTGCGCATCAAGGCGGTGCCCGGCGTAAGCCGCTTCCGCGTCGAAGCCGAAAACTTCGAATCCATCCATAACCATTCCGCCTACGCGGTGGTGGAAGGCTAAGAGGCAGCCCGGCGCCGAGCCTTCTGGAAGGCGTCGGCGTTGCGGCAGGCTTCGGCCGGCGTGCGCGCCTGGATTTTCTGCAGCGCTGGCTAGTTTTTGTCCAGCATGGTATTATTAGCGGTTTCTTGCTCGACTCATGTCTATGTTTTTGCAGCCGGAGTTGCGACAGTTGTTGCAACAGCTGTTGTAACAACAGGGATTGCAAAACAGGAATTGCAACAACAGGCATTGGGCGGGCTGTCCCTTTTGATGGCTTTTATTCGGGGTTTTTGCGAAGCCCCGTGCTTGCTGCCAAAAGATTTCCTCAAGGAGTGTAGTTTATGCGTCACTACGAAGTAGTGTTTATCGTGCATCCCGATCAAAGCGAGCAAGTGCCCGCCATGATCGAACGCTATCAGTCCCTGGTTACCGGCAACGGCGGCCAGGTGCATCGTCTGGAAGACTGGGGCCGCCGCCAACTGGCCTACCCGATCCAAAAGCTGGTCAAGGCCCATTATGTGTGCCTGAACATCGAATGCAACCAGGCCACCCTGGACGAGCTCGAGCATTCTTTCCGCTATAACGACGCAGTGCTGCGTCATCTGGTCATCAAGACCAAGAAGGCCGAAACCGGCGCTTCCGTGATGATGAAGTCGGTCGAACGCGAAGAGGCTCGCAAGACCAGCGCGGAAGCTGCCGCGGCCAACACCGGCAACCAAGAGTAAGCGCCGGGTCGCCCTGGGCTTTAGCGTGAATCAGCTTGCATTGACAGCAGCGGCCATCGAGGTCAAGCCTTTAAGGTATACCCCGGCCGGACTGCCAGCGCTGGAAATGCTGTTGAGCCACGAATCCGAAATCGTCGAGGCCGGAATCGCCCGACGCGTCGAGTTCGTCATTCCCGCCATCGCTCTCGGAGACATCGCCTTGCTGCTGGTTGACACCCCCTTGGGCGCGTCGCTGTCGATAGAAGGGTTTCTGGCCCCTGTCCGGAAAGGCGCAAGCAAGCTGGTGCTGCATATGCAGCAGGCGAATCGGACCTTTGCCGGAGGCGCAACCGCCACCGTCTAGCAAGGCCGTCGGTAAATTCGAATTGCTCGAGTCCGTATCAATCCGCTCGATGCATGAACCATATAGCGGGGGATATCCCCCAAATTCAAAGAGGCACATTATGGCTTTCTTCAAAAAAGGCAAAGAAAAACGCAAGTTCACCCAACAGAATCCGCTGTTCAAGCGCCGCAAGTTCTGCCGCTTCACGGCAGCCGGCGTCGAGCAGATCGACTACAAGGATCTGGACACCCTGCGCGACTTCATCCAGGAAAACGGCAAGATCATTCCTGCCCGCCTGACCGGTACCAAGGCTCACTATCAGCGCCAGCTGGACACCGCCATCAAGCGCGCCCGCTTCCTGGCCCTGCTGCCTTACACCGATAACCACAACTAATCCGAGGCCCTTCGTCATGCAAGTCATTCTGCTCGAAAAAGTCGTCAACCTGGGTAACCTCGGTGAAGTCGTTCGCGTGCGCGACGGCTATGCCCGCAATTACCTGATTCCCCAAAAAATCGCCCGCCGCGCCACGGATGCGGCCTTGAAGGAATTCGAAGCCCGCCGCGCCGAGATCGAAAAGGCCCAGGCCGAAAAACTGGCAGCCGCCCAGGCCGCCGGCGAGAAGCTCAACGGCCTGACCCTCAAGATCACCCAGAAAGCGGGTGTCGACGGCCGTCTGTTCGGCTCGGTCACCACCATGGACATCGCCGCCGCGCTGGCCAAGGAAGGTTTCGACATGGTCGCGAAGTCGCAGGTGCGCCTGTCCGACGGCGCCATCAAGGCTGTGGGCGAGTTTCCCGCGCAAGTCGCCCTGCACGCCGATGTCGTCTCCGACATCACCGTGGTCGTCGTTGGCGAAATGGCCTAAGCGTCCGCAGGGGCGTGGTACATTGCTGATTCTTGGCAGTGTCGGCGTCACGCTGTAAAAAAAGCCGGCCCGTGGCCGGCTTTTTCTTTTTGTATTCTGTCGGTGCAGAGGGCCTGAAGGCCCGCCGCATTCGCTGTTCTGGCGGTTTACCGCGCAAGACCGGGGGTAATGATTTTGGAAAGCATGCAACTGTCCGGCGACACGCAACTGGATTACCTGCGCGTGCCTCCGCACTCCATCGAGGCCGAACAGTCGGTTCTGGGCGGCTTGCTGCTGGACAATGCCGCCTGGGATCGCATTTCCGACGTCGTGGGCGACGAGGACTTCTATCGGTTCGACCACCGCATCATCTGGCAGCACGTCACCCGCCTCATCGGGCTCTCGCGCCCGGCCGACGTGGTCACTGTGCACGAGTCCCTTGCCATCGCGGGCAAGGCCGAAGAGGTGGGCGGGCTGGCCTATTTGAACGCCCTGGCCCACAACACTCCGTCCGCCGCCAATATCCGCCGCTATGCCGAGATCGTGCGCGAACGCTCCATGCTGCGCAAACTGGTCTCGGTGGCCGACGAAATCTCCGCGGCCGCCTTCAACCCCAAAGGCAAAGAGGCCCGGCAACTGCTGGACGAAGCCGAGTCGCGCGTGTTCCAGATCGCCCAGGAGGGCTCGCGCGGCGTGTCCGGCTTCCAGGACATCCAGCCCTTGCTGACCCAGGTGGTCGAGCGCATCGACGAGCTCTATCACCGGGAGGGGGATTCGGACATCACCGGCGTTCCCACCGGCTTCAGCGACCTGGACCGAATGACATCCGGCCTGCAGCCAGGCGACCTCATCATCGTCGCGGGGCGCCCGTCCATGGGGAAGACCTCGTTCTCCATGAATATCGGCGAGCACGTGGCCATCGAGCAGGGTTTGCCGGTGGCGGTGTTTTCCATGGAAATGGGTGCGGTGCAGCTGGCCATGCGTATGGTCGGGTCGGTGGGCATGCTGGACCAGCATCGCATGCGCACCGGCAAGCTGACCGCCGACGACTGGCCGCGCCTGACTCATGCCGTGCAGCAGGTGCAGGAAGCCCAGATCTACATCGATGAAACCCCCGCGCTCAGCTCCATGGAGGTGCGCGCCCGGGCGCGGCGCCTGGCGCGCCAATGCGGCCAGCTCGGCCTGATCATCATCGACTACATGCAGCTCATGTCCGCCAATTCGGCGGGCGAGAACCGGGCGACCGAAATCTCCGAAATCAGCCGTTCGCTGAAGGGCCTGGCCAAAGAGCTCAACTGCCCGCTCATTGCTCTGTCGCAGCTCAACCGCAGCCTGGAACAGCGCCCCAACAAGCGCCCCGTCATGAGCGACCTGCGCGAGTCGGGCGCCATCGAGCAGGATGCCGACCTGATTCTTTTCATTTACCGGGACGAGGTCTACAACCCCGACTCTCCCGACAAGGGCACGGCCGAGATCATCATCGGCAAGCAGCGTAACGGCCCCATCGGCAGCGTGCGGCTTACCTTCCAGGGCGCCAGCACCCGCTTCCTGAACTTCTCGTCGGGCATGGGCGGCGGCATGTAGCGTGCGCCCGCTGCCGGGTGCATTCATGTAAATCGAATCCGATCCTTGCGGGGGCCGGCGTCCGGCGCGTTCCGGCGCCCCGTTCAGTCCCGCCCGGGCGTCATGGCCAGGGCCAGGTCGTAGGCGGCGCGCAGCGAGCTGGGATCCGCAATGCCCTGGCCGGCGATGTCGAAGGCCGTGCCGTGGTCGACGCTGGTGCGCACGAAAGGCAGGCCCACGGTGACGTTGACGCCGTGATCCACGCCCAGATACTTGACGGGAATAAGGCCCTGGTCGTGGTATTGGGCGACGACGATGTCGAATTCGCCCCGCCGCGCCCGCATGAATACGGTATCGCCAGGCCAGGGCCCGCTGGCGTCGATGCCTTCGCGGCGCGCCTGTTCGATGGCGGGGCCGATGACCTGTACTTCCTCGAGGCCGAAGCGGCCGTTTTCGCCGGCATGGGGGTTAAGTCCCGCCACGGCCACGCGCGGCGCCGCCACGCCTGCCTGCAGACAGGCCTTGTGCGCCAGGCGTATGGTGTTCAGTTCGGTGTCGGGCGTAATGAGGGCGCTGACGTTGGCCAGGGCGGTATGGATGGTTGCCAGGATGACGCGCAGTTCGGGGTTGGCGAGCATCATGGCGTAATGTTCGGTGCCGGTGCGCTCGGCCAGGATCTCGGTGTGGCCGGGGTAGTCGGCGCCGCCGGCCTGCATGGCTTCCTTGTTGAGCGGCGCCGTCACGATGGCCCTCAGCAGGCCGCGGCCTGCGTCGTCGATGGCCTGGCACAGGTATTCATAGGCGCCTCTGCCGGCCTGCGCGTTGAGCCTTCCGGGAGGAAGATCGGCCGGCAGGGGCAGCCAGCGATTGATCACGGGCACGACGCCGGGTGCGGCCGTGCCGCCGGCGGGGGAGTCCAGCTCCTGGATCCGCAGCATGGCGTCCAGCCCCAGGCGCCGCAGCGTGCTTTGCAGGACGCCCGCGTCGCCGTACACCACGCCGTGGTACGGCAAGCCCTGGGCGAACAGCTTGGCGATGATTTCGGGGCCGATGCCCGCGGCGTCACCCATGGTGATGCCGATGGGCGGGCCGGCCCGGGCCATCATAGCGCTTCGCTGGCGTAGTCGGCCAGGCGCGAGCGCTCGCCGCGCTGCAGGGTTATGTGGCCCGCGTGCGGCCATCCCTTGAAGCGATCCACGACATAGGTCAGTCCCGAACTGCCCTCGGTGAGGTAGGGGGTGTCGATTTGCGCGATATTGCCCAGGCACACGATCTTGGTGCCCGGACCCGCCCGGGTTACCAGGGTCTTCATTTGCTTGGGCGTGAGGTTCTGCGCTTCGTCGATGATCAGGAACTTGTTCAGGAAGGTACGGCCGCGCATGAAGTTCAGGGACTTGACCTTGATGCGCGAGCGGATGAGCTCCATGGTGGAGTTCTTGCTCCATTCCTGGGCGCCGTTGCCGCCGCCCGAACCCGACATGACCTCGTTGCCGGCCCCCAGGTGCAGGACTTCCAGGTTGTCCTCCAGGGCGCCCATCCAGGGCAGCATCTTTTCTTCCTCGGTGCCGGGCAGGAAGCCGATGTCGTCGCCGACCGGGACGGTGGCGCGGGTGATGATGATCTCGTTGTAGCGCTTGGTTTCCAGCGTCTGGGTCAGCGCCGCCGCCAGGGCCAGCAGCGTCTTGCCGGTGCCGGCCTGGCCCAGCAGCGAGACGAAGTCGCATTCGGGGTTCATCAGCAGGTTCAGGGCGAAATTCTGTTCGCGGTTGCGCGCGGTGATGCCCCACACATTGTTCTTGCCATGGCTGTAGTCGCGCAGCGTCGCCAGCACCGCGCTTTTGCCGGTGACTTCCTTGACCTGGGCGTACAGGGGCAGTTCGCCTTCAAAATAGACGAACTCGTTGACGATGAACTCGGAGCACAGGGGGCCCTTGATGCGGTAGTACGTCGTGCCGCCTTGCTGCCAGGACTCCACGTCCTTGCCGTGCTTGGTCCAGAAGTTCTCGGGCAGCGGCAGCACGCCGTCGTACAGCAGGTCCGAGTCGTCCAGGACATGGTCGTTGAAGTAGTCCTCGGCCTGCATGCCCAGGGACAGCGCCTTGAGCCGCATATTGATGTCTTTCGACACCAGGGTGATCTGGCGCTTGGGCATGGTTTCCTGCAGCGCGTGCACGACGCTGAGGATGACGTTGTCGGCCTTGCCGTGGGGCAGTTCGATGGGCAGTTGGGAGTGCAGCGCCGTGGTCTGGAAATGCAGGGATCCCAGCGCCTCCTGGTTGCCCAGGGTGTCGAGCGCTATGCCGTCCTTCAGTTTGCTGGAGGTGCCCACCAGGCCGTCCAGGAAGCGGCTGACCTGGCGCGCATTGCGCGCCACCTCGGACATGCCCTTTTTTTGGTGATCGAGCTCTTCGAGCACGATCATAGGCAGGAAGATGTCGTGTTCTTCGAACTTGAACAGCGAGTTGGGGTCGTGCAGCAGCACATTGGTGTCCAGGACGAACAATTTGCGCCGCGCCGCGGGCAGGCGGGTTTTCTTCTTGGGGCGCGCGCTGCCGACCACGGACAGGCGCGGCGACTCGGGAGACGGCGCGGGGGCTGCCGGGGGTTGTGCGGGTTGCTTGGCAACGGGAGCGGGCGGGACTTCGAGAATGTCAGACTCTTCCGCGAGCCGGGCTTCGGCGGCGCCAACGAGTGCTCCCATCAGGTTTGGCAGCTTGGGTAGCGGCATAAGGTGTGTGCTCCTGTGCGTTGTAAAGTCGTCGAAACAAAAATGTGCCCCCCACGCTGCGCCTTCGGCTTGCTGCCCCCCCAAGGGGGGCGCTTTTTGCCTTGGGGGCGGCCCGGCGGCAAAATATGCCCCTCACGCTGCGCCTTCGGCTTGCTGCCCCCCGAGGGGGCTTTTTTGCCTTGGGGCGGCCCGGCGGCAAAAATCGGGCTATTTATTGCCGGCGCGCTCCTTCAGTGTTTGCAGGACCTCGTCGACATGGCCCGGCACCCGCAGCTTGCGCCATTCGTGGACCAGGGTGCCTTCGGGGTCGATCAGGAACGTGCTGCGTTCGATGCCTCTTACCTGTTTACCGTACATGTTTTTCATTTTGATGACGTCGAAGAGGCTGCACAGCGTTTCGGCGCCGTCGGAAATGAGCGGGAAGGGCAGGCCCTGTTTTTCGGCGAAGCCGGCATGCGACTTGAGCGAATCGCGTGAAATGCCGATTACCGTGCATTCCGCGGCCAGGAAGTCCTTGTAATGGTCGCGGAAGTCCTGGGATTCGGTGGTGCAGCCCGGAGTGTTGTCCTTGGGATAAAAATACAGGACGGCCCATTTGCCCCGCAATGCGGCGGGGCTGATCTCGCCTTGCGTGCTTTGGGCGGTGAAGTCGGGCAGGGGCTGTCCAACGGTGACTTGGCTCATGGTTTTACGGCTCCAGGGGGAGAAGGGCGGCGACGACCCGCCGTCCTTCGGACATCAGAATGTTGTAGGTGCGGGCGGCGGCCTGGGTGCTCATGGCTTCGACGCCGATGCCAAGCTCGAGGAGGGGCTGGGTGACGTGGCGGGGCAGAAACCGCTGGGTATGGCCCGTGCCGATCAGCACGACCTCGGGGGCGCCATCGGGCTTTTGCGCGGGTTCGCCGTCGAGAAAGGCCATGGGATCGGCGGCGGCGTTTTCCAGGCCGGCAATCTGGCGCAGTTGCGCCGCGTTGATGTCGCCGACCTGGCTGACCTCCCAGCGCTGGATATCGCCTTCGGGACTAAAATAGACCGCGTGCTGGTAGGCGACGGCGTTGATTTCGATGTAGTCCGGACCGTAGGCGGTCACGGTGTTCAGCGCTGGATTCGATTCGGCTTGCAGTTGCACTCAAAAAACTCCCTTGATCACCTTGATCATAGCGCAATCCGGCGGCTTGCAGCATGCCGGGATTTCCGCCGTCCGCGTGCCCGGGAACCGCTCCGCAGGCTTCCGCCGGGGGCGAGGTTTCGTCGGTGGCCGGGTTTTGCCTGCCTACCCCTATCGTTTACACTAATGGGTTGTTTGCGGTATGTCCCGACTTCGGCTAGATTACATAGTTTGTTGCACTGCAACCAGTGCATCGCATGGGCGGCCGGGAAACAGGCCGCCGACAGGCCCGGTACCCACTTTTTCCTATCCCAAGGATACATAATGACGAGTTTTCCCCGCATAGAGCGTTTGCCACCCTACGTTTTCAACATCACCGGCGAATTGAAAATGGCGGCGCGGCGACGAGGCGAAGACATCATCGACATGTCCATGGGCAACCCTGACGGCCCCACGCCCAAGCACATCGTCGACAAGCTCATCGAGGTCGCGGGCCGGCCCGACACGCACGGCTACTCGGTTTCCAAAGGCATTCCGCGCCTGCGCAAGGCCATTACCGGCTGGTATCAGCGGCGTTACGGAGTCGAACTGAACCCCGACACCGAGGCCATCGTCACCATCGGCTCCAAAGAGGGCCTGGCGCACCTGATGCTTGCCACGCTGGACCGGGGCGACACGGTGCTGGTGCCCAATCCCAGCTACCCCATACACATCTATGGCGCGGTCATCGCCGGCGCCAACATCCGTTCCGTTCCCATGGTTCCGGGCCTGGATTTCTTCGAGGAAATCGAGCGCGCGGTGCGCGAAAGCATTCCCAAGCCCAAGATGATGATCCTGGGTTTCCCCAGCAATCCCACGGCGCAATGCGTGGACCTGACCTTCTTCGAGCGCATCGTGGCGCTGGCCAAAGAGCACGGCATCCTGGTGGTGCACGACCTGGCCTATGCCGACATCACCTTCGACGGTTATGTGGCGCCGTCCATCATGCAGGTCGAAGGCGCGCGCGACGTGGCGGTCGAGTTCTTCACCATGAGCAAAAGCTACAACATGGCTGGCTGGCGCATCGGTTTCATGGTGGGCAACAGCGAACTCGTCAACGCCCTGGCCCGCATCAAGAGCTATCACGACTACGGCACGTTCACGCCCATTCAGGTCGCCGCCATCGCCGCCCTCGAAGGACCGCAGGACGGCGTGGCGCGGGTGGTCGAGCAATACCGCAACCGGCGCGACGTGCTGGTCAAGGGGCTGCACGAAGCCGGCTGGATGGTCGACGTTCCCAAGGCATCCATGTACGTCTGGGCGAAGATTCCCGAACCCTACCAGGCGATGGGCTCGCTCGAGTTCTCCAAGAAGCTGCTGAACGAAGCCAAGGTCGCGGTTTCGCCTGGCATCGGCTTTGGCGAGTACGGCGACGGCTATGTGCGCTTCGCCATGATCGAGAACGAGCAGCGTACCCGCCAGGCTGTACGCGGCATCAAGGAAATGTTCCGCAAGGACGGGCTGGTCAAATGAGCAGTCGTCCCGTAAAAGTCGGTTTGCTGGGTCTTGGCGTGGTGGGCGGCGGCACCTGGAAGGTGCTTACGCGCAACGCCGAGGAAATCGCGCGGCGCGCCGGCCGCAGCATCGAGGTGGCCGCGGTGGCGGTGCGCGACGTTGAAAAAGCCAGGAGGCTCGTGGGCGGCGACGTGTTCGTCACCCGCGACGGCCTCGAGGTCGTGCGCCGCCCGGATATCGACATCGTGGTCGAGCTCATCGGCGGCGACACGCTGGCCCGCGAACTGGTCATGGAAGCCCTGAACCAGGGCAAGCATGTCGTCACCGCCAACAAGGCCCTGCTGGCCAAGCACGGCAACGAGATCTTCGCCGCCGCGCACGCCAAGGGCCTGATGGTGCTGTTCGAAGCGGCCGTGGCCGGCGGCATTCCCATCATCAAGGCCATGCGCGAAGGCCTGACGGCCAACCGCATCCAGTGGCTGGCCGGCATCATCAACGGCACGACCAATTTCATCCTGTCGGAAATGCGCCTGCGCGGCCTGTCGTTCGCCGAAGCGCTGGCCGACGCCCAGCGCCTTGGCTATGCCGAAGCCGATCCCACCTTCGACGTCGAAGGCGTGGACGCCGCGCACAAGCTCACCCTGCTGGCTTCGCTGGCTTTCGGCATTCCCGTGCAGTTCGACAAGGCCTATATCGAAGGCATTTCGCACCTGGCCGGCGAAGACATGGGGCACGCCAAGCGCCTGGGCTACCGCATCAAGCTGCTGGGCATCACCCGCCGCCGCGAAGACGGCATCGAACTGCGCGTGCATCCCACACTGGTGCCGGTAGAGCGCGTGCTGGCCAGCGTCGAAGGCGCCATGAATGCGGTGCAGGTGTATGGCGACGCCGTGGGCGGCACGCTGTATTACGGGCAGGGCGCGGGCGAGCTCCCCACGGCCTCCGCCGTGGTGGCCGACCTGGTCGACGTGGCCCGGCTGCAGGCGGCCGACCCCGAGCACCAGGTGCCGTATCTGGCCTTCCAGCCCGACGCCATGGTCGACACCCCCATCCTGCCCATGTCCGAAGTCGTGTCGTCGTATTACCTGCGCCTGCGTGTCGAGGACCGTCCCGGCGTTCTGGCCGACCTGGCCCACATCCTGGCCGATTGCAGCATTTCCATCGGCTCCATGTTCCAGGAACCGCACGGGGCCGATGACGCCGACATCATCTTCCTGTCGCATCAGGCGCGCGAAGGCGACGTCGACCAGGCCATACAGAAAATCCAGACGCTGCCGTTCGTCAAATCCGAAGTCACTCGCCTACGGGTCGAAAGCTTGCTATGAAATACAGATCCACCCGCGGCGGCATGCCGCCTCTTTCCTTCTCGGACATTTTGCTCGAAGGCCTTGCCCCCGACGGCGGCCTGGCCTTGCCCGAAGCGTTTCCCCAGATCGACGGGCAAATGCTCGAGTCCTGGCGCACGCTCAGCTATGCGGGGCTTGCCGCCGAAGTCCTGGGCCTGTTCATCGACGACATCCCCCAGGCCGAACTGAACCGCCTGGTGCATCAGGCGTACCGCCCCGATATTTTCGATGCCGCCGAAATCGTGCCGCTCAAGCCCTTGTCCGAGGGCATGAGCCTGCTCGGCCTGTCGCAGGGGCCGACCCTGGCGTTCAAGGACATGGCCATGCAGTTCCTGGGCCAGGTGTTCGAATATGTGCTGGCCCAGCGCAACGCCACGCTCAACATCCTTGGCGCCACCTCGGGCGACACCGGCTCGGCCGCCGAATACGCCTTGCGCGGCAAGCGGGGCATCTCGGTGTTCATGCTTTCGCCGTTCGGCCGCATGAGCGACTTCCAGCGCGCCCAGATGTATTCGCTGCAGGACCCCAACATCCACAACCTGTCGCTCAAGGGTGTCTTCGACGACTGCCAGGACATCGTCAAGGCGCTTTCCGGCGACCTGCAGTTCAAGGCCAAGTACCACCTTGGCGTGGTCAATTCCATCAATTGGGCGCGCATTGCGGCGCAGGTCGTGTATTACTTCTGGGGGTGGCTGCGCGCCACCTCCGGCCCGGGACAGCAGGTGTCCTTCGCCGTGCCGTCGGGCAATTTCGGCAACATCCTGTCGGGCCATATCGCCCGCTCCATGGGCCTGCCGGTGCGCCGGCTGGTGCTGGCCACCAACGAAAACAACGTGCTCGAAGAGTTCTTCCGCACGGGTATCTACAGACCGCGTTCCGCCGCCCAGACCCATGCAACCTCCAGCCCGTCCATGGACATTTCGCGTGCGTCGAATTTCGAGCGCTTCGTGTTCGACCTGGTCGGCCAGGATGGCGGCAAGGTGCGCGCCTTGTGGGACCAGCTTGCCCGCGAAGGCGAGTTCGACCTCAGCGCCATGCAGCCAAGGTTCGAAGCCGAGTACGGCTTCGTCGGCGGGCTGAGTACGCATGCCGACCGTCTGCAGACCATACGCTCGGTGTACGAAAGCTCGGGCGTGCTCATCGACCCGCACACGGCCGACGGCGTCAAGGTAGCCGGGCAATACGTCGAGCCGGGCATCCCGATGCTGGTGCTCGAAACCGCGCTGCCCGCCAAGTTCAGCGAAACCATCGAACAGGCCATAGGCCGTCCGGCCGAACCTCCCGCCCATTTGCGCAGCCTGGCCAGCCTGCCGCAGCGGGTCCAGGTCATGGACTGCGACGTGCAGCAGGTGCGCCGCTATATCGAGCAGCACGCTGCCTGACGTAAACGGCGCAGGCTCTTGTGCGGCTAAAATGCCGTACAGGAGCAACAGGCTTTGTTGCGCCGGGAGGTGACGATGTCCGCTACAGTGCCCAGGGTCAGCTTGATCGGTGTGCCCACCGATGTCGGCGCGGGAAGCCGCGGCGCGGGCATGGGCCCGCAGGCGCTAAGAGTGGCGGGCCTGCGGCCGGCGCTCGAACGCCTGGGGGTGCTTGTGGACGATCGCGGCGATCTTTCCGGCCCCGTCAATCCTGAATCCGCACCCTGCGGCGGTTATCGGAATCTGGCCGAGGCCGTGCAATGGAACCAGCGGGTGCACGAAGCCGTCTATCGCGAATTGTCCTTGCGGAACGTACCGGTGGTGCTGGGCGGAGATCACAGCATTGGCATCGGGTCCATCAGCGCGGTGGCGCGCCATTGCCGGGAGGCCGGCCGCCAATTGCGGGTATTGTGGCTGGATGCGCATGCCGATTGCAATACCGCGGCACTGACGCCCAGCGGCAATATCCACGGCATGCCGGTCGCCTGCCTGCTGGGCCTGGGGCCCGAGGCATTGACGGGCCTGGCCGGTTTCACCCCCGCCCTGCAAGCGGATGATATCCGCCATATTGGCGTGCGCAGCGTCGACCCGGGAGAAAAGCAGCTGGTGCACGATGCCGGCCTCGAAGTCTTCGACATGCGCTACATCGATGAGGCGGGCATGCAGGCGACGATGCGGGAGGCGCTGCGCGGCGTGGGCGACGGCGCGCACGTGCATGTCAGTTTCGACGTCGATTATCTGGATCCCGAGATCGCGCCGGGCGTGGCCACGACCGTGCGTGGCGGCCCCACCTATCGGGAAGCCCAGTTGTGCATGGAAATGGTGGCCGATACCGGCTGCCTGGCTTCGCTGGACATCGTCGAGCTGAACCCCGCCCTGGACGTGCGCAACCGCACGGCGGAACTGGCCGTCGACCTGGTGGAAAGCCTGTTCGGCAAAAGCACTTTGATGCGGCGGCGCTAGCGTGCTGTGTGACGGGGGGCTCTTCATGCCGGCCTGTGGCCGCTGCAGAGCTCCATGGCAAGCGCTTGCCATTGCCGGGATCGGGTAATATTGCTGAAATTCCCGAGAGGGGAGGCCGTGCGGGCCGCGGCGCTGCCATGGCGGCCCGTGCTCTGTCGGATTGCTGCCCTCGAATGCATCCTGAACAGGCTTATTCATGCTGACCTTCAATCATTTCTTCGCAGTAGGCATAGGTGCGGCCCTTGGCGCCATCTGCCGCTGGCTGCTCGGTATGTGGCTGAATCATTCCGGCGTGCTGGTGCCTTGGGGCACTCTGGCCGCCAACTTCATCGGCGGCTATATCATTGGCGTGGCGCTTGGGGCTTTCCTGTTCTATCCGTCGGTGCCCGACTGGGTCAAGCTGTTCATCACCACGGGCTTCCTGGGCGGGCTGACAACGTTCTCGACGTTTTCCGCCGAAGTGGTGGGCATGCTCGAACGCGGCGCCTATGCGTCGGCCCTGGCCTACGGCGGCGTCAGCCTGTTCGGCACGCTGGCCCTGACCGCCCTGGGCCTGGCCACGATGCACGCGCTGCGTTAGATCCTGCCAACCCTTGTCACGGAGTCGCACCGGGTTTTGAATCGGCCGCGATCAGCTCGGCCGCCCGCTTGCCGCTGCGCACCGCGCCTTCGAGCACGGCCGGGTAGCCGGTATCGGTCCAGTCTCCGCAAACCCAGATGCCTGGCCATGGCGTGGCATTGCCCGGGCGCCGCATCGCGGGCAGGGCCGCGAAAGTGGCCCGCTTTTCGACGATCAGTTCATCCGCGACGATTTCGGGCATGGGCGCAAAGCCTGCGGCTTGTTCCCGGACCTGCTCGATGATGGCGGCAACTACCTGGTCGCGGGGCAGGCGGGCAAGCGCTTGCGCGTCGCTGATGACGATGGACAGCAGGCCGGTCGGGGCGGAGGCGGGCGCGATGGCGCTTCGGTCGAACAGCCATTGGCCGAAATGCAGCCGTTGCGGCGCTTCGTCCAGCATGAGCATGGCATGCGGCAGGCCCCAGGGGCGTGCTGTTTTCAGCGACAGAGTGGCGATGGGGCGATGCTCCATCGCCGCCAGCCCGGCCAGCAGGGGGGCTGCAGCCGGTACAAAGGGCAAGGAGCGGAGCAAGCGGGCGGCTGGCAGGGCGCCGGCGGCAACGACCACGGCATCGAAGCTTTCGCCGTCGATGCCGGCCTGCGATGCCGTGCCTGTCAGCGAACGCACGCTATGGCCGCGGCGTATGTCGAGGGAGGCGGGCAGGCGATCGGGCCATAGCCGCGACAGATCCACCTTGGGGATCAGCACCCTGGAAGCGGACTTCGGGCCGCCCAGGCTGTCCCGCAGCACGGTGGCCAGCAATTGCGCGCTGGCCTCTGCAAGCGGCGTATTGAGAGCGGCCAGGCACAGAGGATGCCAGAAGCGGCGGATGAGATGCGCCGATTGGCGCTGCTGTTCCAGCCAGGGCAGAACGGCCAGGTGTTCGCCCACGATCCAGCGGCGGCGCCGCAACTGCCCGATTGCCGCGAGCAGTCGCCATTTTTCTCCCCACGATATGCCTCTTGCGGCGAGCACGGCGGCCAGCAGGTGCCAGGGGGCCGGCCAGTCGGGGGCGGCGAACCGGAAGCCGCCATTGGCGCTGCGCAGGGCCAGGGACTCTTCGTGCAGCACGTCGGCCCTGGCGATGCCCAGGCTTTCGATCAGGGCCAGGGTTTCGGTGTAGGCGCCAAGCAGAATATGCTGGCCATTGTCGATATCCAGGCCCAGCCTTGGCGCGTGCACGCGGCGGGCGCGGCCGCCCAGCGTATGGGCGGCCTCGAATACCGTTACCGCGTGGCCGGCGCCGTCCAGGTGAACGGCGGCGCTAAGGCCCGCCCAGCCCGCGCCGATCACGCCTATCTTCATCTGCCCAGGCGCTTGACCACGCTGCGTCCGCCGCTGACCCAGGTTTTCCAGGCCAGCCAGAACTTGCGTATGGGGGTCAGCGAAATGCGCTGATCCAGGACCTGCCAGTTCTCGCGTTCGATTTCGACGAGCAGGGCGTGGTAGATGGCCGCCATGGCCAGGCCGGGTCGTTGCGCGCGCCGATCGGCCTCGGGCAGCGCCTGCATGGCTTCGCGGTAGTATTGCCGCGCGCGTTCCGTCTGGAAGCGCATGAGATCGACGAAGCGTTCCGAGTGCTGGCTGTTCAGGATTTCGGAGGCCTTGACGTCGAAGCGCTGCAGTTCGTCGACGGGCAGATAGATGCGGCCTCTGCGGGCATCGTCGCCGATGTCGCGGATGATGTTGGTCAATTGGAAGGCCAGCCCCAGCTTGTCGGCGTATTCCAGGGTGGACGGATCGGTATAGCCGAATATACCCACCGAAAGCTCGCCCACCACGCCAGCCGCGTGCCAGCAGTATTTGCGCAGGCCGGGCCAGTCCAGATAGCGGCTTTGATCCAGATCCATTTCCATGCCTTGGACTATGGCATGCAGGCGGGAAGCTGTTATGCGGCAGGACTCCAGGTGCGGAGCCAGGGCCTGCATGACGGGGTGCTCGGCGCGCCCTTCGAACAGTTCGTCGATCTGTTTGTCCCACCATGCCAGCTTGACGCGGGCTACGGAAGGATCCGAGCATTCATCGACGACGTCGTCCACTTCGCGGCAAAAGGCGTAAAGCGCCGTGATCGCCCTGCGGCGCTCGGGAGGGAGAAACAAAAAGGCGTAATAGAAGCTGGAGCCGCTTTGTACGGCCTTGTTCTGACAATATTCGTCGGGACTCATGCGTTGTCGGGATCAGGGGAATCGAGTGCGTTTTTTTGGGGTTGATGCAGGGCGCGCCATAAAAGCAAAATCCAGTCGGGCTTGCCGATGGCCGGGCGACGAGTGAAGATGTCGTAGTGTAGCTGTTCCAGGCGCTCGAGGATACGCAGGCCGCCGTGCATGACCAGGCGCAGTTCGAACCCCGCGCGTCCCCCCAGGCGCAACGCCAGCGGCCATCCGCGCAGCAGCAGTCCGCGTGCGTGCAGCGCCTGCTCGCGCATCAGCGCCTGCCAGGACGCGCCGGCTTGGCGCTGGCCGATGTCGTCTTCGGTCACGCCGTGGCGCAGCAGGGCGTCCTGCGGAATATAGACCCGGCCCTTGCTCCAGTCGATGGCCACGTCCTGCCAGAAGTTGACGAGCTGCAGGCCGGTGCACAAAGCGTCGGCATCGCCGATGTTTTCGTCGCTGGCCGCGCCGTACAGGTGCAACATCAGCCGGCCAACCGGGTTGGCCGAGCGCGAACAGTAGTCGAGCAGGGCGGCCTGGTTCGGGTAGCGGTGCATGACGACGTCCTGCTCGAAGGCCGACAGCAAGTCGAAGAAGGGGGGCAGCGGCAGGCTGAATTGCCGGATGCTTCGGTGCAGCGGCTCGAACACGGCATGGCGCGGATCGGCCGGGCCGAGCAGCAGACTGCCGTCCTGGATTTGCCGCAGGGCCTCCCGGTAGCCGGCCAGCAGGGCCAGCCGCTGATTGGGCAGGGCCTGGCCCTCGTCGGCGATATCGTCGGCGCTGCGTGCAAAATGGTAAATATGCGTGACGGGTTCGCGCAGGGCCCGGGGCAAGAGCACCGAGGCGACGGGAAAGTTTTCGTAGTGTTCGACAGCCATGTATGGTCGTGAGATGGAATTCCGGTGTGCGGGCGGGCGCCTCGCGGCCAAGGCATTTTTACCCATTGTGGCAAAATTTTCCCTGGTTCGTTTCACGCGGGCGGACGACTTGGATTAGACTTTGGGCAACTAGGGAGCAGAGTAGTTATGCCACGTCCAATTTCGGCAACGATTTCGTTGCCGTCTTTACGTCACAATCTGGCGGCAACCGCAGCGCAATTCAATGACGCGAATGCTTTGCGTCCAGGCCCGAAGCCGAAAATATGGGCGGTCATCAAGGCCAATGCCTATGGCCATGGCATACATAATGCCGTACAAGCCTTCGAGCGCGCCGACGGGCTGGCCATGCTGGATCTGGACGAGGCGGTGCAATGCCGCGAGGCGGGCTGGAGCAAGCCCATCCTGCTGCTCGAAGGGGCGTTCCGGGCCGCCGATCTTGAAGTCATCGACCATTATAGTTTAACGGCCACGGTGCATAGCGCCGAACAGATCGCCATGCTGGAAGGCGCCCGGCCGGCGGCGCCCTTCGATGTCTTCGTCAAGCTGAACACCGGCATGAACCGCCTGGGATTTTCGCCCGCCGAATATCGCGGCGCCTATGCGCGCATCGAGCAACTGCGCCAAAGCGGCGTCGTGGGTTCCATGGGCAAGATGACGCACTTCGCGCGCGCCGACGACAGCCCCGAAGTCACCGCCGAACAGATTCGCATCTACAATGAAGTCACCCATGGCTTGCCGGGCGCCGACAGCGTCTGCAATTCGGCGGCGTCGTTCACCCGGGGGCTTTGGCAATCGCTTGCCTCGGGATTGCCGCAATGGATCAGGCCCGGGATCTGCCTGTATGGCGCTTCGCCGTTTGCCGCGCGCTCGGCGCAAAGCATGGGGCTGCTGCCGGCCATGACGCTGCGCGCCGAGCTCATCAGCGTGCGCGACATTCCCGCTGGAGCAGGGGTCGGCTACGGCCATGTCTTCACGGCAAGCGCGCCCATGCGCATCGGCGTCGTGGCTTGCGGCTATGCCGACGGCTATCCCCGCCATGCTCCCAACGGCACGCCGGTGGTCGTCGACGGGGTGCGCACCCGCCTGCTTGGGCGCGTCTCCATGGACATGCTCATCGTCGATCTCGATCCCGTGCCGGGCGCGCGCGCGGGGTCGCAGGTGGTATTGTGGGGCGAGGGCGGGCCTTCGGTCGACGAGGTCGCGGCGGCATGCGGAACCATTGGTTATGAATTACTATGCGCGGTTGCGCCACGGGTGCCGAAAATCATTGAAAAGGACGAATCGTGAAGAATAAGTGCGTGCTGGTAACTGGGGCGACAAAAGGCATAGGCTGGGCCATCAGCCGGCGGCTGGCCGACCTGGGCTGCCACGTCGTGGGCCTGGCGCGGCATACCCAGGACATCGATTTTCCGGGCTACCTGTATTCCTGCGACCTGCAGAACGCCGGCGAAACCGAAGACATCCTGCGCGTCATCCGCGAAAAGTATCCGGTCGACGCCATCGTCAACAATGTCGGCCTGGTCAAGCCCGAGCCGCTGGGCGAAGTGGACCTGGCTTCCCTTTACAACGTCCTGGATCTCAACGTGCGGGTGGCCGTGCAGGTTACCCAGGCTTTCGTGCCCTCCATGAAGGCGCGCCAGGAAGGCCGCATCGTCAATATATGCAGCCGCGCCACTTCGGGCTCGCTCGAGCGCACCAGCTATTCGGCGGCCAAAAGCGCGCTCATCGGCTGCACCAAGACCTGGGCGCTGGAGCTCGCCGAGTATGGCATCACGGTCAATGCCGTATCGCCGGGGCCCATCGAAACCGAGCTGTTCCGCGCCGGCCATCCGGCCGGCAGCGATGCCGAGAAGCGGGCGCTGGCCTCCATTCCCATGCGCCGCCTGGGGCAGCCGGCCGATGTCGCGGCCGCGGTCACCTTCTTCTTGTCGCCCGAGGCCAACTACATTACCGGGCAGGTCCTGGGCGTGGACGGCGGCGGCAGCCTGGCCGGCCGCTAGCGTCAGCCGGTACACTTGGGCATGGCCAAATCCAAAACCCTGTATGTCTGCAGCGAATGCGGCGGCACCTGCCCCAAATGGGAGGGCAAGTGCCCCCATTGCGGCTCCTGGAACACTCTGGTCGAATCGGTCGCGGCGCCGCCGGCGGCGTCGCATCGCTTTGCCCCGCTGGCCGAAGCCAGCCCGGTGCGCAGCTTGTCCGAGATTGAGGCGCGCGAGCTGCCGCGCCAGCCTTCGGGCATCCCCGAGTTCGACCGCGTGCTGGGCGGCGGCCTGGTGCCGGGCGGGGTGGTGCTTATCGGCGGCGACCCGGGCATCGGCAAGTCCACGCTTCTGCTGCAGGCGCTGGCGTCCTTGTCCAGCGTAGTGCCGGTGCTGTACGTCACGGGCGAAGAGTCCGCCGAACAGGTCGCCCTGCGCGCGCGGCGCCTGGATTTGTCCACCGGCAGCGTCAACCTGCTGGCTGAGATCCGCCTGGAGTCCATCGTGGCCACACTGGCCGAGCAGCGGCCTGCGGTGGCCGTCATCGATTCCATCCAGACCTTGTATTCCAGCGACCTGAGCGCGGCGCCCGGCTCGGTGTCGCAGGTGCGCGAGTGCGCGGCCCAGCTTACCCGCGTCGCCAAGCAGACCGGCATCGCCATCGTGTTGATCGGCCATGTCACGAAAGACGGCGCCTTGGCCGGCCCCCGCGTGCTCGAGCACATCGTCGACACCGTCCTGTATTTCGAAGGCGACACACATTCTTCGTTCCGCCTCGTCCGGGCTTTCAAGAACCGCTACGGCGCGGTCAACGAACTCGGCGTTTTCGCCATGACCGACCGGGGCCTGCGCGGCGTGGCCAATCCCTCGGCCCTGTTTCTGTCGCAGCACGACAGCGACGTGGCGGGCTCCTGCGTCATGGCCACCCAGGAAGGCACCCGGCCGCTGCTGGTCGAAATCCAGGCCCTGGTCGATAGCGCCCATGTACCCAATCCACGGCGCTTGTCGGTGGGGCTGGAAAGCACGCGCCTGGCCATGCTGCTGGCGGTATTGCACCGCCACGCCGGCGTGGCCACTTTCGACCAGGACGTCTTCGTCAATGCCGTGGGCGGCGTCAAAATAGCCGAGCCGGCGGCGGACTTGCCTGTGCTGCTGGCCATCATGTCCTCGCTGCGCAACAAGCCGCTGCCCAAGGGGCTGATCGTTTTCGGCGAGGTTGGCCTGGCCGGCGAGATCCGCCCGGCGCCGCGCGGCCAGGAGCGCCTGAAGGAAGCAGCCAAGCTGGGCTTCAACCTGGCTCTCATTCCCAAGGCCAATGCGCCGCGCCAGCCCATCGAAGGTCTGGAGGTCTGGGCGGTCGACCGGGTCGATGCGGCCATCGACCGGTTGCGCTAAAGTGATCCTTTTCCCGCAGCCAGCGAGGCCAGCTCGTGTCGTTTGACGGTTTGATCCATCTTCTTCTTCCCGGTGCGCGGGCGCTGCTGCGCGACGCCCGCTCGGGAGAGCTGCGCCTCTTGGCTCTGGCCCTCGTCATTGCCGTGGCGGCGGTCAGCAGCGTGGGCTTCCTGAGCGACCGGGTCGGCCGCGGGCTGGACCGCAATTCGGCCCAGATGCTGGGCGGCGACCTGGCCGTGCAATCCAGCAATCCGCTGCAGCCGGGGCTGATCGAGCGGGCGGCAGAGTTGGGCCTGACAACGGCCCGTACCGTGCAGTTTCCGTCGATGCTGAGCACGGCGGATGGTTCGCAACTGGTTTCCCTCAAGGCGGTTCAGGCGGGCTACCCTTTGCGCGGCACGCTCAAGCTGGCGCGAACGCCCGGCGGCCCGGGCGAGCCCGCCCACGGTGTGCCGGAACGAGGGACGGTCTGGGTGGACGCCCAGGTGCTTGCATTGCTGAACCTGCAACTGGGCGATGCGCTGCAGGTGGGCGATGCCAGCATGAAGGTGACGGGCACCATCGAGTTCGAACCCGATCGCAGCGTGCAGTTCATCAATGTGGCGCCGCGCGCCATGATCAATCTGGACGATCTGCCGGCCACGGGCCTGGTGGGGCCGGGCAGCCGCGTGCACTACACGCTGCTGGCGGCCGGCCCGGCTTCGGCCGTCGAGCGCTACGAAAACTGGCTCAAGCCGCAATTGCGCCCGGGGCAGGAGTTGCGCACGTTGGACTCGGCCCGGCCGGAGATCACCGGCTCGCTCAAGCGCGCCCATCAATTCCTGATCCTGGTGGCCTTGCTGGCCGTAATGATCGCGGCCGTTGCGATTGCCCTGGCGACCCGGCGCTTTGCGCTGCGCCACCGCGACGGCATTGCGGTAATGCGCTGCCTGGGGGCCGCCTGGCGCCAACTTAGAGTAATGCTGTGGGTGGAATTCTTGCTGTTGGCATTGCTGGGTTCCGCCGCGGGCTGCGCAATCGGCTACGGGATGCAGCATGCTTTGGGCGCCGTGGTCGCCCAGTGGTTCCAGACTGTCTTGCCCGCCGCCGGCTGGAGCCCCGTCTGGCAAGGCCTGGCCACGGGCGTGCTGTTGCTGCTTGGCTTCTCGCTGCCCGCGCTCGCCGCCTTGCGCCATGTGTCGCCGTCACAGGTCCTGCGCCGGGAATACACGCTGAAAAAACGCCATCGCTGGCCCTCCGCAATCGCGGGCGGGGCGGCGTTTTACGGGCTGGCCTGGTGGATTTCGAACGATGCCCGCCTCAGCCTGGTGATGTGCGCCGGATTCCTGGCGGCCCTGGGCCTGTTCACCTTGGCGGCCTGGGCTGCTGTCTGGCTGCTGCGGCGTGTCCGGCCCTTGGCGGCCGGCCGTCCGGCCCTGCGCTTCGCCCTGGCCGGCCTGGTGCGCCGCAAGGCCCTGACCATCACGCAGGCCGGCGCGCTGTCGATAGGCCTGATGGTGCTGTTGTTGCTTACGCTGGTGCGCACCGATTTGCTGACTGGATGGCTGAATACCGTGCCGGCGGACGCGCCCAATACATTTCTTATCAATATCCAGCCCGACCAGCGCGGGCCCCTCGGCCAACGCCTGGAGCAGGCGGGGTTGGGCGCCCAGGCGCTGTCGCCCATGGTGCGCGGCAGGCTGATCGCCATCAATGGCAAGGCTGTGCGCAGCGAGGATTACGACGGCGATCGCGCCAGGCGCCTGGTGGAGCGCGAGTTCAACCTGTCCTACCTGGATGCCTTGCCGGCCAGTAATACCATAGTCGCGGGGCGCTGGCTCGATCCGGCGCGCGACGAGGTTTCGCTGGAGGAAGGGCTGGCCGAGACCTTGGGCATCAAACTGGGCGACCACATAACCTTCGAGGTTGCGGGGCAGCCCGTCAAGGTGGCGGTAACCAGCCTGCGCAAGGTCAAGTGGGATTCCTTCGACGTGAATTTCTTTGCGGTGCTGTCGCCCGTTGCCTTGCGCGACGCACCGGCTACCTTCATTACGTCGTTCCACTTGCCGCCCGACAAGGCTTCCTTCAAGCCGCGGTTGATCCACGAGTTTCCCAACCTGACCATCTTCGACGTCGGCGCCATCCTGGAGCAGATAAAGAATATTCTCGGGCAGGCCGTGCAGGCGGTCCAACTGCTGTTCCTGTTTACCTTCGCCGCGGGCCTGGTCGTGCTGGCGGCCGCGTTTGCGTCCACGCGCGACGAGCGCATGCACGAAGCGGCGGTCTTGCGGGTGCTGGGCGCCAGTTCGAGCTTGTTGTCGGGTTCCCTGCGCCTGGAAATGCTGCTCATCGGCGCCTTGTCGGGTGTCCTGGCGGCGTCCGGCGCGGTGGCGGTCGCGGCGGCGCTGGCCCATTGGGTGTTCGAGTTTCCGTTTTCGCCGCCCTGGTGGCCATGGCCCGCGGGCATCGTCCTGGGCGGCGCAGCGGCCTGGGTTGGCGGCGGCCTGGCGCTTCGCGGGGTGTTGACCGCGCCTCCCATGGCTTCTCTTCGCGAGGTGGCATGACCGTTTCGTACTCCGCCCCCCGGACCCTGGCATTTACCGGCGGCGCGCTCCGGTTTGCGCCGGATCGCGTGGCCGAACCCGAGCCGCAACTGTTCGATCCCGCCAATCCGGCGCTGGGCGCACGGCCCGTGAGCGTGGGCGGCCGCCAGGCGGCATGGTACGTAAACAGGCCCGGCCTGGGAGCAGCGGTCTTGCGGCATTATCGGCGCGGAGGGCTGGTTGCCCGGATCAGCCTCGATCTCTATCTCTGGACGGGCGCGGCGCGCACGCGCTCGTTCGCCGAATTCGACATTCTGGATTTCCTGTACCAGAAAGGGCTGCCGGTGCCCAGGCCGCTGGCGGCGGCCTACTGGCGCGGCGGCTTGCGCTACCGGGCCGCCATCGTCACCGAGCTGATCCCCGGGGCTCGAACCCTGGCCCGGAGCCTGGACGACTGCCGGCCCGAGGCGGTTGCCCAGGCCATCCATGCCATGCACGAGGCCGGTGTATGGCACGCCGACCTCAATGCCTTCAATATCCTGATCGATGCGGCGGGCAAGGCCTGGCTCATCGATTTCGACCGGGGGCGCCGCTGCGTCGTCGATGCGGCGCGGCGTCGGGACAATTTGCTGCGGTTGCGGCGTTCTTTGTCCAAAGTGGCCGGCCAGGCCGGCGAGCAGTGCTGGGAAGCCATAAACCGCGCGTATGCAGAGCTTCCCTAATACGGGCGCAAATCGTCGCATGCCGTGTGAAAAAGCTTTATGATTTCGCCTTTTGGGCTTGCGGGTTTTGTCGTGGGCATCTTGTTTTCGGGGAGCTAACCATGAATATCGGCGAAGCGGGGCGTTTGCTTCTTGGGTTGGGGATGGCGTTGCTGGTATCGTCCGCGTCGGCGCAGGACAAGGTCGTGAACGTCTACAACTGGGCCGAGTACACGGCGCCCGACACCATTTCGGGCTTCGAGAAGCAAACCGGCATCAAGGTGCGCTACGACGTCTACGACAGCAACGATACCCTGCAGGCCAAGCTGCTTACCGGCAAGTCCGGGTACGACGTCGTGGTGCCGTCCACGCACTACGCCGCCCGCCAGTTGCAGGCCGGGCTGTTCCAGAAGCTGGACAAGGCGGCCATGCCCAATCTCAAATACCTGGATCCTGACATCATGGCGCTGGTCGCCGTCGTGGATCCCGGCAACCAATACCTGATTCCTTGGGGCTACGGCACCAACGGCCTGGGCTACAACGTGACCAAGGTGCGCGAAATCATGGGCGCCGACGCTCCGCTGGGAAGCTGGGACATGCTGTTCAAGCCCGAAAACGCCGCCAAGCTGAAGTCCTGCGGCATTTCCATACTGGATGAGGCCGCCCAGGTGTTTCCGGCTGTGCTGCACTATCTGGGCAAGGATCCCAACAGCAGCAATCCCGACGACTACAAGGCCGCCCTCGAACTCCTCAAAAAAATACGGCCCTACGTCAGGCAGTTCAGCTCGTCGGGCTATATCGACGAACTGGCGGCGGGCGACCTGTGCATGGTCTATGGCTATTCGGGCGACGTCCTGATCGCGCGGCATCGCGCGCAGGTCGGCAAGAAGCCGTATTCCATCGATTACTATCTGCCGTCGGGCGGCGCGCCCGCCTGGTTCGACACCATGGCCGTGCCCAAGGACGCCCCGCACCCCCAGGAGGCCATGGCCTTCATCAATTACATCGAAACGCCGCAGGTGCACGCGGCCATCACCAACACCATGTTCTATCCCAACGCCAACAAAGAGGCGCGCAAGTACGTCAACAAGGAAGTCGCTGGCAACCCCATGATCTACCCGCCGCCCGAAGTGGCGCGCACCTTGTTCCTCATCAAGTCGCAGCCCCTGCCCATCCAGCGCCTGCAAACGCGCTTGTGGGCCGAGCTCAAGTCGGGACGATAGCGCCATGTCGGACGATCTCCTGATGGCGCCGACGGGTTCCGCCCACCCCGACGATTTCGTGCGGATCGCGGACGTGGTCAAGATCTTCGGCGATACCGTGGCGGTCCAGTCGGTAAGCCTGTCGGTGCGTCGCCAGGAAATCTTCGCGCTGCTGGGCAGCTCGGGCTGCGGAAAGTCCACGTTGCTGCGGATGCTGGCCGGTTTCGAAGAACCCACCTCGGGCCGCATCTACCTGGACAACGAGGATATCACCGCCTTGCCGCCGTATCGGCGGCCGGTCAACATGATGTTCCAGTCCTATGCCTTGTTCCCGCACATGACCGTGGAATCGAACGTGGCGTTCGGCCTCAAGCAAGAGGGCGTTCCCGCCAATGAAATCCACGAGCGGGTTTTCGAGGCCCTGGACCTGGTGCAGATGGCGGGCTACTCGCGGCGCAAGCCCCAGCAGTTGTCGGGCGGCCAGCAGCAGCGCGTGGCGCTGGCGCGCAGCCTGGTCAAACGCCCCAAGCTGTTGCTGCTCGACGAGCCCATGTCGGCGCTCGACAAGCAAATACGCCAGAAGACCCAGATCGAACTCACCCGCATCCTGGAACAGGTGGGGGTCACCTGCATCATGGTCACCCACGACCAGGAAGAGGCCATGACCATGGCCGACCGGCTGGCGGTCATGTCGGAAGGGCAGATCGTGCAGTGCGGCTCGCCGCAAGAGGTCTACACCTTTCCCAATTGCCGCTTCGTCGCCGGCTTCATCGGCTCGACCAATTTTTTCGACGGCGTCATTTCGGTGGACGAGCCCGATCACGTGCTCATCGAATCCGACCAGCTTGCGCGGCCGCTTTATGTGAACCACGGCGTCAGCGAGCCCCTGGGCATGAACGTGCATGTTTCCATCCGGCCCGAAAACATCCGCGTCCAGCGCGAGCAGCCCGAACTCGACTACAACTGGGCGCACGGCATGGTCAATCATGTGGCCTGGATGGGCAGCTACGTGCGCTACCAGATCCGCCTGGATTCGGGGCTGGTGATCGAAGCCAGCGTACCGGCCCTGATGCTGACCCAGGACGATGCGCCCGGCCTGGATGAAGAAGTCTACGCCTGCTGGGCCAGCGGCACCGCTACGGTATTGCCGTCATGAGCCGGCAGTCCTTGGCGCGGTTTGCGCCGTCGCGCCGTACGCTGGCCATCGTCCCGCCGTTCGTGTGGCTGGGCCTGTTCCTGTTGCTGCCTTTCCTGCTGGTCCTGAAGATAAGCTTTGCGGACCTCAAGTTCGGCATTCCGCCCTATACCTCGTTGGCCGAGATCAAGGACCAGACGCTGACCATAGGCCTGCACCTGCGCACTTACGCGCTGCTGTTTACCGACAGCCTGTATATCGCTACCTACCTCAATTCGGTCAAGATGGCGGCGATCACCACATTGTGCTGCGGGCTTATCGGCTACCCCATGGCCTACTATATTGCGCGCTCGCGCCCGGCGCAGCGCAACCTGTTGCTCCTGGCTGTCATTCTGCCGTTCTGGACCTCTCTGCTGCTGCGCGTGTATGCCTGGGTGGGCATCCTGCGCAACGACGGCCTGCTCAATCATGTGCTGATGTGGCTGGGGCTTATTGGCTCCCCTGTGGAAATCTACCGCACCGACCTGGCCGTCTACATCGGGCTGGTCTACGCCTACCTGCCGTTCTTCATCCTGCCGCTTTACGCCAACCTGGTGAAAATGGACTTGCGCCTGCTGGAGGCCGCCCACGACCTGGGCGCCAGGCCGTGGCGCGTGTTCTTCAGCATCACTCTGCCGCTGTCCATGCCCGGCGTCGTGGCGGGCGCCATGCTGGTGTTCATTCCCACAGTCGGCGAGTACGTCATTCCCGAAATGCTGGGCGGAGCGAATACGCTCATGATGGGGCGGGTCATGTGGAACGAATTCTTCAATAACGCCGATTGGCCCATGGCGTCGGCCGTGACCTGCGTCATGGTGCTGCTGCTCCTGATTCCCCTGGTCCTGTTCCAGTACAGCCAGGTGCGGCAGTTGGACGACGGCAGGAAGGGGGCGGCATGATCCAGTCCAGCCGCAGCTTGCGAGCCGCCGTACTGTTCCTGGGTTATGGCTTTTTGTACGTGCCCATAGTCTGCCTCATGGCGTTCTCGTTCAACGATTCGCCCATGATGACGTCGTGGACGGGGTTTTCCTGGCGCTGGTACCATTCGCTCTTCAATGACCAGGCGCTCTTGAGCGCGGCCTGGCTGTCGCTGCGGATCGCGCTTCTCACGGCGACCGCCGCCACCATCATCGGCACCTGGGCCGGCTATGTGCTGGCACGCATGGGCCGGTTCCGCGGCTTCGCCCTGTACGTGGGCATGCTCAGCGCGCCGCTGGTCATTCCCGAGGTCGTGCTGGGCATTGCGCTGCTGCTTATGTTCGTCGAGCTCGGCGATTTGTTCGGCTGGCCATCGGGCAATGGCATTTTCACGATATGGGTGGGGCACGTCACGCTGTGCATGGCCTATGTGGCGGTGGTGATCCAGTCGCGCATCCGCGACCTGGACCGCTCGCTGGAAGAGGCGGCCCTCGACCTGGGCGCCACGCCGCTGAAGGTGTTCTTCAGCATCACGCTGCCCTTGATCGCGCCCGCCCTGGCGGCGGCCTGGCTGCTGGCGTTTACCCTGTCGCTGGACGACGTGGTGATTGCGTCGTTCCTGTCGGGGCCGGGCTACACCACCTTGCCGCTCGAGGTGTTCTCCCGGGTGCGCCTGGGCGTCAAGCCCGAGATCAACGCCCTGGCGAGCATTTTCATCGTGGTCGTGGGGATATGCGTTCTTGTGGCCAACCGGATACAACGACGCAAGGAGTCGATATGAGCGAAACCATACAGCTTTATGGGTTGAAACGTTGCAGCACGTGCGTAAAGGCCATGGGCTGGCTCGACGAGCACAAGGTTGCCTACCATTTCACCGATTACCGCGACAATCCCGTCGATCCCGGCAAGCTGTCGCAATGGTCAGCCGAGGCCGGCGGCTGGGAAAAGCTGATAAACCGCGCGTCCATGACATGGCGCAACCTGCCGGACGGGCGCAAGGCGCCCGCCAGCGACAAGGAATGGCTGGCTCTGGCCGTGGAGTTTCCCACCCTGATAAAGCGGCCCGTCATGGTGCGCGCCGGCGCGTTGCTGGGGCTGGGGTTCTCCGACAAGAAATACAGCGAATTACTAGGATAAAACCATGCTGACACAGCAGGAACTCAAACAGAACGTGGCCCAGGCGGCCGTCGACTATATTTTGCCCATGCTGCGTCCGGACGTCGTCATCGGGGTCGGCACCGGCTCCACCGCAGATCTGTTCATCGACGCGCTGGCCGCCCATAAGGCGAGCTTTCGGGGGGCGGTGTCCAGCTCCGAGCGCAGCTCGGCGCGGCTGGCCGCGCTGGGCGTGCAGGTCTTCGACCTGAACGACGTCGAAAGCATGCCCGTGTATGTCGACGGCGCCGACGAAATCGATGCGGGCCTGCATATGGTCAAGGGCGGCGGCGGGGCGCTGACGCGGGAAAAAATCGTGGCGTCCGTGGCCGAGCAATTCGTCTGCATCGTCGATGAGTCCAAGCTGGTCGGACAACTGGGCGGCTTTCCCCTGCCCATCGAAGTCATTCCCATGGCGGTCGGCGCCGTGGCTCGCGAGTTGGCGCGCCTGGGCGGCAAGCCAGTGCTGCGCGACGGCTTCGTCACCGACAACGGCTGCCGCATCCTGGATGTTTCGGGCCTGGCCATTGCCGATCCCGCCCAGTTCGAAGCGCGCGTCAACAATATTCCGGGCGTGGTCACCTGCGGCCTGTTCGCCATCGCCGGGGCCGATGTTGCGCTCATGTCCACGCAGGACGGCGTAAGGCAGCTGCGGCCCGCTTCGTCATAATTACGTCATATCTTTGCGTTAGGCTGGCTTCTTCAAGTGGTCGCCGCACCCGTTTGTGGGTGGCGGCGCAACGAACCCTGCTGCGCCATTGGGTGGATGCGTGTTTTCAGTGTACCCTTGGCGCTATTCGCTTTATTATTTTCGTATTGGCCCGCAAGGCGCCACTTTCTAGACATTTGCGATGAACGAAGGCTGATATGTCCGAACATACCAACAAGCAGTTTTCCACCGATCTTGAAACCACGCGGTCCCTGTTCCTGCAAATGGGTGGTCTGGTCGAGTCCATGGTTCGGGACGGCATGGAAGTCTTGATCAGCGGCGACCTGGCCCTGGTGGATCAGGTTCGCGAGCGCGAAAAAGAGGTCAACCGCCTCGAGGTGGAAATCGACGAGCGCATCGGCTACGTCATCGCCCGCAACCAGCCCACCGCCATCGACCTGCGCCTGCTGCTGTCGGTCTCCAAAATGCTGACCGACATGGAGCGCTGCGGCGACGAGGCCGAGAAAATCGCCAAGGTGGCGCGCCGCCTGCACGAAACCGACGGGCGCTACACGCCCATTGTCGAACTGCGCCACATGACCAACTACGTGGTCGGCATGATCCACGATTCGCTGGATTCGTTCGCCCGCGAAGACCCTTTGCTGGCGGCCCAGGTGGTGCGCAACGACAAGGAAGTCGACAAGGAATGGAAGGCGTCCCTGCGCCATATCATTACCTACATGATCGAGGATCCGCGCATCATCACGCGGGCCATCGACCTTGTCTTCATCGCCCGCTCGCTCGAGCGCATCGGCGACCACGCCAAGAACATGGCCGAACGCGTCATCTACATGGTGCGCGGCGCCGACGTGCGCCACACCGGCGTCAAGGCCACCGAACGCACCGCGCGCGGCGAAGACCCCTACGAGGAAGAAAACGAAGTCTAGGGTCGCTGGGAAGCCCGGCACCCGGTATCGCCCCCACGTAGCTGCTGTGCGTGCCACCACGACGTAGTCAGGCCGCTTCAGCTTGGCCAATTTTGTGAAGTTGGAGCACCGACCTGAACAAAATTGGCCAAGCTGAAACGGCCGCTTAAGAACCCAAAAAAAACGCTCCCAAAACAAAACGGCCTCCAGGGAAGCCGTTTTGTTTTGGGAGCGGCGGGATTACGCCGACGGAGGAACGTAGCCCTGGGCTTCGACGTTGGCGTCCTGGAACAGGAAGTTTTCCATTTGCTGGGCCAGGTACTTGCGGGCGCGGGCGTCGGCCAGGTTCAGGCGGTTTTCGTTGACCAGGCGGGTTTGGGTGTCCACCCACATCGCCCACGCCTCTTTCGAGATGTTCTGCCAGATGCGAACGCCCAGTTCTCCCGGATACGGGGGGAAGTCCAGCCCCTCGGCTTCGCGCTTGAGCTTTACGCAGTTAACCATACGTGCCATGAAAGTCTTACCTCGAACGAGTTATGCAATAAGGCACATTGTACCCAGACCCAGGGTGGTTCGTGCGCAAGCCCTTGGGGCGATTGCTGTTTTTACAGCCGCTTGATGAACACCAGGCTGTTGCGCGAGCGGTTGTAGTGAGCCTGGCGCTCTTTGGGCAGGTCGGCCACGCCGCCCTGGACGAAGCCGCGTTTCATGAACCAGTGCGAGGTGCGCGTGGTCAGCACGAAAAGACGCCGGGCCCCCATGGCGCGGGCGCGCGACTCGGTGTGGCGCAGCAGGATTTCGCCTTCGCCCGAGCCCTGCCATTCGGGATGGACGATCAGGCAGGCCATTTCCGCCATGCCTTCGCTCAGGTAGGGATTGAGCGCGACACAGCCGTAGATGACGCCGTCGTGCTCCAGGACGGTGAACTGCTCGACGTCGCGCTCGATGACCGCCCGGCCGCGCGGCACCAGCGTGCCGTCGGCTTCGAGGGGCTCGATCAGTTGCACGATGGCGCCCACATCGTCGACCGTGGCCGGCCGCAGGTCGTCCAGGGTGTCTTCGACCACCATGGTGCCGACCCCATCGTGGGTGAAGATTTCGAGCAGGACGCTGCCGTCCAGCGTATAGGGAATGAGGTGCGCCCGGGCCACGCCCCGCTTGACGGCCCGCGAGGCATGGCTCAGGAAGGAGGCCGTGTCTTCGTCCAGCGTGCCGGTGGCGAGCAGGGCGTCCGCGTCCTCGCGCGCCAGCTCGGTGTCCACCGAGCCGTCTTCGTCGCGCACGGTGCGGTCCTGGGTCATGAAGATAAGCTTTTCGGCCCGCAGGGCCACGGCGGCGCTGGTGGCCAGGTCTTCCATGGCCAGGTTGAACGCTTCGCCGGTGGGCGAGAAGCCCAGCGGCGAAAGCAGCACGATGGCCCCCTGGTTCATGACGGCGTTCAGGGCATTGATGTCAAGCTTGCGCACCGCGCCGGTGTGTTTGTAGTCGATGCCGTCGATGATGCCCACCGGCCGCGCGGTGACGAAATTGCCCGAGATGACCCGGATATGGGCGTGGGACATGGGTGTGTTGGGCAGCCCCTGGCTGAACGCCGCCTCGATGTCCAGGCGGATTTCGCCGGCGGCCTCCTTGGCGCATTCCAGCGCTTCCGGGCTGGTGGGCTCGGTGCCGCGCCCGAACTGGGTGTCGTAGCCCTTGAGCTTGAGCTGCTCGTTGACCTGGGGGCGCGAGCCGTGAACCAGAACCAGCTTGACGCCCAGCGCCGAGAGCAGCGAAAGATCCTGGATAATGGTGTTCAATACGCCGTCGTAGACGAGCTCCCCGCCGAAGGCCACGACGAAGGTCTTGCCCCGGAAATCGTGCACATAGGGCGCGACATCGCGAAACCAGCGCACGAACTGCGCCGGCGCGAATTCCGGGGCGTCTTGGGCTGAGAACGTGTCGACTTCATTTGTGGCCATGGCGGTGTCCGAAGATCCATAATGTTGGTATTGGGCGTGTCGTCAAAATTATAATGACCGCATCACCCGTTTATTAGAAAATTCATGCAAGAGTCCGTTGATTTGTCGGAAAACACACACACTGCTGGGCCGCAGCCGCAAGCCGAGCTGCGGCGGCCCCCGCCCATCGCGTATCCTGAAGACCTGCCCGTAAGCGCGCGGCGCGACGAGATCGCCGCGGCCATCCAGGCGCATCAGGTGGTCATTGTGTGCGGTGAAACCGGATCCGGCAAGACGACGCAACTGCCGAAAATCTGCCTGGAACTGGGCCGCGGGCTCAAGAAGATGATAGGGCATACGCAGCCGCGCCGCCTGGCGGCGACCTCGGTGGCCAAGCGCATTGCCGAAGAGCTCAAGACCGAGCTGGGCGACTGGGTGGGCTACCAGATACGCTTCAACGACCGCACCGGACCGCGCTCGGCCATCAAGCTCATGACCGACGGCATCCTGCTGGCCGAATCGCAGCGCGATCCCTTATTGCGCCGCTACGACACCATCATCATCGACGAGGCCCACGAGCGCAGCCTGAACATCGATTTCCTGCTGGGCTTCCTGCTGCAGCTATTGCCCAAGCGGCGCGACCTCAAGGTCATCATCACCTCGGCCACCATCGATGCCGACCGCTTCGCCCGGCATTTCGCCCAGCGCGGCAAGCCGGCTCCCGTGGTCGAGGTCTCGGGCCGCCTGTATCCGGTCGAGGTCCTGTACCGGCCCGTCCTGCAGGAAAGCGCCCAGCCGGAGGCGGACGCGGGCGGCCGCCGCGGCGCCGACGAAGAGCGCGACCTCATCGACGCCATCGTCGACGGGGTGGCGGAATGCGCCCGACACGGCACGGGCGACGTGCTGGTGTTCCTGCCCGGCGAGCGCGAAATCCGCGAAGCCACCGAAGCGCTGCGCAAAAGCCACCCGCCCAGCGTCGAGGTTCTGCCCCTGTTCGCCCGGCTGTCGCAAAGCGAGCAAGAGCGCATATTCCGGCCCCGCGGTAATGCGCGCCGCATCGTGCTGGCGACCAATGTGGCCGAAACCTCGTTGACCGTGCCGGGCATCCGGTACGTGGTCGACAGCGGGCTGGCGCGCGTCAAGCGCTATTCCTGGCGCAACAAGGTCGAGCAGCTGCGCATCGAGCCCATCAGCCAGGCGTCGGCCAACCAAAGGGCGGGGCGCTGCGGGCGGATCGGCCCGGGGGTCTGCATCCGCTTGTACGCCGAAGACGATTTCAAGCAGCGGGCTCCGTTCACGGATCCGGAAATCCTGCGATCGTCTCTGGCCTCGGTCATTTTGCGCATGCGGGCCCTCAAGCTGGACGACATCGAAACGTTTCCCTTCGTCGATGCCCCCACGGGCCGAGCCATTGCCGACGGCTATCATCTTCTGCAGGAGCTGGGCGCGCTCGACGACGCCAACCAGCTGACACCGACGGGCAGGGCGCTGGCCAGGCTACCGGTGGATCCCCGCCTGGCGCGCATGGTGCTGGAGGCTCGCGACCAGCAGTGCCTGGCCGAGATGCTCATCATCGCGTCGGCGCTGTCGGTCCAGGATCCGCGCGACCGCCCCATGAGCGAGCGCGAAGCCTCGGAAGCCGTCCATGCCAAGTTCGGCGACGATAAATCCGAGTTCCTGTCCTGGATCAAGCTGTGGCGCTGGTATGACGAACAGGTGGCGCACAAGGCCTCGCAGCGCAAGCTGGTGGCGCTGCTGCGCCAGAACTTTTTATCGCCGCTGCGGCTGCGCGAGTGGCGCGACGTGCACAGCCAACTGGCCGCACTGGTGGGCGAGCAGGGCTGGCGCGTCAATACACTGGACGCCACCTACGAGCAGGTGCACATGGCGCTGTTGTCCGGCCTGCTGGGCAACGTGGGGCTCAAAAGCGACGAAGGGTCTGGCTATCAGGGCGCGCGCGACATCCGCTTCCAGATCCATCCGGGTTCAAGGCTGGCCAAGAAGGCCGGGCGATGGATAGTCGCCGCCGAGCTGGTCGAAACCACGCGCCTGTATGCCCGCTGCGTGGCGCGGATCGATCCCTTGTGGCTGGAGAAGGCTGGCGCGCATTTGATCCGCCGCAACTGGTCCGACCCGCGCTGGGAAAAGAAGGCCGGCCAGGTGGTGGCCAACGAGCGTGCCACCTTGTACGGTCTGCCGGTCTATTCGGGCCGCCGCATCCACTATGGCAAGGTCGACCCGGTTCAGGCCCGCGAGCTCTTCATTCGCCAGGCGCTGGTGCCGGGCGAGATCGATACGCAACTGCCGTTCGTCAACCACAACCGGCAATTGATCGCCAAGATCGAAAAACTCGAGCACCAGGCGCGCCGCCCGGACATTCTGGTGGACGACACACTTATCTATGCGTTCTACGACCAGCGGATTCCCGCCGATGTGTATCAGACCGCCACGCTGGAAAAATGGGCCAAGGGCCTGGACAAGGCGGCCGCCCAGGCTTTGCAACTGACGCGCGACGACCTGATGCGCCACGAGGCGGCCGGGGTGACCACCGACGTCTTCCCCAGGAAGGTGCAATGGCAGGGGGTGGAAATGGCCCTGGACTACCATTTCGAGCCCGGCTCGGTACGCGACGGCGTCACGCTCGCCGTGCCGCTGTTCGCCCTGAACACCATCGACCCGGCACGCTGCGAGTGGCTGGTGCCCGGCATGCTCAAGGAAAAAGTGCATCTGCTGCTCAAATCGCTGCCGCAGAAAATGCGGCGCCATTGCGTGCCGCTGCCGGACTATGCGGCGGGTTTCTACGAGCGCTGGTTCGAGCGTGCCACCGACCCCGATCAAGGCTTGCTGGACGCCATCGCCGCGGACATGTGGGAACAGGTCAAGGTTCGGCCTGTGCGCAGCGACTTCAAGCTGGAAACCCTGCCGGCCCATTTGTTCATGAACTTCAAGGTGGTCGATGAACACGGGCGCATGCTGTCGGGCGGCCGCAATCTCGATCAGCTCAAGGCCGAACACGGGCGCGAGGCGCAGGCGTCGTTCCAGAAACTGGCCGTGCGCGACGAAAACGTGGCGCAGGCCCTGGCGCACGAACAGCTTACGTCCTGGACTTTCGGTCCTTTGCCCGAACTCATGGAAATCAAGCGCAAGGGGCAGTCCTTCGTCGGCTATCCGGCCCTGATCGACCATGGCACGCATTGCGACCTGGACGTTTTCGACGACCCGGCCGAAGCGCATGCCCAGCATCGCGCGGGTTTGTTGCGCCTGTTCAAGCTGGGCTTGCGCGAACAGGTCAAGTTCCTGGAAAAGAACCTCAACGACCTCACCCGCATGAGCATGCTGTACATGAGCCTGGGAACCCAGGAAGAGTTGCGCGACCAGATCATCGACTGCGCCATCGGGCAGGCCTGCCTGGCCGAGCCGTGGCCCGCCGACCAGGCAAGCTTCGATGCGCGCCGCGCCGAAGGCAAGACGCGCCTGGGCCTGCTGGCCCAGGAGGTTGCGCGCCTGGCGGGGCAGATACTGGCGGAATGGTCGGCGGTGCAAAAAAAGCTGCCGCAGGCCAAGGCGCACCAGGCTTGCTACGCCGACCTGCAAAAGCAGCTGGGTGCGTTGATGGGCAAGTGGTTCGTGCGCGATACGCCGTACCGGCAACTGGCCCAGTATCCGCGCTATCTGAAGGCGGCCCAGGCCCGCATCGACAAGCTCCGGGCCGACCCCGCGCGCGATGCGCGCCAGATGGCCGAGATGGCTCCCTTGCTGGTACAGTATCAACGCGCCCAGGCCGCGCTCAAGGGCGCTGCCGATGCCCAGCTCGATGAGTTCCGCTGGCTGCTCGAAGAGCTGCGGGTGGCCTTGTTTGCCCAGGAGCTGCGCACTCCCATGCCTGTGTCCGTAAAGCGCCTGCAAAAGGCGTGGCAGGCGCTGCAGCGGTAATGTTTCAACGAATTTCCCGGGCCGCCTCCGGCCAGGCCCGCGTGGAAAGCGAATGATTGCGACGCGATGACTTGTTCGGCGCTTCCTTAAGTACAATCCATCCATGACCGACGTAAACGATTCCTCGCCCTTCGTGCATCTGCGAGTCCACTCCGAGTTCTCGGTGGTGGACGGCATCGTGCAGATCCCCGAACTCATCAAGAAGGTGGCCGGCTATGGGCAGCCCGCCGTGGCCCTGACCGACCTCTCCAATATCTTCGGCCTCATCAAGTTCTACAAGGCCGGCCGCAAGGCGGGCGTCAAGCCCATTGCGGGCTGCGATATCTGGCTGCAGAACGACGAAGACCGAGACAAGCCCCACCGCCTGCTGCTTCTGGTGCGCACGCACCAGGGCTATCTGAACCTGTGCGACATCCTCACGCGTTCATGGCTGGACAACCAGCACATGGGGCGGGCCGAGGTGCGCGCCGAATGGCTGCTGGGCAAGGAAGGGCTCATTGTGCTGTCGGGCGGGCGCGGCGGCGACGTCGGCCAGGCCCTGGAGGCCGGCCGCGACGACGAGGCCAGGACGCTGGCGGCCAAATGGGCCAAGGCGTTTCCCGGCTCTTACTACATCGAGCTGCAGCGTTCGGGCGCCGACGGCGACGAAGCCTATGTGCAGGCCGCCTTGCGGCTGGCCGCGCGACTCGATCTTCCGGTCGTCGCCACCCATCCCGTGCAGTTCCTCGACGCCGGCGATTTCCGCGCGCACGAGGCGCGGGTCTGCATTGCCCAGGGTGAACAGCTGGCCAACCCCAAAAGGCCCAGGCGCTTTACGCAGGAACAGTATCTATTGTCGTCGCAGGACATGGCGCAGCGCTTCGCCGACGTGCCCTCCGCGCTGGCCAATACGGTTGAAATCGCCAAGCGCTGCAACCTGACCCTGCACCTGGGCACGCCTTGCCTGCCTAACTTCCCGACGCCCGAAGGGGTAACGCTGGACGACTACCTGGTGGAACTGGCCGAGACGGGGCTGCAAAAGCGCATGGCCCAGTTGTTTCCCGACGAGGCCGAGCGCCAGGCCAAGTATCCCGAATACGAAGAACGCCTGCGGTGGGAATGCAAGACCATCATCAGCATGGGTTTTCCGGGCTACTTCCTCATCGTGGCCGACTTCATCAACTGGGGCAAGAACAATGGCGTCCCGGTGGGTCCGGGCCGGGGCTCGGGCGCAGGCTCGCTGGTGGCGTTTTCCCTGGGCATTACCGACCTCGACCCAATCCGCTACGACTTGCTGTTCGAGCGCTTCCTGAATCCCGAGCGGGTTTCCATGCCCGACTTCGACATCGACTTCTGCCAGGACAATCGCGAACGCGTCATCGACTACGTCAAGCATAAATACGGCAAGGAGGCGGTCAGCCAGATCGCCACCTTCGGCACGCTGGGCGCCAAGGCGGTGGTGCGCGACGTCGGCCGGGTCCTGGAAATGCCGTATTCGCTGTGCGACGGCCTGTCCAAGCTTATCCCGTTCAACCCCGCCGATCCCTGGACACTAGAGCGCACCCTGGCCGAGGAGCCGGCCTTCAAAGAGCGCTACGAGCAGGACGAAGAAGTGCGCGCGCTCATCGACCTGGCGCGGCCGCTGGAAGGCCTGACCCGCAATATCGGCATGCATGCCGGCGGCGTGCTGATCGCGCCGGGCAAGCTTACCGATTTCTGCCCGCTGTATTGCCAGCCGGGCGTCGACAGCAATGCGGTTTCCCAGTTCGACAAAGACGACGTCGAGGCGGCGGGCCTGGTCAAGTTCGACTTTCTGGGCCTGCGCAACCTGACCATCCTGGATTGGTCCGTGCGCTATGTGCGCCGCTTCAACGAAACCAAGCGCGACTTCGACATCATGTCGGTGCCGCTGGACGACCACCGCACCTACGAACTGCTCAGCGAAGGCAACACCACAGCCGTGTTCCAGCTGGAATCGCGCGGCATGAAGGAACTGCTCAAGAACCTGCGGCCCAACACATTCGAGGACGTCATCGCCGTGCTGGCACTGTTCCGGCCGGGCCCGCTGGAATCGGGCATGGTGCTGGACTTCGTCAACCGCAAGCATGGCCGCGCCGAAGTCGATTATTTCCATCCCGACCTGGAGCCGGTGCTCAAAAGCACCTACGGCGTCATCGTGTACCAGGAACAGGTCATGCTGATCTCCCAGATCATCGGGGGCTACACGCTGGGCGGCGCCGACATGCTGCGCCGTGCCATGGGCAAGAAAAAACCCGAGGAAATGGCTAAGCACCGCGCCATTTTCGAGAAGGGCGCCATTGAAAAAGGCTATGACGGCGAGCTGGCTGTCAAGCTGTTCGACCTGATGGAAAAATTCGCCGGCTATGGCTTCAACAAAAGCCACTCGGCCGCCTATGCGCTCATTGCGTATCAGACCGCGTGGCTCAAGGTGTACCATCCCGCGGAGTTCCTGGCCGGCACCCTGTCATCCGACATGGACGACACCGACAAGGTGCAGACTTTCTGGAAGGACGCCCTGGCCAACGGCGTCGAGGTCCTGCCGCCCGACGTCAACGCTTCCAGCTACCGTTTCGAGCCGGTGGCCGACCAACACACCGCCAAGGGCCAGCCGCCGCGCACCATGCGCTATGGCCTGGGCGCGGTGAAGGGCGCGGGCCAGTCGGCGGTCGAAGAGATCATCCGCGTGCGCGACCAGGACGGCCCCTACAAAAGCCTGTTCGACTTTTGCCGCCGCGTCGACCGGCATACGGTCAACCGCCGCACCATCGAAGCCTTGATCCGCGCGGGCGCTTTCGACGGCATCGACGCGAATCGCGCAGCCTTGCTGGCCAGCATCGGCACGGCGGTCGAAGCCGCCGAACAGGCCGAGCGCAGCGCCAACCAGGTTTCCCTGTTCGCGGACGACAGCGACGACATCGTCGAAGGCGCGCTGGCCAATGTGGCGCCCTGGGATCTGCAAACCCTCCTCACCGAGGAAAAGACCGCCCTGGGGTTCTTCTTCAGCGCCCATCTGTTCGATGCCTGGCGCGACGAAGTGCGCCGCTTCGCGCCCACGCCGCTGGCGCGCCTCGAGCCGTCGCGCAGCCTGCAGTGGTTCGCCGGCGTGCTGTCTTCGGTGCGGGTCAAGATGACGCGGCGCGGAAAAATGCTGTATGCCTTGCTGGACGACGGGTCGTCGCAAATCGAGGTGGCCATTTTCAACGAGCTGTACGAACAGCACCGCAATCGTCTCAAGGAAGACAAGCTCATCATCATTCACGGCAAGGTCAGCAACGACGATTATTCCGGCGGCCTGAGGGTTTCCGCCGACCAGGTGTTCGACCTGCAGCTGGTTCGCGAGGCGCGCGCCAAGGCGTTGCGGGTTACGCTCAATGGCAATGCCGACGCGCTTCGGCTGCGCCAATTGCTCAACCCTTTCCGCGCCGAGCCCGAGAACGGCGTTCCGGGCGTGCCGGTCGAGGTCCGCCTCAAGCGCGGCGGGTTTCTGTGCACGGTGCGCCTGGGCGAGGACTGGCGCGTGCGCATGGCCGACGCCATGCTCGAGCAGCTGGAGCAGTGGGCCGAGCCGGACGGCGTGGAGATCGCGTATTCATGAGCCCATTGCGCATCATGCACTCCGAAGCGGCCACGAGTTTCGGCGGGCAGGAGCAGTACATCTACAGAATGATGCGCGCCATGCGCGACCGCGGCCACCATCTAGAAGCCATTTGCCAGCCGCACGCCGTGCTGGCCCAGCGGCTGCGGGACGATGGGTTCACTGTGCACACGCTGTACATGGACGGACCGATCAATTACGTCAAGGGCGTGCTGCAGCTGCGCAAAATATTGCGCGACGGCCGCTTCGACGTGCTGAACTCTCATAGCCGGCGCGATACGATGCTGGCCGGCTGCGCCGCCCGTCTGGCGGGCACGCCGCTTATCGTCCGCACCCGGCATCTGGCCAAAAAGGTAGGGTCGCTGCTGTCGTACACCATCGTGCCGCACCGGGTCACCACCGCCAGCGAGTTCGTTCGCAAACACCTCATCGACCGGGGGGCCAGGCCGTCCGACGTGGCGGTCGTGTATCCCGTGGTCGATCTGGCCGAATGGAGCCAACCTTCCACGCTGAGGCAAGAGCTGCAGCTCGGGCAGGACGACATCGTGGTCGGCTGCGTGGCGGTGATGCGGGCGCAAAAAGGGCATCGCGCGTTGATTGACGCCATGGAGCCCTTGCTGCGCCGGCGCGCCAGGCTGCATCTGGTCTTCGTCGGGGGCGGGTCGCCCACGTTCGAGCAGGTCCAGGCCCATGTTGCGGCAAAAGGGCTGGGCGGACAAATCCATCTCCTTGGCGCGCGCAAGGACGTTCCCAATCTATTGGCGGGATTCGATATGTTTGCGCTGGCCACCGAACAGGAAGCGTCGGGCACGGTGTTCGTCGAGGCGGCCAACGCCGGCCTGGCCGTGGTGGGCACGGACGTGGACGGCGTGCCCGAGATGATGAAAAACGGCGTAACAGGCCTGCTGGTGCCATTGCACGACCAGGCCGCGCTCACGGCGGCGCTTGAAAAACTCATCGACGATCCCGGCCTGCGCGCCCGGATGGGCGAGGCGGGGCGCCGCATGGTTCGCACCGAGGGTAAGTTCAGCCAGGAGGCCATGGTCCGGAATATCGAGTCCTGCTATTACCGCTGGCTAAGCGAGCTGAAAAAATGAAGTACGCGCAAACCGTCCCTGTGTTGATGTATCACCACGTTTCGCCGTCGGGCAGCTTCATCAATGCCTCGCCGCAAAACTTCGAAGACCAGTTGGCCTGGCTGTCGCGGCACGGTTACCGTTCGCTCGGCAGCGACGAGTTCGCCGGGCACCTGGCGGGGCAGCCCGTTCCCGCCCGCTCGGTGCTCATCACTTTCGACGACGGCTATCTGGACAACTGGGTCTACGCCTACCCGCTGCTGAAAAAATACGGTTTCCGGGCGCTGATTTTCCTGGTGACGTCCTGGATGGGCGATGGTTCTGTCCGTCCTCACCTTGGCCAGGAGGACTTGCCGCCCACGCCCGAGCATCGCGAATGCGAACGCCTGATCGATAGCGGGCGCGCCGATGACGTCGCGCTGCGCTGGAGCGAAATCCGGGCCATGCAGGCCGACGGCACGTTCGAATTCCACAGCCATACCCACACCCACACACGCTGGGACAAAAGCGTGCGCGCGGCCGAAAAAAACACGCTGATGGCGCGCGAACTGGCCGATTCGCGGGCCAGCCTCAAAGAACACCTGGGCGAAGTGTCGCAGCATTTGTGCTGGCCCCAGGGTTATTTCGACGACGACTACGTCAGGCTTGCCCAGGAAGCCGGATTCCGCTACTTGTACACCACCCAGGCCTTCGGGCAGAACCGGGCCGGCACGGATCCCGCCGGAATTTACCGGTTTGCCGTGCGCAACGCGCCAGGCGCCTCGGTGGGCCGGCGCGTCCGCATCGCGGCCGATCCCGTGGCGGGCCCTCTGTATAACCGCTGGAAGCTTTGGAAGCGCTCGCTCAGGGGCAAGGCATGACGACACTGTCGGTCATCGTCATTACCAAGAACGAGGCGCGGCATATCGGCGAGTGCCTGGACTCGGTGTCGTTCGCCGACGAGATCATCGTCGTCGATTCGGGCAGCACCGACGCAACGCGCGAGATCGCCCTGGCCAAGGGCGCCAAGGTGCACGTAACGCACGACTGGCCGGGCTTCGGCCCGCAAAAGAACCGCGCGCTCGACCTGGCCACCCAGGAGTGGGTGTTGTCCATCGATGCCGACGAGCGCGTCACGCCCGAGCTGGCCGGTGCCATCGGGCGGGTCCTGGCGGATCCGTCCGCCCAGGCCTACAAAATCGCCCGGCTCTCCAACTTTTGCGGACGCTGGATACGCCATAGCGGCTGGTGGCCCGATCATGTGCTCCGGCTGTTCAAGCGGGGCAGCGCGCGCTTCACCGACGCCGCCGTGCACGAAAGCGTCCAGGCTTCGGGGGCCGTCGCTGTCCTGGACGGCCACTTCCTGCATTATCCCTATGCGGATCTGGAAAGCATGATCGCCAAGGTCAACCGCTACTCCACCGACGCGGCCGCCATGATGCATGCCCGCGGCAAGACCACGTCGATGCCGGGCGTGCTGGGGCACGCGTTCTGGACCCTCGTGCGCATCTACGTGATCCGGCGTGGATTTCTGGACGGCAAGGAAGGCGTGATCCTGGCCGTCACGGCGGCGGCGGGCAGTTTTTTCCGCTACAGCAAGCTTTGGATCTTGAACCGGAACAAGTCGGAATAAGCCCATGATTCCTATCCTCATGTACCATCAGGTGGGGCAGCCGGCGGCCAAGGGGACGCCGTATCGAAGCCTCACCGTCCATCCAGCCGATTTCAGGCGGCAAATGGCGTGGATGCGCCGGCTGGGCTACCGCGGGCTGGCGATGCGCGATCTCGTTCCCTATCTTAGGGGCGAGCGCCAGGGCAAGGTGTTCGGCATTACTTTCGACGACGGCTACCGCAACGTCTATCAAAACGCCTTGCCCGTACTGGTCGAGCATGGCTTCACCGCCACCAATTATTTCGTGGCCCGGCAACTCGGCGGCGGCAATCGCTGGGACTACGAAAAAGGCATTCCGCATTCCGACCTCATGTCGCTGGACGAAATGCGCGGCTGGGCGGCGCAAGGCCAGGAAGTCGGTTCGCATACGCTGGACCACGTGTTTCTTACGCAGGTTTCGCCCGAGATCGCCGCTTATCAGATTGCCCAGTCGCGACGGGAACTCGAACAATTTCTGGGTGCCGAAGTCACGGCTTTTTGCTACCCTTACGGAGATGAAAGCCCCCGGATGCGCGCCCTGGTCCGCGAGGCCGGATACGCCAACGCCACCACCACCGAGGGCGGCCTGGCCAGGTCTTCCGACGATATATTCGGCCTGCCGCGCGTTACAGTGGCCCGTTCCACCAATATTTTCAGGTTCCTGCAAAAATGCCTGACTCGCCTCGAAGACAAGCGTCGCCGTGACCATTAAGCAAAACGCCAGTCCCGTCCGGCATGATGCTGCCGAGACCGCTGCCGCCGAATCTGGCGGAGCCCAGGGCGGCCAGATTTCCGCCGCCGCAATGGAGGGTGACCGCCTGAAAATCGCCTTCGTGGTGGACAGGTTCGGGGCGCGTTTCGGGGGGGCCGAAGCCTATGGCGTGGCGCTGATGCGCGAACTGGCCTCCAGCCACGATATTACAGTGTTTGCGCGCGAGTACGACACGGCTTGCGGCCTGGCCCTGCCTTACGTACCCTTGCGGTCCTGGCGGGGCTGGCCAAGCTGGGTGCGCGTTTTGCTGTTCGCCATACGCGCCCGGCGTGCCACCCGCCAGGGGTTCGACATCGTGCATTCGCACATGAACGGATGGAGCGGCGACGTCGAGGTCGTGCACGTTACGCCGGTGCGCTACAACTGGCGCGTTCGCAAGCTGCCGCTGCTGAAGCGCCTGCTGTCGTATGCCAGCCCCCGCGTGCAAACCTATCTGGGCCTCGAGCAAAAGCGGGTCCGGCCCCGCCCCGGGCATAGAACCGTGGCGGTGTCCGGCCTTATCGCCGACCAGTTGGCGCAGGCCTATGGCGGCGAGCTGCCCGTGCCGGTGATTCCTCCGGGGGTCACATCGCCCACCGACATCGACCCCGCCACGCGGGCGCGGCTGCGCGAGGCGCAAGGCTGGCTCGATACCGACCAGGTCTGCCTGCTGGTTGCCCGGAACCCCCTGCGCAAGGGGCTGCCTACCGTGCTGCAGGCGCTGGCCATGTTGCCCGACAACGTAAAGCTGCTGGTGGTGGGCGGCAATGCGGGCACGCGCGAGTTCGTCGTCAAGTTCAGGCAGGGCGAGCTCTTCGACCGGGTGCGCGTCATCGATGCCACGTCCGAAATCGGCCAGTACTACCAGGCGGCCGATGTCTATGTCCATCCCACCTTGAACGACAGCTTCGGCATGGCTCCGCTCGAGGCCATGTCCTACGGCCTGCCGGTGGTGCTTAGCCCCCAGCCCTGGTGCGGCTTCGCCCAGTACGTATGCCATGGCACCGAAGCGCTGGTGCTGGCCGATCCCGAAAATGCCGACCAGTTGGCCCAGTATTTGCGCCGCCTGGCGCAAGAGCCCGATTTGCGCGGGCAGCTCGTGGCGGGCGGTGCGCAAGTGGTCCGGCGGCATAGCTGGGCCGAAGCCGCGCTCCGTTATCTGGCCCTGTATCGCGAGGTCCGGGCCGAGCGGGCCGGCTGAGACCTGCCGCCCACGCTTCCCAAGGGGTTCCCGCTAGTTCCGGCCGGCCCGCTCACCGGCGTGCCGGCGCAGAAAGCCGCAGGCCAGCTCGATGAATTCGTCCGGCCGCTCCCATAAGGCAATATGGCCGGTTTCCATTTCCGCATACTCGGCATGGGGGATCAGGGCGGCCAGCCGGTGGGCATGGTCGACGGGCACCATCTGGTCGTGCCTGCAGCCTATTACCAGCGCCGGCCTGGTGATGCGCCGGGCCTGTTCGCATACGTTCAGGGTCCGATCCAGCTCGATCTGGCGCGCCATGCCTTCCCAGTTTATGTTGTCGAGCATGAAGTCGATGTTCTGGGTCAGGGCGGCTTCGTCCAGGCTCGACAAGAAGGCCGGGCTGAAGCCGGTCAGCAGCGCGATGCGCGCCATGGATGCACGGTCGCTGCGGATCAGGTCGCGCCACAGCTCGAATTGCATGGCCTGGCGGGGGCTGTCGCTGGAAGCAAAACCGGCGAGCAGCACGACGGATCGCACAAGCTGCGGGTATTCGGCGGCAATATGGACGGCTATGGGAGCCCCCAGCGAGAATCCCGCCAGATCGAACGGAACGGTCCCCGCCGCCCGTGCCGCCGCGACGACCTGGTCGGCCAGCGTGGCAACGGTCAGCGGCCCGCCTTGGTCGCGGGTCTGGCCCGAACCCGCGTATTCGGGGCGAACGACGGTCCAGTGCGGGGCCAGATGCGGGACAAGATGGCCCCAGTGGCTTTCGGAGTCGCCGCCAGTGCCGTGGACCAGCACCAGTCCCGGGCCCGCGCCGTCGACACGGTAGGCGATGCGGGCTCCGGCATGATCGATGGTGTGCATGCAAGGTATCCTTGGTTGCGCATGCCGCGCGGTTGCAAGACCCCGATCATCTCCAACGGCTCTACCGTCGTCAAGGCCCGCGCAAGTCAGGGGCCGTGCTCCGCTCCAGCTCTGTCAGCCATAGCAGGGCCTGGCCGCGCGTGGCGCCGCACATTTCCTCCGAAGGCTGCAGGCCCGAGCAGCAGGCGGGCCGCTCGGGCCTGCCGAAGATCAGGCAGCGGTTGTCCGGCGCGAGCTGTACGCAACGGACTCCGGCTGGCTTGCCGAGAGGCATGCCCGGGATGGGGCTGGAGATGGAGGGCGCGGTACAGCACGCGCCGCAGTTGTCGCGGCAATCCATGGTTTAAAGGGTTCTAGATCCAGCCGCGCACCCAATAGGCCAGCAGGCCGGCGTATTCCTTGATGATCGAGCGTGCGGCATCGAAGGCGCGTTCGTTGGGCTGCCAGAACGAGAAGTCCGGGTCGTCGGGCACGACGATCTGGGGAGGCGATGGCGCGGCGATGGCGGTGATGCCTTGCTTGTGGAAAACAGCCATGGCGCGCGGCATGTGCAGCGCCGAGGTAACCAGCAGCACGCGAGACAAGCCAAGGGCCTTGAGCTTCTGGGCCGTGTATACGCCGTTTTCGTGGGTGTTGTAGCTGTTTGTTTCCAGTACCAGGGCGTCTTCGGGCACGCCTTGCTTGCGCAGGACCGCGGCCATGTTTTCGGCTTCGCTGATCTTGCCTTCCAGCGCGGCCCCCGACAGCACCACCAGCGGGGCGCGGTGGGCTTCGTATATCTGGGCCGCCGTTTCGACCCGGGTGATGGCGCGGTTGCGGTGGTAGGGTTCGAACCAGTTCCTGCGGCCCCCGGCGGTGTTGCCGCCCAGGACGACGATGGCCTGGGCGGCCGGGAGGTCCTGTGGCGGTACATAGGGGTAGAGTTGTTCCAGCCTTCCTCCGGCCCAGAGCGAGGACGCCGGCAGCGACCAGAACACCCCCCAGCATAGCGACAGCCCCGCCAGCAGGGCAGCGGTCTTGCGGCGCCGGACGATAAAGCACAAGGCTGCCAGCACAAGCAGCGTGATGCACAGATTGAGCGGAATGATCAGGTTGGTGAAGAAACTGGAAAAATTCATGCAAACCGAGTTGTTGATGGCGTATGCAGGTCTGCCTGGCGCAGCACTTCGTCCACGGTGGGCCAGTGGCCTTCGGAGCCCAGGCATATTGCATTCTGCGACCAGGGGCCGGTGCGCTCGCGCCGCGTGACGCCGAAAAGCGTAAGCTGCTCGGCGCCGGCGGCGGCCGCCACGTGCGACACGCCCGAGTCATTGCATATTACCAGCGAGGCGGAACGAGTCAGTGTAGCAAATGCACCCAGCTTGAGGGGGGGCAGGCACAAGGCGTCCGGCGCGTTGCGCCTGGCGTCGTCGGCTTCGGCCGGAGGCGGGCACATGACTACGATTTGTCCCTGCTGCTGCAGCTTGCGGGTCAGCTCGGCAAAACCGGGCCAGACCTTGATTTTGCCATGGTGCAGTCCGGTGGCGGTGGGAGCGATGAGTATGAACTGCCCGGGCTGCAGGCCGGCCTCGGCCATGGCGCGGCGGCCTTCCTCGATGTGCCGGGGGGCAAGCCGCAGGTCCAGCGAGGCGGGGGCCTGGGAGGGCATCGCCGGCAAGCCCCAGCGCCGCGCGGCTTCGGTGGTGAGGTGGTACCAGGATTGCACGGCATGCAGGGAAGGCGCCGGCTTGGCGATGGGCCAGCGCAGGATCAGGCTGCGGCCGTCGTCCCGGTAGCCGCAACAGGCCAGTCCGGCAAAACGGAAGACCATGGCGCTGGACAGGGAGTCCGGCAGCAGCAGGCCGACGGCGCGGCGATGGCGCGCGGCGGTCTTGTGCGCGCTGACCGCCGCGCGGTCGGCGCGCCAGTTGCCCGTCATTTCGACGAACCCGGCCAGGCCGTAGCCCGCCAGCAGGTCTTTGGCCCATGGGCGGGCGCACGCGACGATGGGCAGCCCGGTGTCCAGCAAGGCATGCAAACTGGGTAAACTCATGCAGACGTCGCCGATCCAGTTTGGCAGGCGTAGATATATGGCTGAAAAATTGGGCATCGGCGGGTGAAAGGTTCGAAATTCGGGCCAGACTGCGGGAACGCTAAAATGATGCACTCAATTGTATAAGAGCGAGCTGATTCTTGAATTCCGTTCCACCATCCGGCGCATCCCATTCCGAGCCCACCAAGATCGATTTGTGGCGCCGCATCTATTCACGCCTTGGCCCGTACTGGAAGGCGGCCATCGTCGCCGCCATCCTGGTCAGCATCAGCGCGGCGACCCAGCCGACCCTCGCCGTCATCATGAAGCCCCTGCTGGACCAGGGCTTCAACGGCAACAAGCCTTCCTACATGTGGTCGATACCGCTGGCCGTAATAGGCCTGGTTTTGCTGCGCGGCATATGCACCTTCGGCAGCAGCTACGTGCTGGCCTGGATCGCCAACAACATGCTGCTGGGAATCCGGCGCGAAATGTTCGAGCGCCTGCTGGGCCTGCCCGACGAGGAATTCAAGCGCGGCGACACCGGGCGCCTGCTCAACCGCTTCACCATCGACGCCACCAACGTCACCAACCTGGCGACCGAGGTCATCACCGTCATCGTGCGCGAGACGCTGATCGTGGTGGCCTTGCTGGCGGTCCTGCTCTATATGTCGTGGCAGTTGACCCTGATCGTTATCATCATGCTGCCGGCGTCGGTGCTCGTGTCCCGTATCTTCATAAAGCGCCTGCGCCGCATCAATCGCGACACCATCAGCATGAACGCCGAACTGACCCGGGTGGTGGGCGAAGCCATAGACGGGCAGCGTGTCGTCAAGCTGTTCGATGGCTACGAGCGCGAGTCGGGCCGTTTCCAGTATGTCAACGGGCGCTTGCGGCGGTTCGCCATGCGGGCCGTGTCGGCCGATGCGGCCATGTCGCCGCTTACCCAGTTCTTCGTGGCGCTGTCGGTGGCGGCCGTCATTGCCGTCGCCCTGTATCAGGCCAATCATGGCGGCCTGACCGTGGGCAGCTTCGCTGCCTTCATGGCGGCCCTGGGTCAGATATTCGACCCGCTCAAGCGCCTCACGAACATCGCCGGCGCCATGCAGCGCATGCTGGTTTCGGCCGAAAGCGTGTTCATGCTGGTGGATCATCCGCCGGAAAGCGATAGCGGCACCGTCGTGCTGAAGGAGCCCATCGCCGGCAAGGTGGAATTCAGGAACGTCGTCCATCGCTTCGAGGGGGTGCAAAACGACACGATTTCCGATGTGTCCTTCACGGTCGAGCCCGGCCAGACCGTGGCGCTGGTGGGGCGTTCGGGCAGCGGGAAAACCACGCTGGTCAACATGCTGCCGCGCTTTGTCGTGCCGACCGCGGGGCAGGTGCTGATCGACGGGCATTCCGTCGCGGACTGCACCTTGCGCAGCCTGCGCAGCCATCTGTCCCTGGTCAGCCAGGACGTGGTGCTGTTCGACGGCACCATAGGCGAGAACGTCAGCTATGGGGCCTTGCACGAGGCCAGCACGCAGGAAATCCACAAGGCGCTCGAAGCGGCCAATCTGCATCAGTTCGTGGCCAGCCTGCCGCAAGGGCTCGATACACGGGTCGGCGAGAACGCCAGCAGCCTGTCGGGCGGCCAGCGCCAGCGCCTGGCCATTGCTCGCGCGCTCATCAAGAACGCGCCCATACTTATCCTGGACGAAGCCACTTCGGCGCTGGACAACGAGTCCGAGGCGCAGGTGCAGGCGTCGCTGGAGCGCCTGATGGTGGGACGCACGACCCTGGTCATCGCCCACCGCTTATCGACGGTGCAAAAGGCCGATAAAATCGTGGTGCTGGACGCTGGCCGCATCGTCGAGCAGGGGCGCCACGAAGAACTGCTGGCAAGCGAAGGGTTGTACGCGTCTCTGTACCGCATGCAGTTCAAGGATTGAGGCGGCCTTGCTGCGCCCGCGCCGCGGCCAGGCCCGGCATCGGGCGTGTTCGGGCCGGCCGGCAGCAGGGCAGGGGCCTTCCGGGCTATTGGGAATCACTACTGGGCAAAGGAACAAAATGAAGAAGCTGTTGTTGCTGTGCGGTTTGGCGGTGCTGGCGGGATGCGCCGGACAAGGCCAGGGCGGGATAGGGCTGAGCATCCTGGAAACGCAGCCTTATATGCGTGACGAGCGCTGGGTGCCGCGGACTTTCGTGCAGGTCCAGAAAGCGGTGCTGCTGCAGCAGACCAAGTGCGGCTCCAACATCCAGTTCGCCGTCGACGAGGACCACCCCAGCTATGCCCGGGTTACGCAAAAGCTCGATTCGCTGCCGGGACAGGACGACGGCGGCTGGAGCCGCACGCTGGTATTGGGCTTGCAGATGATGACGAGCCTGCGGCTGCGTGGAAATCTGTATAGCTATTACGAGATCGACAAGGCCCAGATACAGGCCATGTACAACGCCATCCTGCACCCCGATATCTGCCCTGGCCAGCCGATTCCCCCCGAGCCGCCCAAGCCCGCGGAAAACGAGGAAGAGTAGGACGTGGATGTTGCCGGCGGCGGGGTCGCTGCCCTGGCTGGGCAACCCGGCGTTGCCCGGTCCCGGCGCGGTCTCTTGGAATGTGTTGGCCGAGCTTAGATCAGCACAATATCGTATTGCTCCTGGGTGTAGCTGTTTTCAACCTCCAGCGAGACTGGTTTGCCGATGAAGTCGCCCAGCATGGCCAGGTGGGGGCTTTCTTCTTCCAGGAACAGATCGACAATGGCCTGCGAAGCCAGGATGCGGAATTCCTTGGGATTGAACTGCCGCGACTCGCGCAGGATTTCACGCAGGATCTCATAGCACAAGGTGCGCGCGGTGCGCACATTGCCGCGCGCCTGGCAGGTGGGGCAGGGTTCGCATAATTGATGCGCCAGCGAGTCGCGCGTGCGTTTGCGCGTCATTTCCACCAGGCCGAGCTGGCTGAAGCCGCTGACCGTCATGCGCGTGCGGTCCTTGCTCAGCGCCTTTTTCAGCTCGGCCAGCACCGATTCCCGGTGCTCGGCATCGTCCATGTCGATGAAGTCCAGGATGATGATGCCGCCCAGATTGCGCAGGCGCAGTTGGCGGGCCAGCGCCACGGCCGCCTCCAGGTTGGTCTTGAATATGGTGTCGTCGAAATTGCGCCCGCCCACGAAGCCGCCGGTGTTGACGTCCACCGTGGTCAGAGCCTCGGTCTGGTCGATGATGAGGTAGCCGCCCGACTTCAGGTCCACGCGGCGCGACAGCGCCCGGGCGATTTCCTCGTCGACGTGGGCAGTGTCGAACAATGGCCGCTCGCCGCTGTAGTGCCGGATCCGATCCTGCACCGAAGGGGTGTAGATCTTGGCCCATTCCAGGAGCTCCTGCGTGGTGCTGCGCGAATCCACCAGAATCGAGCCCGTATGGGGCCCTACCATGTCGCGCAGCACCCGCTGGGCCAGGGTCAGGTCGGCATGCAGCAGCGAGGGGGCGGGTTGGGTCTTGATGCGGTTCTGGAGATTGGCCCACAAGACACGCAGGTAGGACTGGTCTGCGGCCAGCTCTTCATCGGTGGCGCCTTCGGCCTGGGTGCGCACGATGAAGCCGCCGGTTTCGTCCTTGGGCATCAGGCGTTCCACCCGTTCCCTCAAGGCGATGCGCTCTTCCTCGGATTCGATTTTCTGGGAGATGCCGACATGCGGGTCGAAGGGGAGGTAGACCAGCATGCGCCCCGCAATGCTTATTTGCGTGGAAAGGCGGGCGCCCTTGGTGCCCAGGGGGTCCTTGATGACTTGCACCAGCAGCGACTGCCCCTCGAAAAGCAGCTTCTCTATGGGCGTGGGCGGGTTGCCGTTGGTGCGTTCAACGCGGTTCTGCCGCAGGTCGGCCACATGGATGAAGGCCGCCTTTTCGAGCCCGATGTCGACGAAGGCGCTTTGCATGCCCGGCAGTACACGCACGATCTTGCCAAGGTACAGGTTGCCGACGTGGCCGCGCTGGATGCTGCGCTCGATGTGCAGCTCCTGGACGGAGCCCTGTTCGACCAGGGCCACCCGGGTTTCAAAGGGGGTAACGTTGATGAGTATGTCTTCTGTCATGGAGTGTTGTTGTCATTGGCGCCGCGAGCGCGAGGGCTGTCCAGCATAGTATAGCGATGTGGGACGGGGCCATTGCAGCTTGATCGCAGGCTGAGTCTCTTGGCGGCAAGCGGGAAGACGCAGCCGGCTGTGCCCTTTCCGCTTCCGCGTTTCGGCCCTGTGTTTTGCTATGGTTTGCACGCCTGAAAAAGAGGTTTTTTAGGAGAAGGAGGTGCGCGCCGCTGCTTTTCTCGAAATCTTCAAATTATTTTCATTTTTCCGTAAAAAAAATCCCCGAATCCGATCAAGGGGTTAGGGGGAAGGGGGAGGGGGATTGCCTGGTGTTGGGGAGGAATTTGGGTCAAAGCGAGTTGCGCGGTGGAAAAAGGCTTGCTATAGTTAC